>OCTX014578269.1_pt1 | contig 21872 bp, 18 predicted proteins | sample 1539691 | NCBI WGS metagenome assembly OCTX01 (sample SAMN02144231, study PRJEB22623) | gut metagenome | biome: sheep rumen | host: Ovis aries | place: New Zealand
AGAAGATATTTATATCAGTATAGCAGGTACTATAGGAAAGTCTGGTATTATACCAGAGGAGTTAGATGGTGCAAATCTTACAGAAAATGCATGTCGCTTGATTCTTTCTAAAGAAATTAACCAAAGATTCATGTATTACGCAACAATATCTCCTGACTTTATTCGCCAAGAAACAGAAAGTACTAAGATTTCTGCACAGCCAAAGTTAGCTTTAACAAGGCTCGCTGACATAATTATTGCATATCCTCCAATAGTCGAGCAGCAACGCATCGTCGCTACTCTCGATTCTCTCAAATCCAAGGTTGACCGCCTGCAAGCGAACTTCGAGAAGATTTCTCAGGAGTGCGACGCCCTGAAACAAGCAATATTACGACAAGTATTTGAATAGAAAAGTATGGACGAACAACAGAATATCATCATTTATCGGACAGCAGACGGGCGAGCATCAGTAGCCCTCTTTGCCAAGGATGGCAAGATCTGGCTGAACCAGCAACAGATGGCAGAACTTTTTGCCACCTCCAAGCAGGCCATCAGTTATCATGTCATTAACATACTGAAAGAAAAGGAATTACAAGAAAATTCAGTTGTCAAAGAATATTTGACTACTGCCGCTGATGGCAAGAATTACAACGTGGTATTCTACTCTCTTGAGATGATTATTGCCGTAGGCTATCGTGTTCGAGGCATTCGCGGTACTCAGTTCAGGCAGTGGGCCACAGAACATCTGACGGAATATCTGGTGAAAGGTTTCACAATGGATGATGAACGGCTGAAGAATCCTGACGGGCGACCAGACTACTTCGATGAATTGCTGCTTCGCATCCGTGATATCCGTGCTTCAGAGAAACGCTTCTATCAGAAGATACGAGACCTCTTTGCATTGAGCAGCGACTACGACAAGAGCGACAAAGCAACTCAGATGTTCTTTGCAGAGACGCAGAACAAACTGCTCTATGCCGTCACTCATCAGACGGCTGCAGAATTGATTGTCAGTCGCGCAGATGCCTCTCAACCCAATATGGGACTCACCACATGGAAAGGCAGCATCGTAAGAAAGGGTGATGTTATCATCGCCAAGAACTATCTGCAGAATGAGGAAATCGACTCTTTGAACCGTTTGGTAGATATTTTCCTGACAAGTGCCGAAGAACGGGTGAAGGGTCGGCGCGACCTCACACTTGACTATTGGCGCAAGAATGTGGACAGTCTGCTGACATTCCAGGAAAAAGACATACTGCAAGGAGCTGGTAGTATTACAAACTATGAAGCTGAGGAAACGGCCAAGCAAGTCTATGATGTTTTCAATGCCAAGCGTAAACAGGTGGAGGCACAAACAGCTGATGCTGATGACCTGAAGATGCTGGAAGATTTGGAAAGAAGAATTGTGGAACAAGATAATACAGACAAGGAATAGCATCATGAACGAAGCACAGACACGATTTAACAAGATTGACCCCAAGCTAAGGGATGCTGGATGGGGTATTGTTCCAGGAAGTAAAATTCTGGTGGAGCAGAGCGCTTACATTGCACCTGGCCGCATCACTACCACTGGCCATAAGAACCCCAAGAAGGCGGACTATATTCTGGAATACAAGGGACAGAAGCTTGCTGTGATAGAGGCCAAAAGCGACGAGAAGGACGTGGCAGAGGGTGTGGACCAGGCCAAGCTCTATGCCGATGCGCTGAAGATTCGCTACACCTATAGCACCAATGGCGACGAGATCTGGTTCATCGACATGGGCATCATGAACAGCAAGGGAGAATATATCATTCCCAGCAAGGAACATGATATCGACCGCTTCCCCTCGCCACAGGACTTGTGGCAGATGACTTTCCCTGAAGAGAACACTTGGCGCGACAAGTTCAACCTCTGTCCGCTAAAACGCAGCGAAGGCCGTTCCCCTCGCTACTATCAGGAGATAGCCATCAGACGAGTGCTGGAGGCTGTGGCAAAGCAGCGCAACCGCATCTTGCTGACGATGGCTACAGGAACGGGAAAGACCTATACGGCCTTCCAAATATGCTGGAAACTGACGCAGACAAAATGGTGTACCAAGGGTGTGGAGCGCGCACCAAGAATCCTGTTTATAGCCGATAGGAACATTCTTGCCAATCAGGCCATCAACGACTTCGACCAATTCCCTGAAGACGCGATGTGCAGAGTGACACCCAAGGAACTGCGAAAGAATAACTACAAGGTACCCACGGCCCGCAACCTCTACTTCACCATCTTCCAGACGATGATGACCTCGCCCAATGCCCAGAAGGCAGAAGAACAGGGCGCGGAATTGCCTGAAGGCTCATCCGACCAGCCCTACTACATGCAGTATGAGCGCGATTTCTTCGACTTCATCATCATTGACGAGTGCCATCGTGGTGGTGCCAACGACGAAAGCGAGTGGCGAAAACTGATGGAATACTTTGACAGCGCCTACCAGCTTGGTATGACAGCCACACCACGAAGAAAGGACAATGCCAACACCTATGCCTACTTCGGCGACCCTGTATATACCTACTCGCTGAAACAAGGCATCGAGGACGGTTTCCTGGTTCCCTTCCGGGTGGATATATCCACAAGCAACATCGACGACTATCAGTATCAGGAAGGCGACGTGGTGAAGAGCGGCGAGGTGGACCCAGAGAAGATATATAGAGAGTCGGACTTCTATAACGGCCGAATACAGATTAAGGAGCGCGACGAGCACCGTGTGATGGAGTTGCTCAACAAGATTCACCCCGACGAGAAAACCATCATCTTCTGCGCCACTCAGAAGCATGCCATGATTGTGCGCGACATGGTGAACAAGCACAAACAGCGTCCAGCCAACAACTATTGCGAACGAGTGACCGCCGACGATGGCGAAGTGGGCGAAGCAACGCTGAGAGCCTTCCAAGACAACGAGAAGCTGCTCCCCACCATCCTGACCACATCCTATAAGCTGAGCACCGGCGTGGATGCCCGCAACGTGCGCAACATCGTACTGATGCGACCTGTGCAGAACATCGTGGAGTTTAAACAGATCATCGGTCGCGGCACACGTTTGTTCGACAAGAAGTATTATTTCACCATCTATGACTTTGTAGGAGCCTGCGAAATGTTCAAGGACCCAGACTGGGATGGCGACCATTACTGCCCGGTATGTGGCAACTGGCCTTGTACGTGCATGAAGAAGAAACCTTATGTGATACCAGACGATGATGGCGATGCAGCAAGAGAACCAGAGCCATGCCCCGTTTGTGGGCATTTGCCATGCACCTGTGAAGGACCCAAAACCAACCTGATAGACATTAAGCTTTCTGATGGAAGAAGACTGTCACTTGAAACGACATGGCAGCAGAAGATTTTCTATGGCGACGAGTTTATCTGTCTGGATGAATACGTTAAGAAACTGTTCGGCAGAATACCAGAATTCTTCTCAGGGGCTGATGACCTAAGGGAAAAATGGTCGAACCCGGAAACGCGAGAGAAATTGCTCACTACGCTGGATGAAGCAGGATTTGCTGAGGACAAACTGAATCTCCTGAAGGACATGCTGAAGATGCAGAAATTCGACTTGCTCGATGTGCTTGAATACATCGCCTACAACTCAACACCCATCGAAAGGGCCAAGCGAGTGGAACTGGTGAAGAAACAGTATGTTGACTCATTAAACAAGGAGCAGCAGGAATTTGACAACCTCATCCTGCAATACTATGTCAGCAACGGCTTCAAGGAACTTGGTTCAAACAATCTGAAGACTTTCATCAGCATCAGGTTCAACTCTATGCGTGACGCCAAGGAAAGGCTGCAAATGTCCGTTGCCGACATACGGGCACACTACTTCGAATTGCAGCGCAGACTGTATGGCGCATAGTGGCGAAAACAAGGTGTCCTGCTGATTTCAGTCCGCCAAACCACCCTGCGTATTTGTCCAACTTCACAACAGCTTGAAGTTGGGGATGATACGGAAGATGCTTTGGCGGACAGCTTTTTAAAAAAAGTTTTGGTTTTTACTTGCTGATTGCCTGTTTTTTTCTTATATTTGTAGCATCAATATCAAATACAGGGAACTTTGCCACATTACTCACCCCATGCAAAAACGACGGAGCACAATAATCTTATTTATTCACTAACCATAAACATTACAAAACATGAAGGAAAAACAATTCGCCAGAATGTTCATGACGATAGTCGTGGCATTCTTCGTGCAGACCTCAGCCAACGCCCAGTTGGGCGGTCTGCTCAACAAAGCAAAGAAGGCAGTGGGCAACACTACGGAAAAGGCGGTCGGCAAGGCAGCCGACAAAACTGTTTCCAGCGTAGGCGGCGGCCCGGCCTGTCCCTGGATGATGTCGGAAGAAGCCACCTACAACGGCAACGACTACGAAGACCCCAAGAACGTGAAAGCCTTCATCTGGAACCTCGACAAACTGGAGAAAAGCGACGTAGAAGCCCTGCGCAAGCAAATTGACGAAAGGTTCAAGTATGACATGAAATTGCTGAAACTGAAGGAGCAAGGAACGGTAAAGTCCGGCAATCCCATGTATGCCGAATGCGAGAAAGCCAAGAAGGAAATCGACAAGTGGGAAACGCTCTACGGCAGCATTCTGCAAATGTTCAGCATTGTCATTTCGAATGTCTCGGTGAAAGACGGAGGAATACAAGGCATCAGCGACGCCCGCTACATGCTGACCAACAACCAGAGCGGCGGGCTGGGTGCCGTGGCTGTGGGAACCATCACCAGCGAGTGCAAGTTCGTCGATGTGTTCTCGTCGGGAGGCGACAAGTTCCTTGATGCAGAAGCCATCGAATGGGCCAAGAAGGCCGTCAAGCGCATGCGCAACATCCAGGCTCTGGGCTACAACCTGCGCGGGCTGTTCGAAGAAACGGGCTACAAGGCCGACGACGAGCGCATGCCGCTCATCTACAACCTCGCAGGCATGTACGCCGGCGTAACCGAAAAGGCCATCGAGCACAACAAGCCCGAGAACATCCAGCGCATGGCCCGCCCCAAGGCGGGAGCACTCCACGCCTCGCTCAAGGCAAAGGCACTGGCCGTGGCCAAGTCGAAGCACTCGAATGTAGTGGATGTCATCATCACCAGCGACAAGTGGGATGTCAAGATGAAAGGACTGGTCATCTCCCACCGCTCGGTGTATGGCTACTACCTCGTCAAAGACGACAACGGAACCCTCTGCACACCCCGCGCCTGGACTCAAGACTATATGGGCAACGGCAAGTACGGCGAGTTGCGCGAAGGAGGAGTGGGCGTAGCCGCCGAATTCTACGTCAAATGACGCACCGCCCAAAGGGGCAATCGGCGCCCAAACAACGACTGCTACAGAAATAAAGCAGGAACAAACATGAACAATGCGACAAAATAAGCGGGCTTTTCGCCCGCTTATTTTGTCGCATTGCAGAAAGCGCTTCTGCTCGAAAAAGAAAAAACTAAAAAAAATCCTTTTTTCTTTTTCTTTTTGCGCGCTTAATCGTACCTTTGCACCTCGAAAAAAGAAGTGATTATGAACCAGGAAATAGAACGCAGGCGCACATTCGCCATCATCAGCCACCCGGATGCCGGAAAAACCACGCTGACAGAGAAATTCCTCCTCTTCGGCGGACAGATTCAGGTGGCCGGAGCCGTTAAGAGCAACAAAATACGCAAAACAGCCACCAGCGACTGGATGGACATTGAGAAGCAGCGCGGCATCTCGGTGAGCACATCGGTCATGGAGTTTGACTATGCACCCGAGGAAGGCGGCACGGAGTACAAAGTGAACATTCTCGACACACCGGGTCATCAGGACTTTGCCGAGGACACCTTCCGCACACTGACCGCCGTCGATTCGGCCATCATCGTGGTGGACGGCGCCAAGGGTGTGGAGACACAGACGCGCAAGCTGATGAATGTATGCCGCATGCGCTCAACGCCCGTGATCATCTTCATCAACAAGATGGACCGCGAAGGCCGCGACCCTTTCGACCTGCTCGACGAACTGGAACAGGAACTGCAAATCAAGGTACGCCCGCTGAGCTGGCCCATCAACCAAGGCGCAAAATTCAAGGGAGTGTATAACATCTACGAACAGAAACTCGACCTTTTCACCCCCGACAAGCAGCGCGTAACCGAGAAGGTGGCCGTAGATATAGACAGCGACGAACTAGACGAACGCGTGGGCGAACAGGACGCGGAAAAACTGCGCGAGGACCTCGAACTGGTGGACGGAGTCTATCCTGAATTCAACGTTGAGACTTACCGTTCGGCCGAAGTGGCTCCCGTCTTTTTTGGCTCGGCGCTGAACAATTTCGGTGTGCAGGAACTGCTCAACTGCTTTGTAGAAATAGCCCCCTGCCCCAAGCCCACCAAGGCCGAAGAACGAATGGTAAGTCCTGAAGAACAGAAATTTACGGGCTTCATATTCAAGATTACCGCCAACATCGACCCCAACCACCGTTCGTGCATCGCCTTCTGCAAGGTGTGCAGCGGAAAGTTCGTACGCAACCAGCCCTACCTGCTGGTGCGGCAAGGAAAGACGGTGCGATTCTCGTCGCCCACACAGTTCATGGCCCAGCGCAAGAGCACCATCGACGAGGCCTGGCCGGGCGACATCGTGGGACTGCCCGACAACGGCATCTTCAAGATTGGCGACACACTGACCGAAGGCGAACAGCTGCACTTCCGCGGACTGCCCTCGTTCTCGCCCGAAATGTTCAAATACATCGAAAACGACGACCCCATGAAGGCCAAGCAGCTGCAGAAAGGCATCGACCAACTCATGGACGAAGGCGTGGCCCAGCTGTTCGTCAACCAATTCAACGGCCGTAAAATCATCGGTACGGTGGGCCAGCTACAGTTCGAGGTCATCCAATACCGACTGGAGAACGAGTACAACGCCAAGTGCCGATGGGAACCCGTTCATCTGCACAAGGCCTGCTGGGTGGAAGCCGACGACCCCGCCGAGCTGGAAGCCTTCAAAAAGCGGAAATACCAATACATGGCCAAGGACAAGGAAGGCCGCGACGTGTTTCTGGCCGACTCCGGCTATGTGTTGCAGATGGCGCAGGAAGACTTCAAGCACATCAAGTTCCACTTCACCAGCGAATTCTAATAAGAGTTAGGAGTTAGAAGTTAAGAGTTAGGAATTAGGAGTTAAGAGTTAGGAATTAGGAATTAGGAGTTAGGAGTTAGGAGTTAGGAGTTAGGAGTGACGACACAGCGTTTTCAACTCCTAACTCCTAACTCCTAACTCTTAACTCCTAACTCATTTATTCCTCCACAGCCTGACAGCACCAGCGCGTCACTTTAATCATCACCGCCATGCCAGGCACCTCTTTCAGCAAGTAATACTTGTGGCTCTGGCGCACCAATTTGCCCGAAAGCCCCTTCAGCGGGCCATGCGTCACCAGCACCTTCGTTCCCACCTTCAGTTTGGCCTCTTCCTCACTCATGTACTTGTGAATGAGCAGTTCGGGGTTGCACATCACGCGGAAGTCGTACATCTGCTTCGAGGGAATCTCGCAAAACTCGCGGCTGCCACGCATTTTGCGCATCACCATCATCTTGTACGGCAAATCGGCTATCACACCACTGAGAAATCCCGGGTCGAAAGTTTTTTTCACAAAAACCAAATTCGACACCACCGGCTTCAGTTTGCGGCGGCGGTGCCCCTCGCGGTCCATATAGTCAACATACTGCATGGGAACAAAAAACTCAATTCCCCTGTCAGCCAACGAGTTGACAACATCCATCTGCCGGAGAGTGAACAGCCGCAACGCATACCACACACACCCATCGTCCTCGATGGGCGTGTTGCTCTGCGCCTTCATCAACTCTTCTTTCGAAATCTTGTCTAACGAGGCAGAAGCCTTTTCTTGGGGTGACTGAGCCATAGGTCTTTTCTTTCCTCTCGGTTTGGAGCTGCAAAAATACACAAAATCGGCAACAATCGCAAACGTTCGACCGAAATTCTCCTGAAAATTTTCGCTTCACCCACATTTGCAATTCCTCATTTCCCAGCACCGAGAAACCCCATCAGCGTGACGAGGGCAGCACATTGTCGTCACCGCCTGGACTTTTACAAGCTGTACGGTCCAGGCTCACCAAACGGGACTCGAATGGATACACGGAAAGCGTGGGAATCTCCTTGTCACTCGTCCCACACTCCGAGGCTCTGGCATGGCCCTAATCGTCAGAACGAGCAACGGCGAAACCCACGCAGATATGCAAATACAATACTCAACTTTCGCATGTCGGGAGTTATCGGAAGTTAGCAGCCTTTGGCTTTCCTACGGCCGCCGATTTTCAATTCAGGCTGTGGAGTTAACGGATATTACTGGTTTTTCAGCAGCAGCTGTTCCAAGGCGTTGCGCCGTTCCTGCCACGTTTTGTAGTCGTCGGCACGAAGTACGGCCACCTTGGCCGTGCCACCAACTTGGGTGATGCCCGTCAGGTCGGCAGTGGTCAGTACGCAGGGCTTCGTCTTTCCCTCAGCAAACAACTGGTCGGCAATGGCATTGGCGGCACCCACCTTGAACCAGCTCTCAACGGTGTCGCACTTGCCCGGCACCAGCTGAACAAAGAATTGCGGCGAGGTTGTGGCTGCGACAGGCGACGCATAGCAGGCCTCTTGATTCTCCATGTCGTAAGTGACCACGCCATGCGGCACGTCGCCCATCGACGCAAAGCCGAAACGGGCTTCGGGATTGCTGGCAATGCTATGCTTGAAGCCTCTGTCGGGAGAGAGATACATATTGTTGGGGTCGGCCACGCGCATGCCGTCCACCACGAAGCAATACTTGAAGGTGGACTTGGCGCAGTCGGTCAGCCGAACCGACCACAGCCCCTCCTCGTCCTTCTGCATGGCGATGGGAGCGGAATGCAGCTCGGTCTGAAGCTTGACCTCCTTAGCCTCGGGAGCCTTCATGCGGAAGGTGACGGCATCGGTGGTGTATTCGGGCGAGATGATGGGTTTGGGGAACATGCGCGCCATGACTCCCGGGGTGAACTGTGGTTCCTTGCCGGTGGCTGCGGGGGCGGGCTGTCCGTTCTTCATGGCTTCAGCAGCAGCCTCGGGATTGAACAGCAGGCACATCGTTTTTTCAAGAAAATACTTGGCGTTCATCCAGGTGTGGCCAAACTTGTCGTTGGTGAACTCCTTGACCGAGCGGATGCCTTTCTTGTCGAGAAACTCCATGTAGTCGCGGGCGTTGCCGTAGAGGAAGTCGTCGGTGCCAACCCCGAGCCAGAACAGATGAAGCTTGTTGTTGGTGTCGGCACTGTTGTCATAGACATTGGGAATATCGGTTGATGTGAACGAGCTGTAGGAACACAGATAAGAGAACTTGTCGAGGTTGTGAAGCCCGCACGAGAGTCCCTGATTGCCGCCGCGCGAGAAGCCCCCGATGGCGCGGTGGTCGCGGTCGTTGACGGTCGGGAAGTGCTGCTCTACGAAGGGCATCAGGTCGTTGACCAAGTCGTTGCTGAACACGTCGCCTCCGAAACGGTTCTGCGGAACCGCGGCCAGGTCGATGGGTTTGGTGAGCAGTTTGTAGGGGTTGCCGTAGGGCATGACAATGATCATTTCCTTGGCGCGTCCCTCAGCCACCAAATTGTCGAGGATATAGTTGGCACGTCCCACCTTGAAGTACACTTCCTCGGTGTCGGTAGTACCGCTGATGAGGTAGAACACGGGATATTTGCGCTCGGGATGGCTCTTATAACTGGGCGGCAGATAGACCACTGCATGGTTGGTGGCTCCCAGGCTCTTGGAGTAGTAGCTGATGTAACTGACGGTTCCGTGGGGCACGGGGCGTATGTCGTGCGCCAACGGTCCCTTTGTACTGCGCAATTCGAGCAGACTGTTCTTGAAGCCCTCATTGGGGAAATACTGTTCGCAGAGCGGATCCATGACGCTCACGCCATCCACCACGAAACAATAGGGATACATGTCGGGGGCGGCAGGGCCTAGGGTGGCCGTCCACCATCCGGTCTTTGCATCGCGCGTCATCTTGTTTCGTCCGGCGAACTGCACATCCACCCACACTTCGCGGGCACGGTCGTTCTGATAGCGAAACGTCACTGTTTCGTCTCCGTTGATCACTACTGATTCCTGCAAAGGCGACTGCGCCCAGCACTGGGCGGCGGACATCAGCATCATGGCTGCCACAGCCCACCCTCTCACTTGCCCAAAACGGCATTGGTTGTTTCTTTTCATCGTTGAGAACATCATAAAAACACGTAACAGAAAAAGATTCCGAACATCTGAACCGACATCTTGCCGATGTCTGAACAGTGAACAAAAGTAGCGTTTTCGGGAGAAACCACAAAAAAACGCGGCCACTATTTTTCTGCCGCCCCACTTTTTGATACATTCCAAAAAGTTGGTGTAACAGAAAAACAGTGGCCGCGCCACAGTTGTCCTACGCAACTACATGTTGAGCCAGTTGCGCACAATGGTGCGCCCTTGGGGGGTCAGTACGCTTTCAGGATGGAACTGAATGCCATGGATGTTGTAGTGGCGATGGCGCAATGCCATGATTTGACCCTTTCCCGAGCCTTGCTCGCCTTGCCGTATCCCTTCGTCGCTGTAGGCTGTCACCTCCAGACAGTCGGGGAAACCGTCGTTATCGACCACCCAGCTGTGGTAGCGCCCCATGGTGATGCGGCGCGGCAGCCCCTCGAAAATGGGGTCGTTGCCCAGTTGGGTTCCCTCGGTTGCCACGCCATGGAACACGTCGCTCAGGTTCACCAGCTTGCCGCCGAACGCCTCGCCTATGGCCTGGTGGCCCAGACAGACGCCCAACATGGGTTTGCGGCCGGCATAGGTGCGGATGACGTCGAGCAGCAATCCGGCCTCAGAGGGAATGCCCGGTCCGGGCGAAAGTATGATTTTGTCGAATGGCTGCAACTGCGGGAGCGCGAACTGGTCGTTGCGGAGCACGGTAACGTCGGCACCCAGCTCCTTCACAAGATGACTCAGATTGTAAGTAAACGAGTCGTAATTGTCGATGATGACTATTTTCATAAGACACAATTCTTTAGTTCGATGGTTGGAGGCTGTCTGTTTACATGTTTTCGGCGAGAAGGATGGCTCGGCGCAGTGCGCCCAGTTTGTTGTTCACTTCCTGCAGTTCGTACTCCTCGTTGCTCTTGGCCACGATGCCGCCACCGGCTTGGAACCACAGTTCGCCGTTGCGGCTGACGAAGGTGCGGATGGTAATGGCCTGATTGAGGGTACCGCCCAGCCCGATGAATCCTATGCAGCCGCCGTAGGCTCCTCGGTTGTGGGGTTCGTACTCGCTGATGAGCTGCATGGCCCGCACTTTGGGGGCTCCCGAGAGCGTTCCGGCGGGGAAGGTGTCAATGAAGGCCTTGATGGGGTCGGCACCGTTGTCGAGCTTGCCGCTGACACGGCTCACCAGATGGATGACGTGGCTGTAGTACTGCAAGTCCTTGTAGAAATCCACCTTCACCTGGTGACAGTTGCGACTCAGGTCGTTGCGCGCCAAATCGACCAGCATCACGTGCTCGGCATTCTCCTTGGGGTCATTGCGCAGATACTCGGCATTGGCCTTGTCCTGCTCGGCGTTGCCTGTTCGGCGGGTAGTGCCGGCAATGGGGTCGATATACATCGTTGCGCCGCCAGCCTCCCCCTCGGGGGCTTCTATGCGGCAATGGGTTTCCGGCGAACTGCCAAAGATGCGGAATCCGCCGAAATCGAAATAGAACAAATAGGGACTGGGATTGATGCTGCGCAGGGCACGGTAGAGTTTGAAGTCATCGCCTTCGAACCGTTGGATGAAACGGCGTGAGAGAACTATCTGGAACACGTCGCCGCGCAGGCAGTGCTGAATGCCACGTCGGATGTTGGCCTTGTGCTCCTCGTCGGTGAGGGGCGAGGTGACATCTCCGACAGGATGGAACCCATAGGCCTGCACATTGGCCTTGTTGATGTGACGTTCCAGGTCGTCGAGGGCCTTTTCATCGGCCAGGGTGACCATGGTGAGCCGATTGTTGAAGTGGTCGAAGACAATGATGTCGCGATAGAGAATGTAGTACATGTCGGGGGCGTCGTTGCGCTCCATGGTTTCGTCTTTCACGGCAATGTTTTCAAAGTAGCGCACGGCATTGAACGACGTGTAACCATAGAGTCCACAATATTGGCTGTTTTCGCCCTCCACTTTCAGACGGCCGAGAAACGAGTTGATGGCCTGGTGGGAACGGTAGTCGTTGTTCACCTCGTGGCGTATGGTGGTGCCGTCGGGAAAGGAACAAACGGCCTCGCCATGGCCAATGGCCACACTGCCAATGGGGTTCAGTGCAATGAACGAGCGGGCATTGTCCTTGTCGTGATAGTCGCTGCTCTCCATGAGGGCGCTCATGGGATAGATGTCACGCAGGCGCATATATACGCCAACGGGCGTATAGAGGTCGGCCAGGATGGTGCGACTCGTGGTTTGATAGTTAAAAGTTTCCATATTCCTTAGCTAAGTCTTTGTTGTTCAGATAGGTTTCCACATCCTTGTCGCCACGTCCGCTGACGGTGAGCACCACCACGTCGTCCTGGCGGAAGTGCATTTTCTTCAGCGCCGCCACGGCGTGGGCGCTCTCGATGGCGGGAATGATGCCCTCAGTGCGCGTCAGTTCGTAGCCGGCGTAGATGGCCTCGTCGTCGTTGATGCTCAGCACCGTCGAACGCCCTTTGCGGGCCATGTTGCAGTGCATGGGGCCCACGCCGGGATAGTCGAGTCCGGCACTGATGGTGAAGGCTTCCTGTATCTGGCCGTCGTCATCCTGCATGACGAGCATTTTGGCCCCGTGCAGGATGCCCGTGGTGCCGCGGTGGATGGTGGCCGCCGTATGGTCAGTGTCCCAGCCGTGGCCGCCAGCCTCGGCCAGCACAATCTTGACGCGCTCGTCATCAACGTAGTGGTAGATGGTGCCTGCGGCATTGCTGCCGCCGCCGATGCAGGCCACGAGATAGTCGGGATAGTCGCGCCCCACTTTCTCCTGCAGCTGCCAACGAATCTCCTCGGAAATGACGCTTTGCATGCGGGCCACCAGGTCGGGATAAGGATGTGGCCCCATGGTGGAACCGACGATATAGAACGTGTTCTGCGGATGGCAACACCAGTCGCGGATGGCTTCGGAACAGGCATCGGAAAGTGTCATGTTGCCCGTGCGCACAGGATGCACCTGAGCGCCAAGCATCTTCATGCGCTCTACGTTGGTGTGCTGCCGCTCCACATCGGTGGCCCCCATGAACACCTCGCACTCCATGTCCATCAGGGCGCAGACCGTAGCTGTAGCCACACCGTGCTGTCCAGCACCGGTTTCGGCAATGATGCGCGTCTTGCCCATTTTCTTGGCCAACAGAATCTGGCCGATGGTGTTGTTTATCTTGTGAGCCCCCGTATGGTTGAGGTCTTCGCGTTTCAGATACAGCTGACAACCGTAACGCTCGCTCATGCGACGGGCGAAATAGAGGGGTGAAGGGCGCCCAACATAGTCGCGCAACAGCTGATGATACTCCTGCTTGAATGCTTCGCTCTCGACAATGGGCAGATAGGCTTCTTGCAAGTCGTGAACACACTTGTAGAGAATCTCGGGCACGTATGCACCGCCAAACTCACCGTAGAAGCCTTTGTCATCTACAAAAAAACTATCTTTCATGCTTTTTCTGATTTGGTTTTTGTGTTGGGGGTTGAATTGTTGCTCTTTCTATCCAGCCACAGGAGAAGAACCTGCTGTCGGGTTGCCGACGGTTCCAGAAGTTCTGTAGGCAATGCCCGTAAAGACACTGATGAGCTGATTGTTTTGGTTTCTCACTTGAACCTCTGCATAAGGTATCTTGTGATGGTTGTATGTCTCCACAGCCTCAGCAATGAGTCGGTCGCCCTCCTTGGCAGAATGCAGAAAGGCGATGCTGTTCTGCAGTCCGAACGTCAGTTGTCCGCGACTGTTCATGACGGCTGCGACGGCAAGGTCGGCCAAAGTGAAGATGGCTCCACCCTGGCATACACCACCTGCATTCAGGTGGTCGGCAGTCACTGTCATTTCGGCACGGGCATAGCCCTCGCGTACCTCCATGAGTTGTGCGCCGGCATTGGCGGCAAACCTGTCACCGCTATTCAAAAAATCCTTGATATCCATCTCTTGATTGCTCTTTTCTATTTTCCTTTATTTTTGGTTGATGTTGCAGTCCTATTTGCTCAGCGCATCGTAGAGCAGATCCATGGCTCGGTCGGCATTGCGGGTTTCGTTGAGCAGGGTGACAAACTTCGAGCCGATGATGGCTCCTGCGGCATTCTGCTGCGCACTGGCAAGGGTCTGCTTGTTGGAAATGCCGAAACCTATCATTCGCGGATTGCGCAGGTTCATGGCGTTGATGTGCTGGAAATACTGTTGTTTGGCTTCGTCAAAACTCTGTTGTGCACCCGTCGTACTGGCCGAGCTGACCATGTAGATGAAACCGTTGGTGTGCTCATCGATGAACCGAATGCGCTCTTCGCTCGTTTCGGGGGTAATCATCATGATGACGCGCAGGTCGTAACGGTCGGCCACGGGCTTCACCAAGTCGAGATAGTCTTGAAAAGGCAAGTCGGGAATAATCATGCCCGAGGCGCCACTATCCACGCAGCTCTGGCAAAAACGTTCAATGCCGTAGTGAAGGATGACATTGAGGTATCCCATCATGACGAGCGGTATCTGCACCTGATCCTTGATTTCCTTCAACTGGGCTAACAGTCGGGTCAGCGTCATGCCATTTCTCAGTGCCACGGTGCCAGCGCTTTGTATGACGGGACCGTCGGCCAGCGGGTCGCTGAAAGGAATGCCCACTTCAATCATGTCGATGCCACGGCGCTGCAGCGTCAGGATTACGTCGCCCGTACCTTCCAGCGTGGGACAGCCGGCACAGAAATAGAGTGAGAGCAGCTTGCGCCCTTCAGCATTGGTAAACAGTTGGTTGATTTTGTTCATCACTTTTATACTATATTATTGTTTTTGTGTGGTTGTTGGTGTTTCATCTCACTTCGTCGAGGAACCGTCTGAGCGCGTCAACGTCCTTCACGGCAGGTTGGGTTTCGAAGCGCGAATTGAGGTCGATGCCCACAAAACGGGGATGACTGAATGCTTTCACGCGGGCGGCATCGTCGGGGCCAATGCCTCCGCTCAGCAGGAAGGGGGTCTGTCCGTCGTAATCACTGAGCACCGACCAGTCGAACTGCTCGCCACTGCCACCCACGCACTGGCACTTGGTGTCGAAGAGGAACATATCTACATGGCCTTCATACTCCTTGCAATGTTTGAGGTCGGCGGGCGTGGCTATGCTCAGTGCCTTGATGATGCGAATGCCGAAACGGATGTCGGGGTCGAGTGTTCGGCGCAGATTGTCAATCATCACCGGCGACTCTTGCCCATGCAGCTGCACATACTGCAGGTCGTAGTTATAGACACGCGTGACAATGTTCTGCGGCATGTCATCGACGAACACTCCCACACGGGCTACGGCCTTCTGTACCGACGGAGTGGCAACCTGAGGCTGCTCCTCCTTCAGCGATGTGTAGTCGGGAATGATGCCGGCCCGCGACCTTATCTGACTGACATAGCGGGGACTCTCGGGCCAGAAGATGAACCCTATCATATCTACTCCCAACTGCTCTACGGCGTGAATGTTTTCGGGCTCACGCATACCACAAACTTTTACTAACATGCGATGATTGGAAAAATGTTCATAATTTGTCTTATTTGTCCCATTGGCTTTATTAACCCCATTGGCTTTATTAACCCCATTGGCTTTATTTTGCCACTTCCTCTATGAATTCCTTCAGGGCTTGGCCGGGCGAAGGAGTCTTCATGAAGTTCTCGCCAATGAGAAAGCCATTGAAGCCGACTTGCCGCAAGTTGCGGACTGTCTGCGGATGGCTGATGCCGCTCTCGCTCACCTTGCAGGCCTCGGCAGGAAGACGCGAAGCCATGCGGAACGAGTTCTGCACGTCGGTGATGAACGTGTCGAGATTGCGGTTGTTGATGCCGCACACGTCGGGCTCCAGGTCGGCGTAGTCGAGTTCGCGCTCATCGTGCATCTCAAGCAGCACCTCCAGCTGCAGTTCGTGAGCGGTGCGCAGCAATGAACGGCATTCGCCCAGCGTCAGGTCGGCAGCAATGAGCAGCACCGCACTGGCGCCGCAGAGGCGGGCCTGGAACAGCTGATACTCGTCAACGACGAAGTTCTTGTAGAGCACAGGGATGGTGACCCCCGACCGTCGAGCTTCAACAACGAATGCATCGCTGCCCCCGAAATACTTCTCGTCGGTGAGGATGGAGATGGCGGCGGCTCCATTCTGCTGATAGCTCAAAGGTATCTCGTCGGCGCGCCCCGCTTCCTTTATCCAGCCTTTCGAGGGCGACCGGCGCTTGAACTCGCTGATGATGCCCGTCTCCGAGGCCAACAGCGACTCGCGCAGCGAAGCCACCTGGCTGCCCAGCACGGCCTCCACGCGGCGGTGAATCTCGCGTTCGCTCAGTTGCTCTTTGAAACGCGCCACCTCAACCCGCTTGTGGGCTACTATCTCGTCTAAAACGTCTTTCATAATGCACAATGATGAATGAATAATGCACAATGATGAATGAATAATGCACAATGATGAATGCACAATGCAAAATTAAACTCCTAACTCTTAACTCCTAACTCCTAACTCATAGCTCTTAACTCTCACTCAGCAATTCAGTTCCACGAACTTTTTGAACGTTTGCAAGGCCCGTCCACTGTCAATCGATTCGCGGGCTATCTCGATGCATTCGTCAATCTCTTTCTCGCCTCGTTCGAGCACCTGGATGCCAAAGGCGGCATTGGCCAGCACGATGTTCTTCTGGGCAGGCAGGGCCGTATTGGCCAGCACACGGTCGAAGATTTCCTTGGCCTCTGTCTCGGTGGCTCCGCCCACCAGTTCCTCGGGCTTGGCAATGTCGAATCCCAGGTCGGAAGGCTTGAAGATTCGCTCGTATTGGTTGGTTTTCACCTTGAAGTCGCCGGTGAGCGAAATCTCGTCGTATCCGTCGATGGAGTTCACGATGCCATAGTCAATGCCAATCTTCTGGTAAACATTGCTGTAGAGCCGCATCTGGTCGAGCGTGGCTACACCCAACAACTGGCACTGCGGTTTGCTGGGATTCACGATGGGGCCCAGCAGATTGAAGCACGTGGGAAACTGCAATGCCTTGCGCAACGGCCCCACAAACTTCATGGCCTTGGCGAAGAGCTGCGCGTGCAGATAGACAATGCCGCACTCGTTGATGCAACGGTTCAGCTGGTCCAGATCGTCGGTGAACTTCACGCCGTGGTTGGCTATCACATTCGACGCCCCACTGGTGGATGTGGCGGCATAGTTGCCATGCTTGGCCACCTTGTAGCCTGCACCTGCAATGACGAAACACGAGGTGGTCGATATGTTGAACGTGTTCTTGCGGTCGCCTCCGGTGCCCACCACGTCAATGTAGCGTTCGCAGTCGAGCGGCACGGGCACGCCCGTCTCCAGGATACCGTCGCGGAAACCGAGCAGCTCATCGACGGTGATGCCTCGCATTTGCAAACCAGTAAGCAGAGCAGTAATCTGCTCCATGGGAAACTCACTTTTGGTGATGCCAATCAGAATGTCGCGCGTTTCCTCGCGGGTGAGGGCCTCGTGATTGAGCATTCTGTTCAAGATTTCTTTCATTTCCATAATCTATATTCTTTTTTTTTGTGTTGTTATTACTTGCCTGCACGGTTCTCGCACGTTCCGGCCTTTTCCACTTCTTGTTTCATGAAAAAAGACCTGTCGTAAGAACGGCAGGCCTTCGTTGATATCTTCTTTGTTTATCTACACGGCTTCGTAACTCACGACTGTTATAATCTTGAGCAACGCCACCACCAAGAAGTAGATACTGTAAATGTCATTTTCGTTGTTTTTGATTGATTTCGTGTGCAAATTTACACTTTTTCTCCGACACGGCAAACTTTTTGCTCTTTTTTTACGTTAAAAGATGTTTTTCCTCGTCTTTCCGCGCCATTGTTTGCTCCTCACCCACTGTCATTCTCGCAGATTATTCTTATCTTTGCAAAGTAAAAAACAAAATGGAAATTGCTATGAAGAAGAAGAACATCTTGATTGCTGCCGCCCTGCTGACGCTCGCAGCCTGTGGGGGCAAGAAGGGCCAGGCCGAAAGCGCAGAACCCGTAGGCGTCACCGCCACCGCCAACTCGGCAACTGCTGAAAAAGCCAAGCAAGAAATTGTGGGAGTCATCAACAAGCTCTATGCCGCAGCCGCCCAAAACGAAGGCGACATCGACCGGCGCTTTGCCTGCCACGCATGGCGTCAGATGGTGGAGGCCGTGGAGGAGAAGGACTCGAAACTGGAGGAAATCGGGTTCTTCAACCACGACTACTGGACTGAAATGCAAGACAGCAACCCCAGCGATCTGGAAGCCCGCGACCTACAGTTTGAACAACTGGACGCCGCCAAGGGCACGGCGAGGGTGGCATTCAGTCTCCACAGCTCCATACAGGATGTTCAGCTGAAGTTCACCTTCTGCCGCGAGGATGGCGACTGGCGCGTTCACGACATCATCCGCATCATCAACGACGCCGACGGGAAACTCTCCCCATCGAGCTTCATGGAGGCGATGAAAGACTACCTGAACGAACCGACCGAGGAGGAAACCCCAGAACTCACCTTCGCCAACATGGCCGGAATCTACGACAGTTTCAACGATGACGGCAGCAACGAAAGCCGTTTTGGCCTGCACGAAGACGGAACGGCTACATGGAACATGGTGGGCAGCCTCCATCTTACGGAGTACACCTACACCATCAACGGAAACACCATTTGCCTAAAGGCCAAGGGGGTGGACACCGAGGAGGAATGCTACGAGTATGATGCCAACACCCGCACACTGAAAAACGAGCAGGGGGCGGTGTATCATCGCCAAACGGCCGAATAGGCCGCCGCCGAACAGCAACCGACGACCGGGGACTCTTCTACCGAAAAAAGCTGGAAAAACTGGAGTTTCCGACTCACTTCGTTCGGGTGGGTCGGAAATTTGTCTTTTTGTAGAATTTGCCGTATAAATAGAATAAGGTGCTGGCCAAAACTTGTCTGCGCCGTGAGTCACACATGAAAACGCGCGAAACGAGCTATACGATGATATCGGAGCAAAGGCAGCAAGAAACAGTCAATTCGTTTTTGTAAAAAACGTTAATATAAGGATTATTTTTTTTTCGGTGTAATAAAAGACCGCCTTGGTGCGTTATAAATATAAGAATAAAGACACACCATTTTTTCACCCAAAGAAAGGAAAAGCCTATGCAGTATTTTACACTAGAAGAAGCCAACCCGTCGGAAACGACACTGAACATCATCAGACAAATAGCCTACACCTACCGTGTGCTGAAAATGAAAGGCAACACAACACCCTATTGCCTAAACTAACTATGGAGTTAGGAATTAGGAGTTAGGAGTTACACTTTGTTAACTCGGAGAACTTTTTCAAAAAAAACGCAATCATTATGGAAGAAAAAACGACCCTCGTGTCGCCCTCTCTGCTCGCTGCCAACTTCATAGACTTGCGCAGCGACATCAACATGATCAACAAGAGCGAGGCCGACTGGCTCCATCTGGACGTAATGGACGGTGTGTTCGTGCCCAACATTTCGTTTGGATTTCCGGTGCTCGAGGCAGTGGCCAAACACTGCAACAAACCGCTCGACGTACACTTCATGATAGTCCATCCCGAGCGTTACATTCAGCAAACAGCACGTCTGGGAGCCATGATGATGAACGTACACTACGAGGCCTGCACCCACTTGCACCGCACGGTGGAGGAAATTCATGCGGCAGGCATGAAGGCCGGCGTGACGCTCAACCCCTCAACGCCTGTCAGCGCGCTGGAGGACATCATCGGCGATGTGGACATGGTGCTGCTCATGAGTGTCAACCCAGGTTTTGGCGGACAGAAGTTCATCGAGAACACCATTGCCAAAGTGCGCCGTCTGCGCCGACTCATCAGCGAGAGCGGCAGCCATGCACTCATCGAAGTGGATGGCGGCGTACAGGGCGAAACCGCCCCACGGCTGGTGGAGGCAGGAGTGGATGTGCTGGTCAGCGGCAGCTACGTCTTCAAGTCGCCCGACCCTTACAAAACCATCCGCGAACTCAAGCTGTTGGGTGCGGCTCACCTAACTTAGCACCTATCTAAAATAAGGTATAGGAAAGAAATTAGAATAATTAGAATAATGATCCATTAAACAAGAAGTCATTTCATACAAGCTTCTTTCTGAAGGAATTATTCTAATTATTCTAATTTCTTTCCTATACCTTATTTTTCTTCTCCCCTTTGCCCTCTGTGCAGAAACCGTTCCCTAATCCAGCTGCAACTGCACCTTGTGCTCGCGGGCCATGCGCCGCATATTGATGATGGCGTAGCGCATACGTCCGAGCGATGTGTTGATGCTCACGCCCGTTGTTTCGGCTATCTCCTTGAACGACAGTTCCTGATAGAACCGCATGAACACCACCTCGCGCTGCGTTGGCGGCAGCATGTTCATCATCTTCTTCACGTCGCAGAGCACCTGGTCGTTGACAAACTGGTTCTCGATGTTCGAATCCAGAATGTTGGCCGGATTGAGTTTCGAGAGGTCGTTGCCCTCAGAAGGCTCCACGATGTTCTCCTGCTTCTGTTCGCGGTAGTAGTCCATCATCACATTGTGGGCTATGCGCATGAGCCACGCGGCAAACTTGCCCGACGTGGTGTATTTGCCTTCGTGAAGCTTGGTAATTACTTTCACGAACGTTTCCTGGAAAATGTCATCTGCCTTGTCGCGGTCTCTCACGACAAAGAGAATATAGGAATACAACTTCGATTGTGTGCGGCTTAACAACAAATCGAACGCCCTATTGTTACCGTTGATGTATGACAATGCCAACTGTTCGTCGGTCATCTCATTCAGTTCATTCATTTTTTCTTCGTTTTTGATGAAGTAAAAAATTTCTCAATAGGCAATAAGGATTTGGTTTTTAATGATTATAATAAATATTATGGGTGCAAATATAGGGATTATTCCCGACACGTGCAAATTTTTAAACAAAAATACTCGAAAAACTTTGCCATTTAATGAAAAATGCTTAATTTTGCACCATCGACGGTTCGCTATAAACGCGATTGAAAAGGGAACGGAGTGAGAATCTCCGACTGTCTCGCAGCTGTGAGTTCCTTTAAAGCCGCCAAGCGACACACCACTGCCCCTTTTTCCCTGGGCGGGAAGGTGCTTGGAGACGGAACGAAGTCAGAAGACCTGCCTCGAATTGTTTTGCCGAAATCTCTCGATGTAAGGGACGTAAGCACTAAAAAAGACATCATAATCCAACCGTCAGGCTACATGCTGCCAACCATAGCAGCTAGTCGTGATGTGTGCATGCGCAGTCATGAAAGGACAATTGTGCAGACCAGCAGTAGCACTGATTGACAGCAGCGACTGCCACCGAAGAAGACGAATCTTTAACCGTACGTGTATTATTATATAAGTTTATTTAGTGGGATGGGCGAAGCCGTGAGGCTTCGCCTTTTTCGTGGTCGATGAAAAGATGCAGGAGCCTGAAGCCACCTGGGCCGCGGAAGCAAAAACTGTTGTCGGGAGATGTTTTTTTATCTCCCGACAATAAAAAATTATCTCCCGACGAGAGGATGAAATTCTCTAGAGAATCTGAACGCATCGCCCGACGATATTTTTGCATCTCCCGGCCTGCTGAATTTATCTCCCGACAAGCTGAAAAGCATACGCTACGCGTCTTTCAAAAACAAATAAAAACAAAAACGGACAAGGAAAAACAGGTTTTTATTTGTAAAGCACCTTG
>OCTX012289028.1_pt1 | contig 21869 bp, 16 predicted proteins | sample 1539691 | NCBI WGS metagenome assembly OCTX01 (sample SAMN02144231, study PRJEB22623) | gut metagenome | biome: sheep rumen | host: Ovis aries | place: New Zealand
ATGCTCGTCGATATGGATGTCCTGACGGATCATGTCATTGACCATCCGCTCCACCTGGCGCAACTCCTCGTCGGTCACCTTCTGGAAGTGAGAGAAGTCGAAGCGCAGCGTGTCAGGGCTGACGTAAGAACCCTTCTGCTCCACATGGTCGCCCAGTACCTGTTTCAACGCATAGTCGAGCAGGTGCGTAGCGGTATGGTTGGCGGCAGAAGCATCACGCTTGTCGGTATCCACACAAGCCATGAATTCAGCCGTGGGGTCTTTAGGCAGTTGTTTCACAATGTGTATCGACTGGTTGTTCTCGCGCTTGGTGTCGATGATCTGGATGGTTTCGTTTTCGTTCACCAATACACCCTGGTCGCCGACCTGTCCACCCATCTCGCCATAGAAAGGAGTGGCATCCAGTACCAGCTCATAGAACTCAGCCTTCTTCTGGGTCACCTTGCGGTAGCGCAGGATGTGGCAACTGTATTCTGTATAGTCGTAGCCTACGAACTGCTGTTCGGTGCCGGCGGCGGCATCGCCAGCCACTGTTACCCAGTCGCTGTTCTCCACTTGGGCAGCATTACGGGCGCGCTCCTTCTGCTTCTGCATCTCTACGTTAAACTGCTCCTCGTCCACCGTAAAGCCGTTCTCACGACAAATCAGTTCAGTCAGGTCGAGGGGGAATCCGTAAGTGTCGAACAAACGGAAAGCCTGAGTGCCGTCGAGCACATTCTTGCCCTCAGCCTTCAACTTATCCATGGCATCGTTCAACATGGAGATACCTTTATCCAGTGTGCGCAGGAATGAATCTTCTTCCTCCTTCATCACCTTGGTAATCAGCGTCTGCTGAGCCTTCAGCTCTGGGAAGGCATCGCCCATCTCGTGTACCAGTGTGGGAACCAGCTTGTAGAGGAAACCGTCTTTCTGTCCGAGGAAGGTGTAGGCATAGCGTACGGCACGGCGCAGAATGCGGCGAATCACGTAGCCGGCCTTGGCATTCGAAGGCAACTGTCCGTCGGCAATCGAGAAAGCCACGGCACGCAGGTGGTCGGCACAAACGCGCATAGCCACGTTGATATCATTCTGAGTATTCGGATTATTCTGAGTAATCTGACTTTCTTCCTCGGAAGTAATATATTTCAGACCGGTGATCTGCTCTTCAGCCTTGATGATAGGCTGGAACACATCGGTATCGTAGTTCGAATGCTTGCCCTGCATCATGCGCACCAGTCGCTCGAAGCCCATACCCGTGTCGATGACGTTCATGGAGAGCTTCTCTAATGAGCCGTCAGCCTTGCGGTTATACTGCATGAACACGAGGTTCCATATCTCAATCACCTGTGGATGGTCTTTGTTCACCAGTTCACGACCCGTAGGACCGTTCTTCTTCTCCTCCTCCGTACGAGAGTCAACATGAATCTCGGAGCAGGGACCACAAGGACCTGTGTCGCCCATTTCCCAGAAGTTGTCGTGCTTGTTGCCGTTGATGATGTGGTCGGCAGGCACGTGCTTCAACCAGTAGCCGGCTGCCTCGTCGTCGCGCTCCAGTCCTTCGGCAGCGTCGCCTTCAAAGACGGTGACGTAGAGGTCTGCAGGGTTCAGTTTCAACACATCCACCAGGTATTCCCAAGCCATATCGATGGCGCCCTCCTTGAAGTAGTCGCCAAACGACCAGTTGCCCAGCATTTCGAACATGGTGTGGTGGTAGGTGTCATGACCTACTTCCTCCAAGTCGTTGTGCTTACCACTGACGCGCAGACACTTCTGTGTGTCGGCACGGCGACGCGGCTCGGGGTCGCGTGTTCCCAATATAATATCCTTCCACTGGTTCATACCTGCATTGGTGAACATCAGTGTGGGGTCATCCTTGATTACCATCGGAGCAGAGGGCACGATAGCATGCTGCTTCTGCTCGAAAAATTTCTTAAACGATTCACGAATCTCGTTAGCTGTCATCATTTCTTATCTGTATTTTTAAATTTTGTGTGCAAAATTAAGAAAAATCGGGCAAAGCACAAAGCGTTTGCCCGATTTTTATCATTCTTCACTCTTTACTATTCACTCTTCACTTCTATTTTCCCCGTTTTCAGTCCGTCGCCGCTACACTGCAGTTGGATATTGCCAGCTTCCTTGCTGCTTTGGATTATCACTTGCGCATAGCCGTTATAGACCGAAACTGCGAATTGCCGGCAGTCTTTGTCTTTCGGATGGTCAGGTCCCGCGTAGGCAGGATCGCCATTGCCCACTCCGATGATGCGACCGTTTCCCGTCAGTTGGAACCTCACGTCCTGGCAGGCGTCAGGCACTCTGCGTCCCTTTGCATCATGCAGTTCGACGGTCACCACAGCCACGTCTCTGCCATCAGCCTTGATCTGCTGGCGGTCTGCCTTCATCACTATCTTGTCGGCAGGTTTGGTGGTTTCTATGGTCTGGGTCAGTATGCGCTTTCCGTTCTTATAGCCGTAAGCCACCACCTTACCCGGTTTGTAAGTAGCCTTCCATTTCAGGTGTCCGTTCTTAGGCATCTGCTGTCGTCCCAGTTTCTTGCCGTTCACGATGAGTTCCACTTCGTCGCAGTTGCTATATGCCCATACGTCTATCTCTTCGCCCTCATGACCGGTCAGATTCCAATGGGGGAAGATGTGGAGCACGGGCTCGTCGGTCCACCACGCCTTCAGATACCATGCCTCGTCTTTCCAGAAACCGCAGTAGTCCAGGATGCCAAATTCAGAATCGTGGGCAGGATAGCTCAGGGGGTTAGGCTCTCCGCGATAGTCGAAACCCGTCCAATAGAACAGTCCTGCAGCCCAGTCGCGGTCGGCATAGAACTTCCAACCGCGCTCGATGCGGTTCACCGTTCCGTCCTTGTCGGCTTTCAGGTTCATGCTTGCCATGTGGCCCTTATCGTCGGGATTGTTGAAATAGAATCCGCGTGTGCCGCAACCCGTTGTCTCTTCTGTTCCAACGATTTTCCACGAAGGATGATTCTTCTTGCGGTTATCCACGTCGTTCTGCAGGATATAGTTGAAGCCTACCACATCGAGACCCTTGATCATTTCACCTCCACCGGCATTGGCAATCGTCGAGTGGCGTGTGGGGTCGAGCAGTTTGGTGTATTCCCGCATGGCAGCAGCTATGCGTGTTCCTTGAATCGTATTCTCGATGCCCCATTCCTCGTTGCCGTCGCTCCACAGAATGACGGAGGGGTGGTTGCGGTCGCGCTTGATCATCCGTTCCAGTAGTCTGAGGTGCTCTTGGTTAATACCAGTCAGTCGGTTTTCGTCAATCACCAGTATTCCCTCTCTGTCGCAGATGTCGAGCAGGGCAGGTGTCATGGGGTTATGCGAAGCACGGTAGGCATTGCATCCGAAAGCCTTCAACTGGCGGATGCGCCAAGCCTGTAGCGCATCGGGGATAGCGGCACCCACACCAGCATGGTCTTGGTGCATGTTTACGCCTTTCAGCTTCACTTGCTTTCCATTCAACAGAAAACCCTTGTCGGCATCGAACGCCACCTCACGCAGTCCCGTTGATGTGTAATAGATGTCCGTCACCTGTCCGCCGACCTTCACCGTTGTCTCTACCTGATAGAGATAAGGGTCCTGTATATCCCATAGGTGTGGGTTGCTGAGTGTCAGTTGCTGTTTGCACGGACTGGTCTGCTTGCCTTTCAGCTCCACGGTAGCAGGTTCAGCCTTGCCCACCTCCTTGCCGTCGGCATCCAACAGTCGCTGTTCTATCTGGCATGTCTGGTTGTCGAGTGTGGTGTTGTGTACTTCCGTCTCGACACTGATGGTGGCTGAACTGTAAGGCGCTTTCAGGTCGGCATAGACAAACGTACCGAAGGGAGCCACGCTCACCTTGCCCGTCTTGACGAGCCAGGCATCGCGATAGATACCGCCGCCCTCGTAGAACCAGCCTTCTTCCAGTGAGGCATCGGCTCTGACGCATATCAGATTGTCGCCTCCGAAATTCACGTATTCCGTCACGTCATACACTTGGGTGGCATAGCCGCTGGGCTCTGTACCTAACCAGAAACCATTGAACCATACGTTGGCATTGCGGAAGATGCCGTCGAAGCGCAGACTAATCTGTTTGCCCTCATCTTCCTTGCCTATCTGAACGGTCTTGCGATACCAGCCTACACTGGTTTCCGGGTATTTGTATCCCACCGTCTTGTAGCCGTGCGAATGACTGGCATTAGAGGCATAGGGCAGGGTAGATACCCAGTCGTGAGGCACACGGACCTCCTGCCATTTCGAATCGTCAAACTTCGTGCTGTACGGTCCCTCGTTGTGAATGGAGTTGGCTTTGGTCAGGTAGTTGAAATACTCTGTTCCGCAACCGAAGTCTTTCTGCGGGTCGGCAGCATTCCCAAAGGCAAACTTCCACCCTTCGTCCAACAGGATGTTTTCTCTCACGTTTTGTGCATGCAGGGTAAGTGTTACCAAACAGACTGCACCGATGAGCCATTTTTTCATATTCATAATTACTTTTTAGATGGTTTACTTTGCAAAAAACACGAGTCCGCCACTGATAAACAGACCACTTGATGGTTTCTTCTTCAATCGCTGTCCTTTCAGGTTGTAGAAACCGCTGTCGGGTTGGCGGTTGGCGTGTGTCTGTTTGATGCCTGTATAATGATCCCATCCAGGCATGTCGCTCAGACCGATGGTACGTGTGTCGCTCATAATCTTAGTCAATTCCTTATTAGTTGTCTGGTCAAGAAAATTGCCGCCCCATGTCTGATACCAAGGCATCCACCACGACCATACGGCTTCATCTTCAAACATCGCGTCGATATCGGGGATTGGTCCGTTTTCCGACAGGGCTACGATTTTCTTGCCATTGGTGAGTTTCTTCAGTTTGTCGAACATCACGAAATTGCTGGAATAGTCCTCTGCTTTATTATAAATGTCGGCAGACACCACATCGTAGTAATTCTGTCCAGGGTCCCAGTCTTGGTCGTTCTTATCTGCATTCCATACCCATATCACGTTGTGCACGCCCTTTGTTTTCACCATACGGTCGTACACCAACTTGTAGAGTTTCTTAAAGTGTTCCGCATTCTTATTACGGCCCCACCAGAACCAACCGCCGCTTGCCTCATGCAGCGGGCGGAAGATGCAGGCCATACCCTCGTTTTGCATGTCGAGGAAGATGTCGGCAATGGCATCAATGTCCTGAATGATGTATTTGTAGAGTTGTGACGAGGTGTTCCACGATCCATCTGTATTCAGCGCGTCTGCAATCTTGACCGTGCTTTCCTTCGAATAGAACTCGTTTGTTGCCCTGCTCGGGTCGCGCCAGTGCCATGTGAAGGCTGGAATACCGCCCTGCTTGTAGGTGTCCTTTGCCAGTGTTACTGATTTGTTGGAATACTGTTTCGCATAATCTTGACTGGCATTCTTGCCCGTCGTTTCCATGAAGTCGAATCCAATCAATGCAGGATACTTCCCTGATCGTTTATAGAACTCCTGAATGTCGGCATGCTCTTTCACTTTGTCAGGAGCCGACGCCACGTCGCCAGTCATCATGCCAGAGATGCTTTTCTTGCCGAAGTTCTCATACAGGAACTTATATAGACTTTTAGCACTTTCCACAGCTGCACCGTCCACAGGTGCTGCAGCGATATCGAAAGCTATCGTGCTGGTACTTTTCTCAATGCGGATATAGTCGATGTTAAACCACGTCCATGAGGGGGTAATCTCAATGGTACATTTGCCCACAGGCAATTTGAAGGTGCCCACCTCCACCTCGGCCAGGGCATTCACCTTGAACGTTGCTGCACTGCCATTTACAGTGATAGCCACCTCTTTCTCGCCACCGATACCTTCTCCCATTGCAAGGACGGTATATTTTCCTTCTTCGCTGCAGGTATAGGAGAAAGTGATCTTTGCATTATTTTCTTTCAGCGACAGCGCCTTCCCACCAGAGTATTTGCTGTCCGTTTTCAGTTCACAATTCACGTAGGTGGCATCCTCCGCCTCCATCTTCGTACCAGTCTGTGCCCACGAAGGCATTGCTGTCATAGTCAGCAGGCATCCTGCGAGAAATAGTTTCTTCATTGTTGTCATGTCGTTATAGTTTTAGCTTTCAAAATTTCTTGCAAAGATAATGAAAAAAAATGAAAGAGCAAACGTGATTGACATATATTTTATTATCTTTGCAGAGAGAAAACCTATACAGGAAGTGCTGGTAAGGTAATTTTTCTTTCGAAAACTTGGAGAAATGAAAATAAAACTTTACCTTTGCAAAAAATCTATGCGCTTATGGCATTGAATCTGAATAAGAATTTGAAACTCTACTATTCCATCAAGGAGGTGGCAGAGATGTTTGGTGTAAACGAGAGTACGCTGCGTTATTGGGAGACGGAATTTCCTTATCTGAAACCCAAGACGAGTGGGCCCGCCAAGATTCGTCAGTATCAGCAGAAGGATATTGACCAGATTAAGTTGATTCATAATTTGGTGAAGGTTCGTGGTTTTAAACTTGCTGCCGCCAAGCGTATCATCAATGCCAATCGTGATGGAGCAGACAAAAGAGCCCAGGTGCTCACGAAACTGATTGACGTCCGTGAGCAACTACAAGCCTTGAAGAAACAAATGGACTACTTGCAATAGGGTTAACAGCTGTCGTCTAACGGTTAATGCAGGGGATTCCATGTATCATTAACGCTGAGCACGGTGCTCGGCGTTATTTTTTCTGCCTCTTTCTTAGTGAGCTGACGACTCCAAGCGACACGCTGACTGGTGCCGGCTCCCTCGCCACGATTGTTGTACTCCATGTAACGGGCAGTCTTCTCACGCTCTTTCTGCCAGTGGTGCCATCCTTCAGGACGAATCTGGCGGGGCAGTTCGCAGTTCATAAAGAGGGTATAGCCATAATCGCGCCAAGGACGCCCCAGATAAACTTTCGTGACATGTGCATCGCAAGTAATGCGGCAATGATTAAACACATAACCGTAGGCTACATCCTGTGGTGTAGAGGCAGCCGTGATGTAGGAATCAGCCTTGCAGAAGATGTCGCAATTCTCAAACCATGCTGTGGCAGGCCCGAAAATGAAGTCGGTGGTACCTTCGATGTAGCAATTCTTGAAAATCTGACGTGAACGGGCATTGCCGGTATAGATGGTGTCCTGATGCCCCAGGAATCGACAGTTCAGGAAAGTGAGCTTGTCACCAGTCGTAAACAGAGCCACCGCCTGTCCCAGTCGGGCAGCATTATTCTCAACGGTGATATTCTTGAGGGTGATGTAGCTTCCGTCAATCTTCAGCGTATAGGTGCGGAAAGTTCCCATAGGCTTACCTGTCGGCGGATAAAGGATATTGGCATGGTCGTCCCAAGTAATAATCGTCTGGTCGCGATCTTCGCCACAGATTTCAATATGGGTGAGCCACTGGGGCACAACGAGTTTCTCCTTATAGGTGCCCTTCTTAACAAAAATCACCTTGTGGTACTCCATGAAGGCGCGGCACACCTCAATGGCTTCGGCTATATTGCGAAACTCCCCCGTTCCGTCGCGAGCCACGACGAGGGTATCAGGGTTATCATAACTTTTGGTCGATGCCAAAGTAGCGGAAAATAATAAGATTAGAGTCAGTAGTTGTTTCATATTGTTACATTGTTTGCGTTACTTCTTGCAGTCCGTCAATTTTTTTCAGTTGGTCAATAATGGTTTTAACATCCTCACGGTCGTGAACGCGGATTTCTATGTCGCCTTCGAAGACACCTTCCTCGCTGGTGATGGCAAATTTATGGATATTGACATTCATTTGTGAGGAAATAACACTTGAAATGTCCATTACCATACCCATGCGGTCAATACCCTCGATGTGGATGGTAGCATCGAAGAAGAGGCGTTTATGCATGTCCCATTTGGCATCCAGGATGCGATTGCCGTAGCTGGTCTTAAGCTTGTTGGCTACAGGACAGTCACGCTTGTGAATCTCAATGCGATGTTTGTTATCAATGAAGCCCAATATATCGTCGCCTGGGATAGGATGGCAACAATGACGGAACTTATATTGACCAATATTTTCGTCGTTGATATAAATTGGTTTCTTGCGGTTGAACTTCTCTGGAACCACGAAGAACTCCTGGGTTTCAGTATCCGCTTTCTTCTGTTTGCTCTTGCCAAGGAAGGGCACGAGACGGCGCCATCCCCTCTTTCCGGAAGTAGCATTCTTACCATGCAACTCGTCAAGGTCTTTCTCACCTAAGAGAATCGTCTTGTCGCCAATGGCTTGGAAGAATTCCTCCCTATTGTTGGATTCATGGAAAGCAGCCAATTGGTCGGCTACTGCAGGTGTATTCTCGATGTCGTTCTTCCGCAGGAAATCTTCCAGCATATCCTCTCCAAGTTTCTGAATCTCCCTGCCGTTACGGCGCAGGATGGCCTGTATCTTGGCACGTGCCTTGGCTGTTGAGACGAAATTAATCCACGATGCCTGAACGTGTTGCGACTTGGAAGTGAGAATCTCCACCTGGTCGCCACTCTGCAATTTGTGGGAGAGTGGAACAAGCTTATGGTTCACTTTGGCACCGATACAATGCGACCCTAAGAAGGTGTGTATCGAGAAGGCAAAGTCGAGTGCCGTACAACCTGTAGGCATGGTCTTGATTTCGCCCTTGGGCGTGAAGACGAAGATTTCAGAGGCAAAGAGGTTGAGCTTGATAGCATCGAGGAAGTCCATGGCATCAGGCTGTGGGTCGTCGAGAATCTCCTTGATGGTGCGTAACCACTCATTGAGTTCTGTCTCGTCCTCCGTGAACTCCTTCTCCATACCGTCCTTGTATTTCCAATGCGCAGCAAAACCTTGTTCGGCTATCTCGTCCATGCGGTCGGAACGAATCTGTACCTCAATCCATCGTCCTTGCTTCGACATCAGGGTGACGTGCAGAGCTTGGTAGCCATTGGCTTTCGGATGACTCAGCCAGTCGCGCAGACGGTCGGGATGACTCTTATATATTTTCGATATAGCCACATAGATATTGAAGCACTCATTGATTTCCTCTTCTCGCTTATTAGGAGTAAAAATGATGCGCACAGCCAGTATGTCGTAAACTTCATCGAAGGTCACATGCTTGTTCTGCATCTTGTTCCAGATGGAGTAGGGTGTCTTGACGCGCTCCTTGATTTGATACTTCACTCCCATTTGTTTCAGAGCGTCCTCAATAGGAGCCGTAAACTGATCGAAGAGCTCGTGGCGCGAAGCCTCTGTAGAAGCCAGTTTTGCCTTAATGCTGTTATATTCGTCTGGATGCTCATAGCGGAAACTCAGATTTTCCAGTTCCGACTTAATCTTGTTGAGGCCCAGACGATTAGCGAGAGGAGCGTAAATATAAAGCGTCTCGCCAGCAATCTTGTATTGTTTGTTGGCTGGTTGCGACTCTAAGGTGCGCATATTATGCAGACGGTCGCATATCTTGATGAGAATGACACGGATGTCATCGCTCATCGTCAGCAGCAGCTTCTTGAAGTTTTCAGCCTGAGCAGAAGCCTGCTCGCCGAAGATTCCACCACTGATTTTGGTCAGACCGTCCACAATCTGGGCTATCTTGGCACCGAAAATATTTTCAATGTCCTCAGTGGTGTAGTCGGTATCTTCTACTACGTCATGAAGCAAGGCTGCACAGATACTGGTAGAACCCAGTCCCACTTCTTCGCACGCTATCTGTGCGACAGCAATAGGGTGCAGGATATAAGGTTCACCCGACAGACGGCGCACACCCTTGTGAGCCTGGCGGGCAAAGTTGAATGCCTTGGTGATGATATCAACTTTCTTACGGTGACGTGATGCTAAATAACTGTCTAACAGATGTTGGAACGCATCATCAACCATCTGTTCGTCATTATCCTCGCGTAATTTCTCTTTCTCGTCTTCCATATAACTTACACCTTATTTATATATATTATCTGCGTCTTCTCCTTCTTGAAGACTTCTTTTTCTTGCCACCACGGGCCTTACTGCGTCTGTGAGCCTTGGACTTGCCACTACGATACGCCTTACTATGGCGACCGATACGACCCTTACGCCCCTTCTTGTAGCCACGTTTACTCTTGTGATAATAGGTGGGGGTATAGTCGTTCACCTCAACAGAAATGCGATTAGTTAGCAGTTCGTTGGCTCTGTAGTTAACTATTGAGTCTTGCAGTTCAATGAAATGGTTGACCTCTGACTGTGGCAGGCGGAGGGTATATAGTTCGTCACTGTTGGCAGGGATGATGTCGCGACGATACATGGGGTTGAGGGCACGAATCATCTCTATATCCAGATTCAAGACCTGAGCTATCTGTTCGAAATGCATCTTCTTGCTGACCATGACCGTATCTGTCTGAGCAGGCAGACGACTACTCATCGGACAGATATTGTGCAATGAATAGTAGGTCATCATATAGTTGGCTGCAATGAAGGCAGGTACATAGCCACGTGTCTCTCTGGGCAGATAGGGATAGATTTGCCAATAGTCTTTAGAACCACCTGAACGCTGAATAGCCTTGCTGACGTTGCCTGGACCGCAGTTATAGGCGGCAATTACCAGATTCCAGTCGCCAAACACCTTATAAAGATCGCTCAGCAAGTTGGCGGCGGCGTATGATGCTTTGATAGGATCGCGACGCTCGTCAACCAGTGAATTGATTTTCAGATTATACTGTTTACCTGTAGCCAGCATAAACTGCCACAGACCTGTAGCCCCCACACGCGATACAGCACGTGGGTTAAGGGCAGACTCAATGACAGGCAAGTATTTCAGTTCGAGGGGTATCTGATAAGCCTCCAAAGCCTCTTCGAAGATTGGCATATAGAAATTGCCTGCTCCCAAACAGTAGGATATTGTACCACGCAGACGCTTGGCGTAGCGGTCGATAAAGTTCTGAACCACGTTATTATGAGCCATTTCCATGACGGTAGGCATACGTGAAAGGCGTTCTATAAATACCTCTTCCGGATAGTCGATATTCTCGTTTTTCAGATTACAGTCTTCTTTCGTGAGATATGTCTTAGCCATATATTCATTGAGCAGACTGTCTAAATCGTAGGTCATGGCCTCAGGAAAGTCAATGACCTCTTCATCGCCATTTTGGTCAGTGACTACGAGTTCGTCTTCTTCATCTACTTCATCATTATTCTCATCGACAACAATCTGTGCTTGCACAGAGAAGGAAATGCCAAACAGGATGGCGAGCAGCATCAAAAATTTCTTGCTTATCATTCTTTATTTGGTTTTGTTAAAAATTCAACTTACAGTTTACACCCAACGACTGAGCCTGCAGTGGGTTACCTCCGCCATGATTGTTAATAACAGTTGGTTCCACCTTCAGGCTAAGGTCTTTCGAAATATCGAAAGCCGACAGCTCTGCGTCCACATAAGCGTCGATGACGGATAGCGCATAGACACCAATCATTACAAAGATACTCATGTCGCGCCAACGGCGGTATTTGTCCTTACGGCTCTTGAAAATCTCTTTGTATCGGGCTTCGTTTGAACTGTCGATGGTTACACCCAAGTGCAGGAACTTATTATAACTGGCTGTACTAGGGTCATTGTCCATGAGGTCGATATAGGCCTGCGAATAGTCCTTATACATCATGTTATTCCATGTGAGGGCGTAGATGCAACCGATGAAACCGCCATAGATAATGGGCAGTTTCCAGTACTTACGGTTGTAAATCTGTCCTGCGCCGGGTAATACCAGTGCTAACCACAATGCTCTCTTGGGGTCGGGACGCCAGGTATTCCAATCACGCTGGGGCTTGACAATCCTGGTACTGTCAATCATTACCGACTGGACAGGCTCTTCAGGCAAGGTGACAACGGAATCGGCACGAGTCAGAGAGTCTATACGCGCCATCATGGCAGCAATACTGTCATTACGTGTATTGGGAACTGAATCAGTCTGTGCCACCACAGGAATGCCAATCACTATCAGAATAGTGACAGTCAGTATGCGTAGTACATATATGATATTCTGTTGTTTCAAAACGGGATTCTATCTATTTGTTATTTGACACTGTCAAGCGCATTCATGATACGCTCCAATTCTTCCTCGTTGGCAAACGGAATGCTGATTTTACCCTTGCCCTTTGGTGAACATGTCATCTGTACCTTGGCTTGGAAGAATTGTGACAGACGTTGTTTCAGTATATTGAATTCCTCAGGAAGTTGTGACTTACCTGCCAATTTTCCTTTGCTGGTCTTGATGTCTTCACCGTTTTTCAGTGCCTGTACCAATTCCTCCACCTTACGAACGGAATACTGTTGCTTCTGAATCTCCCTAAAGAGTTTGATTTGTGTTGAAGGACTGTCAATCGACAGCAGGGCACGCGCATGCCCCATGTCTATCTCGTGGTTCTTCAGTGCCATCTGCACTTGAGCAGGCAGTTTCAGCAGGCGCAGATAGTTGGTGACTGCAGCGCGACTCTTGCCCACACGCTTCGAAATTTTATCCTGTGTCATACCCGTTGCTTCTGCAAGGTGCTGATAAGCCAGTGCCACCTCAATGGCATTCAGGTCTTCACGCTGGATATTCTCTACAAGCGCCATCTCCATGACACCTTCGTCCTCAACGGTACGGATGTAGGCAGGAATACTGGTCAGACCAGCCAATTGCGAGGCGCGCCAACGGCGCTCGCCGGCAATAATCTGATAACGGCCATTCTCCACTTGGCGTAGAGTGATGGGCTGAATGATGCCAACTTCCTGAATGCTGTTGGCTAATTCCTGCAAAGCCTCTTGGTCAAACTCCCGACGGGGCTGATTGGGATTGGGGTCGATCAGTGCAATTTCTATCTCGTTGAGATTGGAACTGCCCTGCGTATGTACTTCACCAGTATCTATCAGAGCATCCAGTCCGCGCCCTCCACCGATTTCATCGAGTCCGCGTCCCAGTACACTTCTATCATATTTCTTTCTTACTGCCATAATTCTGCTATTTGCTAAAAGCTATTTACCATTAGCTGTTTTTGTTAATAATCTCCTTAGCCAGTGCCAGATGATTCTTCGATCCTGTCGAATCTGCATCGTAGAGGATGACAGGCAGTCCATGACTGGGACTCTCGGAGAGTTTGACATTACGCTGGATAACGGTTTTGAACACCAATTCCTGGAAGTGGCGCTTTACTTCGTCGTAAATCTGGTTGGCAAGACGCAGACGAGAGTCGTACATCGTCAGCAGAAATCCCTCGATTTCCAATTTCGGATTGAGCTTACTCTTGATGATACGGATGGTGTTGAGCAATTTGCTGATACCCTCAAGGGCAAAGTATTCGCACTGCACAGGGATAATCACCGAATTGGCTGCTGTCAAGGCATTCACTGTAATGAGTCCCAGTGATGGCGAACAGTCAATCAGTATGTAGTCGTAGTCATCGCGGATAGGAGCCAACAGTTTTCCTATCACGTTCTCCCTGTTTTTTAGGTTCAGCATCTCTATCTCTGCACCTACCAGATCAATGTGACTGGGAATGATATCCAGTCCTTCGATATCTGTGGTGTAGATAGCATCGCGCACGTCGGCCTTATCGATGATACATTCGTATAAAGAGCATTCCACTTCCTGAATATTAACGCCCAGTCCACTGGATGCATTGGCCTGAGGATCAGCGTCAACCACTAAGACCGTCTTTTCCAGTGTGGCGAGTGAGGCAGCGAGGTTAATCGTTGTCGTAGTCTTACCTACACCGCCCTTTTGATTTGCTAAAGCTATAATCTTTCCCATATCAGTCTTACACTTTTGTGCATATTAGGTTGCAAAGTTACTAATTTTTATGGGAGAATCAGACATTTCTCCCACTTTTTTATTAATTTTGCAGCCAAATAGGATTTTTTAATGAAAAACGGGAAGCCTTTTATATTGATTTCCAATGATGACGGCTATAAAGCGAAGGGCATTAACTGTCTGGTAGAGACGATTCGCGACATGGCAGATATATTGGTGTGTGCACCCGATGGCGGGCGCAGTGGTTATGCCTGTGCGTTCACAGCTGGTACTCCCCTCACATTGACTAAGCGTAGTAAAGAGAAGGGAGTGGAGGTGTGGTCGTGCAGCGGCACTCCTGTTGACAGTGTGAAACTGGCGCTGGACGAACTGTGCCGAAACCGTTATCCGCAGATGGTAATAGGTGGTATTAATCATGGCGATAATGCCTCTGTGAATACCCATTACAGTGGTACGATGGGCGTCACTTTGGAGGGGTGTATGAAATATATTCCTTCTGTCGCTTTCTCGTTATGCTCCCATGATCCTGATGCCGATTTTACCCCTTTGCAGCCTTATATCCGTAAGATAGTACGTAAGGTTTTAGACGATGGACTGCCCAAGGGTGTCTGTCTGAATGTCAACTTTCCTGTAGTTGAGAAATTCAAGGGGGTGAAAGTTTGCCGTATGGCTCCAGGAACCTGGTACGACGAGACAGAAAGACATCACCATGCCCGTGGCTACGACTATTGGTGGATGGTGGGTAAGTATCGTAATGACGACCCTGAGGCAGAAGATACTGATAACTGGGCGCTGACGCATGGGTATGTGGCTATCACACCAACTAAAATTGACGTGACGTCATACGAGATGATAGAACAGATGAAAGACTGGGATTTATGAAATATTATCTGATAGTAGGCGAGGCGAGTGGCGACCTTCATGCATCTCATCTGATGCTGTCACTCAAGAAACAGGACCCTGATGCTGATTTCCGTTTTTTCGGAGGCGATCTGATGACGGCTGTCGGTGGTACACGGGTCAAGCACTACAAGGAGTTGGCTTACATGGGTTTTGTCCCTGTGCTTCTCCATCTTCCTACCATCCTTCGTAATATGAAGATGTGTCAGCAGGATATCCTTCAATGGCAGCCTGATGCTGTCATCCTCGTTGATTATCCAGGCTTCAATCTCAAGATAGCCAAATATATCAAAAGACAACGGCTGATAGCCAAAAGCAAAAAGCCTCAAATCTACTATTATATTTCCCCCAAGATATGGGCATGGAAGGAATATCGCATCAAGAATATCAAACGCGATGTAGATGAACTCTTTTCTATCCTGCCTTTCGAAGTAGATTTCTTTGAGAAGAAACATCATTACCCTATCCACTATGTGGGTAACCCAACGGCACAGGAAGTGCGTGACTACCTGAAAGCCAACAGCCAACAGTCGACAACCGACAGCCGACAGCCAGTCATCGCCCTCCTTGCAGGCTCTCGTCGGCAGGAAATCAAGGATAATCTGCCTGCTATGATTGAGGCTACACGCCATCTGGCTGGTGATTATGATATCGTATTGGCTGGTGCTCCCAGCATCCCAACTGATTACTATGAGCCCTTCCTGCGTGGCAGTTCTGTCCGTCTCGTTGTCAACGAGACATACCCCCTGCTCTCCAAGGCTACTGCCGCCCTCGTCACAAGCGGTACTGCCACTTTGGAAACTTGTATGTTTAAGGTTCCTCAGGTGGTGTGCTATGAAACCCCCATTCCGCGGGTGATAGCCTTCTTGAAGAAACATCTTATCAAGGTGAAGTATATTTCGTTAGTCAATCTGATTGCTGATAGCGACGTAGTGCCTGAATTGGTTGCCGATACTTTCAGTGTAGAGAATATACGCCAACATCTGGAATCCATCCTGCCTGGTGGTAAAGCGCGCCAAGCAATGCTGGATGGCTATGAAGAAGTTCATCGTCGCTTAGGCGACAGTCATGCGCCCGATGTAGCAGCACGGCAAATGTATGAATTACTAAATAATAATTAAAATAATAGATGTTTATGAAAACTGTTTTATCTTTGTTAGGTTTTGATGCTCAAAAACATTCGGTAAAGACGGAATTAATGGCAGGTCTGACAACCTTCCTCACCATGTCCTACATTCTGGCTGTCAATCCTATCATTCTGGGTGATGCCGGTATGGAAAAAGGTGCCGTGTTCTCAGCAACTGTGATTGCTGCTGTAGTGGCCACTTGTGTGATGGCTTTATATGCTAAGATGCCATTTGCCTTGGCTTCGGGTATGGGCTTGAATGCATTCTTTGCCTACACTTTAGTTTTGGTAATGGGCTATTCATGGCAGGAAGCCTTGGCAGCCGTATTCATAGAGGGTGTTTTCTTCATAATCCTTACTATTCTGAGAATCCGTGAGGCTGTAGTCAACGCTATTCCCATTAATATCCGTTATTCTATTTCGGTGGGTATTGGCCTGTTCATAGCCTTCATTGGTTTGAAAAATGGTGGCATCGTAGTCGTTAATGATGCCACAGTTACAGGTTTGGGTCCTTGGACACCAACTTCCGTAGTGGCTGTCAGTGGTATTTTGTTGGGAGCTATCCTGCTGACGCTAAAGGTACGTGGCGCCTTGTTCTACACTATCTTCATCATGACGGTGGTAGGTATTCCTTTTGGTGTTACTCAGATTCCTGAAAACTTCACTGTTCTAAGCCTGCCTCAATCCATAGAGCCTGTTGCCCTGAAGATGGATTTCTCACGTTTTATCTCGTTGGATATTGAGTATTACATTGTTGTAGCCACTCTGTTGTTCATGGACCTCTTCGACACCATCGGAACATTGATAGGAGCCTCTGTGGTTGCAGGGATGGTGGATGCGAAAACAGGTAGAATCCACCATCTCAACAAAGCGCTGATGGCCGATGCCGTCGGTACTACCGTTGGTGCTCTCTGTGGTACTTCTACCGTGACTACTTATGTTGAGAGTACGACAGGTATCGTTGAGGGCGGACGCACAGGACTTACAGCCCTCACGGTTGCCGGTCTGTTCTTCCTGGCTCTGTTCTTCTCACCCATCTTCCTCATCATTCCTTCAGCAGCTACTACCAGTGCGCTGTTCTTGGTGGGTGTCATGATGCTGCGCCAGATCGTACACGTTGATTTCGATGATTTCTCTGAGGCGATGCCTTGTCTCATGACCATGCTGATGATGCCATTTGCGGGCAGTATCTCCGAGGGTATCGTCCTCGGTATGCTCTCTTTCGTATTTGTGAAGGTTTGCTCAGGCCGCTATCGCGAGATTTCTGCCACGATGTATATCCTCGCTGCCTTCTTTATATTGAAATATGTAGCTCCACTGATTTAAATTGAAGTATATCATTTATATAACTATTATGAAAAAAGTATTATTTGCATTTGCACTGCTGGCATCATGCATGACAGTAGGCGCACAGAATCTTCAGATTCACTACGATTTTGGTCGTAACATCTACACGGGCGAAGAGTCCGATCGTCAGAAAGTGACGCTGACACTCGAACAGTTCAAGGCCGACAAATTAGGATCTTGGTATTATTTCGTAGATGTTGACCTCACCAGCAAATTCTTCCGTAGTGCCTATACCGAGATTTCGCGTGAGTTTAATTTAGGTAAGAATTCTCCGTTTGCTGCCCATATCGAGTACGACGGTGGTGTTCATCACAAGAGTGGTTCGTTCCAACAGGCTGGTTTGATTGGTGCCGCCTACAATGGCCATTCAGCCGATTTCTCTAAGACATGGTCTGTCCAGTTGCTCTATAAGCAGTTCTTCAAGAGTTATGAAAATACTCATTCTTACGCCAGTGCACAGTTAACTGGTGTTTGGGGCTTGAACTTCTGCAACAATAAATTGAGCTTTGCCGGTTTTATCGACTTTTGGCGCGGTGAGAAGCCCAATGGTCATGGATGTCTGGTCATCCTGACTGAGCCACAGCTCTGGTATAATTTCACCAATCATTTTAGTGTTGGTACTGAGATGGAGTTCTCCAACAACTTCGTCTATAACTCTGATCCAACAAGCAGTAAGACATTCTTCTGGAACCCGACAGTGGCTGTCAAATTCAATTTCTAAAAATGATAATCGCTCAGTATTCAATATTACTGAGCGATTATTTTTTTCTTATTTACTCATTCTGTCGATACAGAATAGGATAGTCTCTACAGCATCATCCTCCGTCAAGTGGTCCATCGACAGCACGATATCGTAGTTACGTGTATCGTAGCGTGAACGGTCACTGTATTTCTTCAAGTATTCTTCACGACCCTCGTCAACCACGTCTATAGTGTCAAGCGCATCCTGATAGGTTCTGCCTTTACTGATGAGTCGTTCTATACGGTGTTCGGTAGAAGCCTGGATGAAGATGTTCAGGCGGTTCTTCCATTCGCGGAAGATGAGAAATCCAGTACGACCGGCCACCACGCACGATTCTTCCTTGGCAATACTTTCCAGAATCTGCCGTTCTGTCTCAAACATAGAGGCTGTAGTGGGCTTGGCAGGTTCGTCACCGTGGGTTCCGAGCAAGCTATCTTTCATCTCGCTCCACCATGATTTCTTCTCGGCCTTGTACTTTTCTATCTGTTCGGCGCTGAGCCCATACTTCTCTGTGAGCCCTTCAATAATGGCTTTGTCATAGTAGTTCACCCCAAGCTTCTCAGCCAGTTTCCTGCCGATGGTACGACCTCCACTGCCCAATTCTCTGTTGATGGTGATCACAAATTGCTCGTTCTTATTCATATCGTGTTATCGATTGTATTTTTTCAAAAGCCTTTTTACCAGTTTGCCATACACCTTCACTACATCGTCAGGCCATGGACCTGTGGCGTTGGCACGAGGTAACAACATGGAGCATGATTCGTTTTTGTCGCTGATAGACCAGCATACCCAACTCACACCCAGTCGCTCGCAGAGTTGTATCCACTTCTCCTCGCTCTCGGGGTCTATCTTGCCGTCGCCTGAGGCTTCTGTGGCTCCACTCTCGGAGATGAACACGGGGATGCCCTTCTTCACGGCATCCTCCATGCGTTCACGAAGATGGTCACCATGGGTGGCAGCATAGAAGTGGACGGTGTACATGATGTTCCGGAAACCAGTCAGTGGACTTTCAGCCACCAGGTGGATATCCTGATCCCAGTGCGGACAGCCTACCAGTACGATGTTGTCAGGATCGTATTTGCGAATCTCGCTGATGACCTCTGTCGAATATTTCTTCAAGTCTGCCCATGTGTCTTCCACGGGTTCATTGAATATCTCGTAGATGACATGTGGGTATTTCCCGTATTTGCGTGCCATCTCGCCAAAGAATTTCTTGGCCTCGGCAGTCTTCATAATATGCGAATGCCAGTCGATGATGACATATACATTATTTTTAATAGCAGCCTCTATGACGGATGTCATACATTGCATGGCAAACTGGGGATTCTCCAGATAGTTGTCTTCTATCATGATACCCATAGCTGCACGGACCACACTGGCATTCCAGTCTGTCTTGAGGGTCTTAACGGCCTTCTTGTTATAGAATCGTGGCCAGATGTTGTGCCATCCAAAACTTACACCTCTCAGGATGACAGGATTACCACGCTGGTCGCACAGTTGTGCTCCCTTTACTTGCAGTTGTCCCCATTTCTTCACGGGGTCTTGTGCCTGAATGCTCATGGCCGTCAGGCAAATAAGGATGATAGTTAATAGCTTTTTCATATTTAGAATAGTGATAATGTGTACAAATATACTACCGATGCTGGAATAGCCAGCAACGACGAGTCGAAGCGGTCCAACATACCGCCGTGTCCAGGCAGGATGGAGCCTGAGTCCTTCACACCCAATGTGCGCTTGAAGAGACTCTCCACCAAATCGCCCCATGTGCCGAACACCACTACCACCAGTCCCAGTCCCAGCCATTGGGGAATGGTGAGCAATCCGCGGAAGATGGAGTGAACGCCGTTGTAGTCCATGATTTGGATATTGTCCAAATACCCGATGCCGTAGGCTGCTGCCAGCACAAATACGGCTCCGCCTATACTGCCTTCCCACGATTTCCCCGGTGAGATGCGGGGGAACAGTTTATGGCGTCCGAGCAGTGACCCTACGCAATAGGCACCGGAATCGTTGACCCATAGGAAGATGAACACCGACAGGGGCAACAGGGTGTTGAACACCACCAGTCCTTCAGGCGACGCATTGAAAGCCAATACGTTGAGCAAGGAGAAGGGTAGGGCAATATACATCTGCGAGAGCATGGTGTAAGCCCAATCGTTGATGGGGTCTTCTTGTTTCAGATAGAGTTCAGCCACCAGCAGGTAAACGATGGTGACCAGATAGGGGATGAATACCACCGATTTGGCAGCTCCGCCATAGATATCGCTACAATAGTAGGTCATGGCGAAGAAGAAGTAAACACCCGCTACGGTGCAGATAAACCTGTTGACGGTGACTCCTGGCCGGTCGTTAACCAGTCCTGTAAACTCCCATACGGTGAGTCCTGTGACCAGTGCGAACAGGGCTACCATTCCTTCTGGCGTCAGGAAGCTGGCAACTACTGCTGCCACGAAGATTACGCCTGTAATCGTTCTGACAATGAAATTTTTCATAGGCTATTTAGTTGGTTCAGTAGGTTCTGTGGGTTCAGCAGGTTCTGTAGGGATGCTTGGTGTATTTGCTGCAGCTTCTGCCTCCAATTCCTTGGCTCGTTCCTCAGCCATACGCTCGGCTTCAGCACGCTGCTGGGCCTCTAAGAGTTCCTCGGCACGACTGGTCCAAGGACGCTTGCCAAAGATGGCTTCCACGTCGTCGGCAAAAATTACCTCACGTTCTATCAGCAACTGGGCCAACTTGGCATGACCCTCTTTGTGCTCCGTCAGTATCTGCTTCGCACGCTCATATTGCTCGTTGATCATCTTCAGCACCTCCTCGTCCATCAGTTTGGCTGTGGTCTCTGAATAGGGTCTTTGGAACGAGTACTCATTGTTATTATAGTAACAGATGTTAGGCAACTTGTCGCTCATACCTGCATAGGCTATCATACCGTATGCCTGCTTGGTGGTACGCTCCAAGTCGTTCATGGCACCTGTGGAAATATGTCCAATAAACAGTTCCTCGGCAGCACGTCCGCCCAACAGCGAACACATCTCGTCGAGCATGGCCTCCTTGGTTTGCAGCACACGCTCCTCAGGCAGATACCAGGCAGCACCCAGAGCCTGTCCACGGGGCACAATGCTCACCTTCACCAGTGGGTTGGCAAACTCCGTAAACCATGAGATAGTGGCGTGGCCAGCCTCGTGAATGGCGATGGAACGCTTCTCCGACTCCGTCATCACCTTCGTCTTCTTCTCCAGTCCTCCTATAATACGGTCAACAGCATCCAGGAAGTCTTGCTTGCCTACCTTTTCGCTATTATGGCGCGCTGCTATCAGGGCAGCCTCGTTACATACATTGGCAATATCGGCACCTGAGAATCCAGGGGTCTGACGAGCCAGGAAGTCAATATCCAGATTCTCGTCCAGTTTCAGAGGCTTCAGGTGTACCATGAATACCTCCTTACGCTCATTGAGGTCAGGCAGATCTACATGTATCTGGCGGTCGAATCGACCGGCACGCATCAGGGCTGAGTCCAACATATCAGCACGGTTGGTGGCTGCCAGGGTGATGATACCGCTGTTGGTTCCGAAACCGTCCATCTCGGTCAACAGGGCATTCAGTGTATTCTCACGCTCGTCATTACCACCCATAGCGGGGTTCTTCGAACGGGCACGGCCTACGGCATCTATCTCGTCGATGAAGATGATGCAGGGGGCTTTCGATTTAGCCTGCTGGAACAGGTCGCGCACACGACTGGCTCCCACACCCACGAACATTTCTACGAAGTCACTACCCGACATGGAGAAGAAGGGTACGCCTGCTTCACCGGCTACAGCCTTAGCCAATAGCGTCTTACCCGTTCCCGGAGGTCCTACCAGCAGGGCTCCCTTGGGGATTTTACCACCTAAGTCGGTGTATTTCTGTGGATTCTTCAGGAAGTCAACGATTTCCTGCATCTCCTGCTTCGCACCAGCCTGACCAGCCACGTCCTTGAACGTGATGCCCAGTTCGCCGCCCTTCTCATACATCTTGGCTTTCGATTTGCCTACCGAGAAGACGCTGCCGCC
>OCTX012263604.1_pt1 | contig 21867 bp, 34 predicted proteins | sample 1539691 | NCBI WGS metagenome assembly OCTX01 (sample SAMN02144231, study PRJEB22623) | gut metagenome | biome: sheep rumen | host: Ovis aries | place: New Zealand
CTCTGATGAAGATATTAAGATTCAATTAGAAATGGTTAAATATGAATTAGAATAATTATGAGTAGATTTACAAAACGTCGTAAAGCTATACGATTAAAACAAGAAGAAGAAAGAATACGATTAGAAGAAAACTTAAAACAGTTTGAAAAAGAATGCAAGGTCATTATTAATTCATGTAGATTCATTCGAAAGAAACATAAAGAATTTGATTCTTTAGATGGAGATCATCGTGTAGAATTATTTGGAAAAGTACTTAATAGAATGCATAGCAATTATGAATAAGAAAGAATGGAAAGAAGTAACTAAGAAAATGATTGAGTCATTCCCAGTCGATACACTTATTGATGGAAAATTTGAAGATAAAGTTGTAGTAAAATTGTTAATGAAATTTTATAAAGCATTATAAGATATGACGCATTTAATAAATAAAGACACTTTAGTAGCAGAAATAAAAAGAAGGCTTAAGTTTGTAGAAAAAAGACTCAAAAAGAATAATTCTTATACGGAAGAAGGCAATATTGCGTGGGAAAGAGATAAAGCGTTGTATGATACGTATAATTCTTTACTTCATTTCCTAGACACCATTGAAGTAAAAAGTGCTGATTTGGAAGAGGAAATAAAAGAAGTTCAACGCGATTATAAAACTATTGAAGAGTACGAAGGCTATCCATGCACAATGTATGCAAATGATATTGACTGGATTGCTAGACATTTCTTTGAACTAAGTTTTAATGCAAAAGGAGAGTAAGATGATATTATTGTAAAACTATTAATGAAATTTTATAGAACTTTATGATTACATTATGCATTATAATTTGTATTCTAATGTTTTTTATTGGATTCTTATTAGGTAGAAAAAATAATATAGTAATTCATAATGAAGATGATATTAAAAAAGGAATGGAATTAGAAAGAAGAAATAAGAAGTTCAGAGATTATCTTAATTCTTATTATTATGATACAATTCCACCAACAAGCGAAGTACAAGAAGGCTATAGACGAATAAGAAAAGAAGTTTTAGGACATTATTAATATGTATATAATATGTTGTATTTTATTGGATGCATAATTTCATTTGTACTATGCGTATTGCATCTTTATCAAACTAATAAAGAAGATCATTCGCATATATTGATTAAAATATATTTTTATTCATTTGGCATACTTTGGTTTACTATTTGCTCGTGGCTAGGTGTAATTATAATTTTATTAAATATAAAAGATGATATTAAGTATAGATTTTAGAACAGATATTCCAGCATTCTATTCTGAATGGCTTGTAAATAGATTTAATGAAGGATTCTTAATGTTCAGAAATCCAGCAGTGCCAAATACAGTGCATAAAGTAATATTAGATAAGCAACACATAGAAGGCATTATATGGTGTTCAAAAGATTATCTCCCAATTCTTCATGATCTAAAAAGTATTACAGATAAATTTCCAAGTATATTTCATTATACAATAACAGGATATGGAAAATCTATTGAACCTGGCGTTCCATCGCTTGAACAATCAATTTATACTTTCAAAGAGCTTTCTATGAGATATGGCAAAGAAAAAGTAATTTGGAGATTTGACCCTATATTTTATTGTAAAGATTTTGGAGAAACAGAAACATTAAGAAGATTTGAAAACATATGCAAAAAGCTGCATAACTATACAGACAGAGTTGTAGTCAATTTTGTATCTCCGTATGAAAAAGTAAAAAGGCATTTGCCTGAGATGACTGTAATGCAGCCATTAATGAAGAAGATTCTTTTGTTGAATATGCATGGTATTTGCCGTAAATACAATTTTAAATTGCAGACTTGTGGCAATGGACTCCAATTCAAAGATTTAGAAGGCATTGAAGTTACAGGCTGTCTTGATGAGCATGCTTTAAACATAATGGGAATCTATCCTAAGTCAAAAAGCAAAGCAACAGAATGGGGGTGCTTATGCTATCCAAACACATCAATTGGAGAATATAATACATGTCTTCATAAATGCAAATATTGCTATGCATCTGCAGATTTTGATAAATGTGATGAGAATTATAAATTGCATGATCCAAAATCTCCATTATTAATTGGCAATCTTAAGCCAACTGATACAATAGTTGAGATGAAGCCTAAACTATTAAATACTAATCAACTTAAATTGAATTTTTAAAATAATATTCTATTTTTATATTAATAATAGAAATATAATTTATGAAGATATTTAATTTTAATAAGACCATTCAAATTTATTTATGCGTTAACAAAAATGGTTCAGTTGGTATGCATTCTATAGAGCCAACACGAGATGAGAATCGTGGCATATGGGTGTCTAAAATGCCATTTTGCAATTCTTTGGCATATAATCAGTTTACAAGCTTAATTGAAAAATCAAATATGACTTGGAATTCAGAACCTGAACCAGTAACATTGAATATTTAAGTCATTTTTAAGCTTGCTAGAATCATTAAACTACTTCAATATATAATTTTATTATTCTTATAGAATACATTCTTAGAGGATGATCTAGATATATCAAATAATGAAATTTATATAACTTTTAATAAAAATATTTTTACAAAATTATATGGGAGTAATTTTAGAAGCATATGATAAGTTTGAATATATGTGGCCTAATTTGTCAGGATATACATTAAAAGCAATATTGGACAAATTTAATCAGTTAGGCCAAGAAGGATGGGAAGTCATATCATTTAATTTAGATAGTTGTCAAGCATTATTAAAACGTAAAATAACATGTGATTATATTAAATGAAAGAAATTAAAGTAGGAGCAATTAATTGGAATGTTCCAGGATATAAAGATATTAAAAACTATTATATAAACAAATATATTGTAGGATATTTAAATATATTGTCAAAATATAAATATGTATATGTAGATAATCCTTATGAAGAAGAATGCCATATAATTTTTTATTCTATATGGGGTGATTTAGACAATTTAAAAAAATGCAAAGGAAAACCTAAATTTATTTTTTGGACTCATGAATATTTGCATTTAGGAACAGATAAGAATATTGTTAAGTTATTAAGTAATGATAATGATAATTTATCTTATGAATATGCAAATAAAATTTTTAACTTATATAAAATGAATAATTATTCATTATCATTTTGTGATGATTCTGAATCAAACTTATATTATCCTTATTGGCTTACAGAATATAATTATGGATTATCAATATATAAAAAATCATGTGATTTAAATTATAGAAATATAAATAATAAAAATAAGTTTTGCGTTTATATATGTTCGCATTATTCATATGATCATACAAGAATTAATTTTGTTAAAGCATTAAGTAATAAATATAAAAATGTAACATGTCCAGGAAATACTTTGCATAATACTGGAGATTTTAGATTATCTTATGATAAAGATATAGCATTATCTTATTGTAAAGATTTTAAATTCTATATATCATTTGAAAACGCAAAAAGCTGTAATAATTTTAATTATACTACTGAAAAATTATTATTCGGCTGGGAATATGGCTGCATACCATTATATTGGGGTGATAATAGAAATATAAACAAATATTTTAATAAAGAAGCATATGTTGATTTAAGCAATATGACACAAGAACAAATGATTAATAAAGTTATTGAACTAGATAACGATAATGAGCAATGTCAATATATTCTAAATCAATATTTGTTTAATATTCCTTGTAAATATTTTGATGATAATTATACATATGTTTTCAACAAAAAATTAACTATATTTATAGAAAATATTTTAAACTAATAAGATTATGAGATATCCTAAAGTTGGTGAATTATTTTATTGGAAAGGCTGTGATGGAGATATTTATCAAGACACCTGTTTTAAAATTGTAAAAAAACCTGGCGTAATGTGTCAATATTTTAATTATCTTTCAGAAAATGGTGGAGGCACATTTATTAATGAAGAGAATATTTTAGATCCTGATTCTAAAGAAGTTAAAGAATATAAAGAATATCTTTTCAATAAGAAGATTAAAGAATTTTGGGATAAAGATATGAGAATGATGATGTATGAACGATTAACTGATAATTCTATTAATAGTGATACTGCTTCAGAAGTTTTGGATATATTATCTAAATATAAAGAATATGGTAAAGATTAATGGTAGAGTTAATGGAACAACATTTATAACAGACGCAATAAAAAATTGAAGAATATATGAATAAGTCACTTTATTATATTGAATGTACTGCCAATTATGATGTAGAGTTTGAAACTGGCTGGGGAGATTGTGAATATGCCCGTAAAAACAATTTGATTAAAACTGTTTATAAAAAGGGAGATGTAATATATTTTAATGCTAAAGCTTCATCCAATGAAACATATGTAGGATATGGAAAAGATAAAGATGGAAATTATAAAAATCCATATACATATTGGAACAGTTCTCATTTACCATTTACTCGTCAAAAGAAATTCGCTAAGAAATGGCAACTTAAAGAATACCCTGAAAGATATTCTAAAATGATTAATAATATTGGACAATTTACTGCTATTGTAAAAGAAATAAAAATTACATATGAAGTGGATGATTAATTTATTATAGCTATGCCAACAAGTAAAAGAACTATAGAAGAAAAAATAGAGTTGTTTAAAATACAATGTAGACACTTAGAATATATTGCTGAAATGTTAGTAAGTGATAATTATGATATTGAACCTGTAATTAAAATGAGTAACTATGGCAACAATTAAATTATGTGAAGATTGCAAATATTCTGAAATTGGCTTTTTGGGGTTTTCTAAATGTAGTCATCCAGTTATTTTTAATGATTGGGAATTAAGGGGTGTTGTTGAAACAAATGGAAATGCATGTAAGTATTTTGATAAAGACTAGTTATGGCAACAATTAAAGCATATTATTGTAAAAGATATAATAAAGAGGTTGAATTATATAACAATCATTGTATTGGATGTTCTCTTTTCCCTTTTAATGTAGGCGAATGTCCAAGCAGAATAAATTTAGAAAACAGATAACTATGGCAACAATTAAAGATGAACATATAAAAGAATGCAAATGCAATAATTGTAGTTGTGATATTATTTATAATGATGTATATGATGTAAAATTGCAAAAGGTAGATTATAAAGATCATGCATGTTTAGATGTTTTGCCTGATAGGTTATATAAGAAATATAAAAAGCAAATAATTGAAAAATGGAATATTATTTGTAGTCTTTCTCAATCAAATAAAAAATTGCAAAAAAATGATGTTGCTCTTGTAGCTGATGAATGGTATGATATATCTATTCTTGAATGCCCAAAATGCCATTATATAATACATCATAAAGAATTATCAAAACGTAAATATTATATTAAGATATTTGCAATTGATGAAGACAATGGAGAAAGCATGTTTATAGAATTAGATGAAAATGAAATATGAAAGTAATATTTCTTGATTTTGATGGTGTTATAACAATTCCACCAAAATGGTATCTTAATGCAGGTAAAATAAAATGGATTAAGAAAATTGTAGATGAAACTGATGCAAAGATTGTTGTTTCATCTTCATGGCGTATGGATTCTGTTGAAGATACAATTGACAAAATGATAGGACGCCCAAAAAGATGCCCAAGAAATAAAATGCTTTATTGGCTTATTGATAATCTTTATGATGTTACTCATACATATAAAGGTTTAAGAGGTCAAGAAATAAAAGATTGGTTGAATGAACGAAATGATATTGAAAATTATGTTATAATTGATGATGATGGAGATTTTCTTGATGAACAATTATATCATTTTGTTCAGACAAATTATGAAGATGGAATAACTGAAGTTGAAACAATAAGAGCAATTAAAGTTCTTAATAAACAATACTTTCAAAATTCAATAGCTCTTAATTTTGAATTACGATTCCAACATTTATTGAAATGCCATAATTTACCAAATAAATGTGAAGAATTAAAACAATATAATGATTTATGCAAAGATATAGATAATAGATATGAAGGAATATAAAATCATATTCTTAGATATTGATGGCGTTATGAATAGCGATCAATATAATCGTTATAAATATAAGCATCATATAAGAAAATGGGGAAGTATTGATCCTCGTGAATGCTATCGTATGTCAAGATTCTGTGAGAAATATGGAATTAAGTTAGTTATATCGTCATCATGGAGAAATGCTAATTCATGGGAAGCTACTTATAAGGAATTTATGAATGAAGGATTTGAGGAGTTGCCATATAGACATCATGGAATGAAATTATTAGCTCCTTATATTGTTGGCGTAACTCCTTATTGTGAAAACAGAAATAGAGGAGAAGAGATACAAGCATTTTGTGATATTGCAAATGGAAAATATCCAAAAGGAAACAGAATATTAATGAAAGAAGATTTTACTATATTGAATTATTGTATAGTAGATGATGATAATGATATGCTAAAAAACCAAATGAATAATTTTGTACAGACAGATTTCTTAATAGGTCTTACAAGAAAAAATTATCGTAAAATAAAGCAAATATTAAATATATATGATTGATGAATATATTAAATGCTTAACAGATCCTTATTATTTCTTTATAAAATATTGCAAAATATATAATAAAGAAACTGGAAAATATATAAAACCAAAAGTAACACGTAAGCAATATGAAAGATTTATTGAATTCAAGACTAGGAAGAATTTTAGAAAAACATGATAAGTTAAATCATAATTTATGCTATGATTGTCAGTATGACTATTATGACAGTCATCGTAATGAAGAAGAAAAAAATGAATGGAAAAGAAAGTATGAAGAACTTCAAGAAAAGTTCAAAAATTTCTTTGACATTCCACATCAGCATGAGCTTGGTGAAAATTTTCCATGGTCAGGATATATTGATATGAATGGCAATATTTATGAATGTAAGTCTTGTGAGCATGAATCTATTATTCGTAAGATTATATTTAAAGAATATTTAGATGAATATATGAAGGTACCTGCTTCATTCTATGATCATAAGCCACAAGGAACATTCCAAGAAGAATATTTTGCTATGAAGCATCTTGGCTTTGCTAAAGTATCTTCTTTTGAAAATGCACCTACTAAAAAGATTCTATTCTTTTATGATAAACTTTCATGGAAGCAGTCAAATGAAATATATCCAACATAATAATGAAAGAAATAACAAATAAAGACGTCTGCATAGTTATTCCTATTTATAAAGACAACGGATTTAATAATCCGTTATTATATGATGAAGTTGAATCTATTTATCATACTATTAAATTAATGCATAACTATGATATTTATTTTTTATGTCATCCTGATTTGAATATATCATTTTATAAAAGATTTGAAGCTGATAATGTTTATTTCAAATTTTTCAATTATAAGACACGAGATGAATATTCTAATATGTGTCTAAATTATGAATTTTATAAAATGTTTTTTGATTATAAATATATGTTAATATGTCAAACAGATGCATATATTTTTAAAGATGAACTTTTATATTGGTGTAATAAAGGATATGATTATATTGGAGCATTGGGTTTATTTAAAAGAATATATCCAAAATTACTTGGTAATTGGGGTGATGAAAACGTTGGTGATATTCATAATTATAAATTTATTGTTATGAATGGTGGATTTTCACTTCGTAATATAAAATCAATGTATGAACTTTGCTTCAAATATAAAGATGAATTAAAAAATGAAACATTTAATGAAGATTGTGTAATATTTTGGTATTACAAAGATGAATTAAATATACCACCTCTTGAAGAAGCAATTAAATTTAGTGCAGAAAATCAAACATATGCTTTTTATCCAAAATATTATGATAAATTGCCTTTTGGTTGTCACACAAGAAAAACAAAATACAAATTATTTGATATTTTTGGAATAAAATAATAATATTATTTGAATTTTTTAAAGTATTTACTATATTATATATAATTAAAATATTAATTAAAATATAATAAATATGGCAATTTCATCAAGAACAATTCGAGCAATTCTCAACAAGAAATATAAAGAAGAGATTGAAGCTAAAAAATGTGAATGCAATAAAGCAGCAGACAAGCTTAAATCAAAAGTTAAGAGTTGGCTAAAGAAGGAATATGGATTTGGCCGATATGATTTTACTATAGGAATTTATACAAGTTGTTCTGAAGATACATATAATGCTTCAAAATATTCAATTCATGTTACTTTCTTTAAGGGAGATCAATATGAAATTGGTAAGAAATTCATGGAAGCTTTTGGAGATTTCAATTTCAAAGGATTTGAATGCCATAGCAATTGCTCTGGAAACTATGAAAATCCTGCTTGCAAGAATTGGTTGGTAATTGATATTTATAATAAATAATATGACATTTACAGAAATTTTTGAAAATTTTAAGAGTCATTCTTATATTAGACGTAAAAGTTGGGTTAAAGATGTATTTGTTCAATTAAGACACACAGCAGTATTAATCCGTCTTGTAAAGTTTGAAATTGGAAAATCACCAGAAACATTGGATAATGATATAAGATTATCTGCTGAAGATTTATTGGCTGATGATTGGATTGATATTGATGATTTGATGCCGAAGTCATCAAAAGAGCCTAAGACACTTTGGGAATATATAGATACTTTAGAGAATGGATCTGATAAATGGCGTATGGCAATAGATCTTGGATCTAAATATCATAAAGCTGGTAAAAATCCTGATGAATATCTTGATGAAATTATTAAGAAGGTTGAAAAGAATTAAAAAAAATATGAAATATAATATCGGTGATACTTTTTTAGTTGAATGCATTAAAGAGTTTCCTGAAGATGATTACCTTACATATACTAAGTATTGTCATTATCAAGTAAAAGTATATAAAGATAAAGACGGAAAAATTTGGTTTGATGTTCCTGATGATTATCTAGGAGGTATTGGGTCAGGACTTTCTGAAAAGGAATTTAATGATCATTTTAGAAAATTGTCAAAGAAAGAATTAAATCGTTGGTAAATAAATATGACTGTTAAAAACAATAATGGAGAAATTTTAAATTGTGAAATTAATTTATGTAGTATTCACGTTTGGAATGAAAATAATGATTATCACTTAGATATTGATTCTGGTGAATTTGAAGAAGAATTTGAAATAATAGATGAATAAATAAATGTTCTATTCACTGAGCTATGGAACCGCAAATTAAATTTCAGTAAATAAAAACATTTAAACAAACAATTATGGGAAAACAGAAAAGAAGTGAGAACACTTATCAGAAGATTAATACAATCTTCATGCGTGATGCAAAGAATGTAATTATGCCGTATGAACCATTCGTTGAGCCAGAATTTGAATATCTTCGTGCTCTTAAATGGCGTGGCGAATGCAAAATTGATGGAACTAATATGCGTATTGAGGTTACTAAGCATTCTATTTTTGAGCCAGGAAATGAAAGCATGTGTGGTGTTGGCTTTGAAGTAGCAATTAAGGGTAAAACTGATAATGCACAGATTCCACCAAAGCTACTTAAGTTCATGGAAGATAATTATCCTAAGGAGAAGGTATTTGCTGCTCTTGGTCTTAAGGAGTTTATTCCTACTGAGGAATGGGAAAACGAGCACAATTGGTTAGAGTATGACCAGATTCCAAATATCTATACTATCTATGGGGAAGGATATGGAGCAGGCATTCAGAAAGCTGGTGGAAACTATATTAAAGATGGCGTAGGATTTATTGTATTTGATGTTAAGGTAAATGATATTTATCTTAAGACTGATGCTCGTGACGAAATTGCTAATAAGCTTGGTGCTCCTATTGTTCCATTAATGGGTTACTTTACACTTGATGAGGCAATTGAATATGTTCGTAAAGGATTTAAGACTGGTCTTTGGGATAATAAAGATTTCATTGAAGAAGGTCTCGTTCTTCGTACTGACTTAGGTCTTCGTAACCGTATGGGCAAACGTTTGATTGTTAAAGTAAAGTATGAAGACTTCCAAAAATATCGTCAGGTTTATGGGACTGATGAAAAGGTAGATCAACCTAAGAATGAGAATTATGAAAAATAAAAGTCAGCCAGGGAGACTATAAAATTATTCACTGATGAGACCTGGACGAAAATATATTCCTCTGAATCCACTTGCTTGTGAAAGTAGGTGGATTTTTTTTTGTTAAATTTTTTATAATTTGTAAAAATAAATTACTATTTTAATATAATCAATGTTTATTAACGTTGAAAATAAAAAATATTTTTATTAGTAATTTATGAAGAAATTCAAATTATTTATGATTGTTGCTTTATTCAGTTTAATGCTTGGGTTTAGTTCATGCAATGGTTGTGGTAAAGCAACAGAACCTCAACCACAGACAGATTCAGTAGAAGTTGCTGCAGATTCAGTAGTTACAAATGCTGTAATTAATGTTGAAAATACAATTTCTTTAGATCGTCAATCAATGTACATGAAGGCAGGTGGAGATTATCGTTGGTTTGAAACTGAAATTCTTCTTCCTGAATTTATGGATGCAGAAAATGCAACCAGTGATCCTGTAATGGTTGTAAACATTTTCCAAAAGGTTGTCGAAAGAGGAAATGGTTTTGATACTTATGTATACAAATTCCAACACTTTAATGATGGTACTGTGCTTACAGACTCTATTGCTGGATTCTGGATTGAGAATTACCCATTAGAAGATAAAGCAATTAAACTTAAGTATGTAGAAGCTTGGGATAAAATACAACAAGTTAATTTCCCTAAGCCACATTCAAAGCATGTTACTTTAAGAAACCCAATTGGTCCTGTTGCAATTAATACACAATGGATCTTTGGTAATATTCATGAACAAATTTGGGTAGATGCAGTTACAGGAGAATGTAAGAATTCTAATCCTGCATTCCCAGAAGAAAAAGGATTTAAAATGCCATTAGGTGAGTGGCCATAATGGTTATTAGTTTTTGTTTATTCGGTTAAACAATCATTCCACTTGCTTGTGAAAGCAGGTGGATTTTTTATTTGAATTATTTCTTAGAAATTTGAATAATATATAATTTTTTCTATATTATAAATATATATAAATAATTAAATAGTAATAATTAAAATTTAAATAATATGAACGATTATCGTACAATCACCCTAGTTTCTCGTAACATTAATTGTTCAACCATTACTGCAGATGAGTTTATCGCTGCTATGTTCTCTGATTTTCTCGAGGCTGAGGAGAAGTATAATGATCTTTATATTCCTGAGTGGGAAGCTTCCAAAGTTAATAGTTTCTTTAGCCACATGGAATGGACTCGTAAACATGCTACTAATTTTGCTGAAAAGAAGTGGAAGACTGAGAAGAAGCGTACTGCTTATATTGAGTCTGAAATTAAGAAAGCTCGTAAAGAATATAATATGAATGATTTTTACTATGATCTTTCATTCTTCGATTTCAATGTAGAACCTTGGAGAAACGGTCTTTCAGGAGACTGCTGTATTTCTTATAAAGAGTTGACTCCTGCTAAACTACTCCGTTGCTTTGAGAAGGTAAAAGATAATAAATATTTTAAGAAAGCTACTGGATGGAAGTTTATATATAAGGCCAGTGAAAATTCATATCAGGTTTCATTCCGTCCACATATTGAACTGATTACTGATGATGAAACCGCAGCACAGATGAAGAAAGATGCTGAAGCTCTGGCAGAATCAGTTCGTAAGTTCTATAAGGGCTGCACTTACTGGGGAGATTAAAAATGCAGGATTAAGATATGGAAGTAAAATTTATTATTGAATGCAAGAATCCTAATATATATAAAGGTCAACCATTTTATTTGAGAAAGATTGGTCCTAAGCCTTGGAATATTGAATGGACTGATGATCCATATAAAGCTAAAGTTTTAGATAAAGAACAAACTGCTATTAAGACTGCTGATAGAATTCATAAGTATATTAAGCATTGTCATAATGCAGGATATAGTTCTTATGGATATTATATTGATGAAAATCATAATGGTGTTCTTGAGGATGTAGAAACTAAAATTAAGAAAATTAAAATTTTATTTATTGATGATTAACAATATTCATGATTATTATGTAGATTATCCAAATGGATTAAAGCTTAAGAAACTTGGTTTTAATGTTAATTGTGAGTTGTTCTTTGAATGGTATCCTCATTACAAAGGAAATCCATTATCATTTGATGAAGAATGTGAATTGAAATCTGAAGGAAAGGGAAAATCAATTAGATATAAAGAAGTAATTAAACGAATGTTTAATAATAATGAACATTTAAAAAATAAAAATTCATGTTCTGCACCGTTCTTACATACTGTATCTGATTGGATTTTAGAAAACTATAATATATTCATTAATCCTAAACCTTATTGGTGTGAGGATAAGATGATGTGGATGTTTGAAACATTTTATTTAACTGATACGCATTGTGTTCCTATTAAATGCATAACTGATAAAAAAAGTAAGCAACAAGCTTTAGCAGATGGTATTGAATATATTTTAGATTTACTAATGACTGGCAATCATAAGAAATATATGAAATAAAAGGGATTCTTTAAGAATCCCTTTTTAATTATTTAAATATCTTTCTTTGCATTATTTAATAATTCATTCCAATCAGATGCAGCATGACATACTGCATTTTGTGCTCCGCCCAATACTCTGCCATTAATTGTATCTGAAGTCCAATGGAATCTAGTAATAGTTCTATTAATAGCAAATTGGTTTGCAGCTTTCATAATCTTATCTGTTCTATCTGGCATTAATTCCATAAGAACCATTGCAGCTCCCCATATTCCTGATGAATGACCACTTGGATAAGAGTTAGCATATAATGTTTTCTTAAAATATTCGCAGAAATCCTTTTCAGATTTTACTTCAGGATATACCCATTTACCTGATTTATTATAATAACCTGTAGGGCATCCATCATTATCTTCTATATCAAAGTTGCATAATACATTTAATCTATCATCAGTATTTGAATGCTTAGTACATTCTTTTTCCCATGAACATCCTGGTCTTAACCTACCATACTGTTTAGGATCTGTATTTGTTCCTTGCAATATTCCTCTTGCTGTACTTGAAGATGATTTTACTAAATCAACTAAACTAACATAACTACCTTCTGGATCTAATCTTTTTCCAATTGTGTCAACGCCAAATACAGGATGGAATGAATATTCTTTATATGTAATATTATCTCCATATAAATGATGTGGATCCCATTCTTTATCTGCTATTGCTTGTACTGTTTCATTAAAATATTCTTTATTGTCTAAATTATATTTTCCAACAATTATCTCATGAATAGTCAAATCAAGTGATAGATTCTTATTAGATTCTTTCTTTTCATTAGGATAAGTATTATCTGGTCTTGTAGTATATCCAGGAGCATAAGGTCCAGGAGCAGTTGGCATAAATACTGTAAAATCAGTAAAGAACTGTTTTTCTCCTACTTGTGTTCTACTATAATCATCATATAGTTTTTGTAAAGTCTTTCCAAATTTATATCCACCAATTTCGTTTCTAAACATGTCTTTATCAGCAGATTTAACTGTACTAAATGAAGCATATAATGAAGAGCCAACAAGACGTGCTATATTTGGATCTGCTTTAAATTTATATCCATATATATTTGAATATTTATCATATCCTCCATATTCATAACCAACTTTTAATATGTTAGCACGTTTATACGGCATTAATTCAGTAATGATTAATGCAAATATCCAACCAACCATTGATTTGAATCCATTATTTTCATTTCCATCAGTACCAAAATAATTATATACATTAGGGAAGTTTTCTTCTTTATATAATAATGGCAAACCATTTATTGATTTATTATCATAGAATTGAGCATATGCTTCATTATAGATATCTGCTAAATAATTATATAATGCTGAATCTTCTTTAATTGTGCAATAATCTTTAAATGCTGAAATTAAGCTATCAATATCTTTTTTATTCTTTAATATATTTACAACCAATTCATATGAAGTTTCTTTATAATTATATTTATCATTTCCGATGAAAACTGAAGTAATTACACAGCATCCATTTTTAACAATCTTAACATTACCATATTTATCAAATTTAGCAACGTTATGATCACTTGATGTTACTAATACGCCTTCTAAATGCAAATTATTTATTAATTTTGGCAATTTTTCTTCACCTGTGACAACTTTTATATAATTTGTTTCATATTGGAAATCATTATCAGATATATCGATTGGATTTGGGTTAATAGTCAATGTATATGAAGCATCTTTACTATAGAAATCATCATTTCCTTTGAATGAAGCAGTTATAATGGCTGTGCCTACATTTTTAATAGTTATGCTACCATTTTGATCAATATCTGCAACTTCTGTATTAGATGACTTATATTCTACTTCTAAATTATTTGCATTAATTAACGCATTAGATACTATGCCACCAATTTTGATTTCAATATTAGATTCATCAAACTTAAAGTCTTCTGGATTCAAATATTCTGTCTTATGAATATTTACAACTAATATATAAGAAGCTTCTTTAGGCAAATAATAATCATTTCCATTAAATTTAGCTGTAATGATTGCTGTTCCATTATTTTTAATTGTAACATTTCCATTTTGATTAATTATTGCTACTTCAGTATTAGAAGAAGAATATTCTACATTAACATTCTTTACATTAATTAATCTTGGCAAACTTTCATTTTCATTATGAACATTTATAGTTTGCAGTGTAAATTTAAAGAAATCATATTCTAATGTTTCAGGAGTTTTTGGTATTTTATTAGATGTCTTATCAGCTAAATAAATAAGAGATGACACGCCACCCATCAATATTAACATAGGAATAATACCAGCTAATGCTGATGATATAACACCGCATATTCCTAAAATAATAAAAAGTAATGCTATAACTATACCACCTATGCAATACCATTTATATTTTTGAAATACTTCTTTCATAAATTAGTTTTAATATATATTTATTATGTTTAATAAAAATATAATTTTTTCTTTTAATAAAAAAGAGTACTTAATTAAGTACTCCAAAAATAAAAATTTTTAATAGTTAGTTATAAAAGGCAATTTTTTAATATTATGTTCTTTAATATATGTTACGAATTTTTCATATCTTTTTAAGTCATCCAAAGTATAATTAGGATATGATGTTATTAGTAAGTATACATCTTTATTTTTGATATTTTTATTATATTCATTAAGTGTAATAAGCGTATCTAATACTTCTTTACGAGATCTTCCATATACATAATTTTCAGGACCTATTCGTAAATTATTTGGATATATTTTTGCATACCATATTTCTCCCACATGATCAAACATACTTTCTATTTCATTTCTTTGCTTTTCTTTATTTTCTGTCATTTGCTGCATAGAACGTTTGAATTCATCTAATGTATATAATGAATTACATGAATTGCATATTTTATCATTCATATTACTAGATATTCTTTTAGTCAATACATGTGTGTTATAAATATTAGAAAATAATCTATCTTCTATTGCATCTTCAAGATTCTTATAGTTTTCTTCTGTTAAGATATATGGATATCCATCATATGTTTCATTTAAATGCAATTCTTTAAATAGTTTTTCAGTATTTACATGTTGAAGTTTATATTCACTTAAGTCATATATCAAATCTGCATAATTATTTAAAGCAAATAATGTATCTTTTGCTTCCATATATGAATCTGCATATATTATGACTCTTTCATTAGTCTTATATTTTTTATAAAATATATATAATTTACTCATATTTATTAAATATTATATTTTTGCTTGTATATTTCAACTTCTTTTAATAATTCATTAATTAGATTCAATGGAAGTTTGACATGATCTAATGATATACTATATTCTTCTTCTTTTATAGGATATTTTGTAGATATGTTATATCCTCCTAATGACGTATCTTCATCATATTCATATTCAAATTTTAAATGTGGTATAATTAAATTAAGAATATCTTTATAAAGAAAATAATCAGAATTTTCTGAACTTTCTTTTGCCTTATTTAATTCTTCTTTAAGCTCTTCAATTTGTTTTTCTAATTCATTTTCCTTTTTAATATGACTTTCAATAATATCTTTAAAAATTCCATTACTCATCTAATTATTTTGATATTTTTAAAACCAATCTTTCATTTTTAATTCTTTAGAATATATGGTATTGAATGCATTTCTAGAACCGTATACTTTGCTATTTATTAATTTGTCTTGCCATGATTCTGATTTTGTTGAAGCTAAAAATTTATGTGTTTCATCTAATCCATTAAACTTATTTAAATCTGCATTCTTAATCTGTCTTTCAATAAATTCTGCTTCATCAGGAGACAAATGAAAACCACTAACATTAAGAACATATTCTCCATCCCGTAAATCTAAAGAAATATCATCATGCATTCTTTCAAATAATTCATAAAGTTTTGCATATGCTGGCGTGGTTGTAGTCTTAATCTTTGTCTTTAACTGCTTAATTTCATTTTCAAGTTCATTTTCTCTTGCTAAATGCTCTTTAACAAAATCCTTAAAAAGTACAGAACCTGAATTTAATTTATTATCTTCAAGTATATTCATATTATTAATCCATAAACATATTGCTAAACTATCTAAATAATCATCATATTCATTCATAGCTAATTATTTATATTAAAATGGTACTTCTTCAGTTTGATTTTCAAATAAATCACCCTCTTTATCTTTTTTGTCTTTCTTATCGACTTCATTATTTACTTGTACAAATATGTTATCTTTAAGCATATTAGTATTTTCTTGCTTACGTAAGAATCTTGCGTTAGATTCATCCATTTCAGAATAATCATAATAGCCATAAGGCTTGTGTATGACATTTGGAAGCTCAGATCTAACATCATCAAATCTATCTTTTTCTTTAATTTCAAATTCAATATCAGTATCTTCTAAATCATCAGATTCTTTCATGTCATCTAACAATTCTTCAATAAAGAATGCTTGTGTTTCATTTGATCCTCCATATATATCATTAAGATCTGTTTTCTTCGTCCATAATAATTCAAATGGAACTATTCCGACATTACCATTCTTAGGACGTGATTGCAATATAATTATTTTCCAAAGATCTTGTGTCAACTGAAATATTGTCTCAAGATAGTCTTTATCTTCAACAATAAGATTTGGAATTGAATTTGCATATCCTACAGCATAATCTGCAAGATATTTATTGATCTCATTTTCATTAGTTGATCCATGTGCTCTTGCCCAATTTTGTGAATCCTTAACAAATTTCAATACAGGAAAATCCAATCTTTTTCTTTTACGATTATATTCTATCTGTACAAATCTACGAATACGATTCAATTTCGTATAATTGATTCTATTCTGTTTCTTATCAATGCAATATTCAAATATGTCTCTGATAGTATCACAATCATAAAACTTATAAAGCCCAATAACAATAGGTATGTTCTTTTCAAGTATTTCAATATCAGATGCATAAATATTGTTTTCTTCTCTTTCAATCTTATATGAATCATCTTTGAATATTTCATATGATCCTTTGAGTAATTCTTTATATGTATCTATATTTCCATCATTAAGATGATTAAGAAACTTAAATGTTTCAGCAGTTGTATAATTATATCTATTATGACGGCATAACTTTAAGAATTCTTCTACATCTTCTTGACGTGCTTCATCTATTCTATCTTTATAATCTTTAACAATTACTTCATATCCATAGTATTTCATTCCATTTGTAAGAACTTCTAATTGTTTTGAATATTCAGTATATCGTTCTTCAAATACCTTAAGTTTATATGTTGTCTCATCAATATAATACTTACAGTCGTTTTCATCATATTTAAGATATCTATTTGCTGATAGTAATGACTGAATTAATGGATTGTATTTTGATTCTTCATTATTACGTTCAAGCATATCATTACAAGTCTGAATAAGATCTCGTGCAAACATTAAATCCTTTTCAGAAAAACTTAAGTCTAATGGCTGAGTATAATAATAGTTAATTGGAATTCCTGAAGAATCTTCTTTTTCCAAAAACAATCTTACATATAAGTCATTATTACGAAGACGATTTGCAAACTGTTCAATATCTTGTGCTATCCATGTCTCATTGAAATATACAGAAAATCTATATCTATCACATATGTCTACACCTACAGAAAGATATGTTGTGCAAAATATGATATCATTCAATCCTATAGATTTATCAACATTGATAGTATCCATAGTTTCTTCTCCATAATTTGATTTCTTATAATAAAATGCTTTTAATTCTTTTCCGCTTCTAAACTCATTAAGATATTGCTGTATAAGTCCTGTTACCTGTTCAAAATAAAGATTGCCCTTGTTTGTTGGAAACAATATTTTCTTGCCATCAATTATATCCTGAGCCATTGACTTACACATTTCAATCAGTTTTTCAGTATTTGTTGGCACCATGTTTATTTCAAACTCCTTATTACGAAAATCTTCTTTAACAACTTTAATATGCTTAATGTTTGGAAAGAATAGCATTTCTCCAGTTGGTGTTCCTGTCATCATTATGATTTTAGCTTTACAGTTTGCTAATCTTTGAATAGTTGGCGACATAACATCTCTATATGAACTTGTGAACAGCAAATGTGATTCATCAATGACAATATATTCAAATCCTGCTTGGTCTAATTCATATACATTAAGTCTGGAAAACTTATCTATAGTCATTGACATATTTCTTTCACCAAGTATATCATCTAAATTTGGCCTTTTGTTACCATAGAAATAAAGCCAATCAGATGTCTTTTCATCAGCTTCAACTTTTGCTTTAATTGTTGACGTAAACGGAAGAATCAATAATGTCTTTGCTTTAAGACTTTTTATCATTTCTGTCTTTCCGTATCCTGCCCCAGCTTCAAGCAAAGTTATATGAGAAAGATTAGCTATTATGTCCTCTTTAATATCAGAAAGATATTGATTATGTCTAATAGTCAATCGTACTTGTGATGAATGATCATTAAGTATTTTTGTTGGATCTAATGCAATATTCTCATCATTCTGTATTTCCTTTTCTAAATTTTGAAGATCATTAGAATATACATCTTCAGCTTTAACAGATAATTTGAATCCATGATACTTATTCAATTCTTTAATAGCCCAGATAGATATTGGCTTATTATGAATTGATGCAGTCTTAACGTCTCCAGCTAACTCACGTCTTGATGTTCCTTCACAGATTTCAATCATTATCTTTAACGCTTTATCATATCCATAAATGGATGTTAATGTATTCGCAAGCTGCCAACGTTGTGCGTGCTTATAGTGTTTCTTTCCTTTTTCTTTTGAAAGATCTCTATCATTTATTCCTGATATATTTGATATATCTACTTTTTCTTCATCTGTTGTTTCAGTATTAAACCATTCTAACTTATGAAATATATCTTTTAAATCAGGATGCGAAATCCAATCAATACTTGTAACGCCACTATGAAAAGCAGATTCAAAATTAACATCTAATCTTAAATCTTTAAAATTTGTGTTTAATAAAGCATTATTATCAGAAGATATAAAAATACCCTGCTGAGGCTTACACATAGCCATATCCATATATTTTAATATGTCTTCCTTTTCATATCCAAATTTCTTTGAATATTTCATAAGTACAATATAAATATATGAATACTTATGTCTGAAATTGCATATATATTCGATTCTTCTGCTATTTGTATCAATTGATATTGGTGTGATCTTTGTCCAAACGTGACATGATTTTCCTGATGCAGATATACAGCATCCCAAGAACCAATGATATTGCTTTAATTCATCAAAAAGTATCTGCTTAATATTTCGTGCAAGAGCATCATCTTTAATATCAATATCTATAATCTGAAGTCCATTCCAAATATTATAAGACATATCTCCTATAGGACGCTGATTTGATGAAGTTGAATAAACAACTTTTCTTTGAATTTTTTCAGTATTTCTATAAGAAGGATCTTTCATCAGATTATAGATATCTCCCCAGTTCCATATAATACCAGTCTTTTCATAAATTGTATTTACAACAAGTGTTTCTATGAACTGTAATTGATCTGAAAAGAAATCTTCTTGCTCCGCATCAGAGCATTCAATATAATTATATGAACTATATTGCTGACCTATATCATTAGCAGTTACTTCATTCAATTCATTATATTCATTCGATATCTGACTGAATGACTTAAGAATATCTGTTAATGACTTGTCTTTGCTATTATATTGATTGTTTAGTTTCTTTAAATAATTGCCTAACTCACTATTAAAAATTTCTCCCATCTACATATAGATAGTATATTTTTGTAAAATATAGTTACCATATGAAAAATATTTTACATTTGTGAAACTTTATTTAATAAATAATACTAAATTTTATTTTTAAATAAATTAAGTTTAAAATAGAATTAATGGATAATTGTGTTCAAACTACAAATAACGGCACTGTTCAGAATTCAGTAGCTATGGAGGAATTCTTAAAACAGAAAGCACAGATTGAAGATCAAATGGATTATCAGTTCATTCAAAGAATCATTCAAGAAATTACTCAGTCATGCGCATTGCCTTTGCCTTTGCCTGCATCAGCAATACCACCATTGATTTATCAAGCAGCAAGTTATTTCTGGGAGAATTATGATTTTGCTGTAGAAGAACGTTGGTATTGCATTAAGAATTCTGATTTTTGCAAATGTGGTCCAAATAACATTATAACATTGCCACAACGTATTATCGGAGTATTTGGCGTATATAAAACAAGAGATAGTTTCAATTATGGAGTCATGGGTGACTTCTCATTAGAACGTATGGTACTTAATAATTCTGCATTGGCTTCTGGTGCAGGTGGCACATTATCTGATGTGTTTGGCTCAGGCACTGGATATAACTTAACTGATGTAATGAGTGCATTATATGAAGTTCAGACATATAAAGCTATGTTTGATGCACCAGTAACATATAATTATAATCCATATTCGCATAAGTTAGTAATATTAGGAAACCTTGGTTTTTCTGATTTAGTATTGTCTTGTTTCTTAAGATGCAAGATTCAAGATCTTTATCAATTATATTATTTCTTTAGATATTGCGTATGTCTTGGAATGCGCGGATTAGCTACTATTATAGGTTCTTATGACTTTAAGATGCCTGGTGGCGTTCAAATAAACTATCAAAGATTCCATGATATGGCTGTTGAAGAAATGGATAAGATAGACGAATGGATTAGAACACAGCATAGCGCAGACTACTTCTTTAATTCAAATACTGTTTAATAATATGAAAAATCTAAAAGACATTATATTAGAAAAATTAGTCATTAATAAACACACAAAAGTTTATATAACTAAATTATCTGACAGAGAACAAAATAAGATAATTGATGAATTATCCCAATATTTTCAAGGCAGTGGTTCATATCATGGCAAGGAATATGAAAATAGATTACAAATAGTTGATAAATTTTTTGATAATGATATATATGAATATATAAACAAATATGATATATGGGAAGATTTTGCAGAATGGATGCATATTGATGATGCAGAAGAATTTAAAAATTATATAAAACACAACAAAGAAGAATTATATCAGACAATTTGCAATAATTTATAAATTTTACAAACAAATTCCATTAAAATAATATTTTTATATAAATTAGCAAAAACAAATATAAGAATATATTTAATGGAATTTGTAGATAATACTGGTCATGTATTTAGCTTGCCATCTTTTAATGAAAAGCCTATAGGCTATGAATATGAAGAAAATGAATATGTATTTTGGCTTAATGATAGATTAGAATATAGATTATCAATAAACAATTATTATGTTAAGCCTATTTATTTCATATATGAGACATCAAATCCAGATGATTTAGAAATTAAGATATATTTCAATAATTCTAAT
>OCTX012289475.1_pt1 | contig 21831 bp, 20 predicted proteins | sample 1539691 | NCBI WGS metagenome assembly OCTX01 (sample SAMN02144231, study PRJEB22623) | gut metagenome | biome: sheep rumen | host: Ovis aries | place: New Zealand
TGTACCATTACTACTGAAATAATCTTCCAGTACTTGTCGACGAAACGACTCGGGATAATTGTTGTACTGACCACGGTTCATAAAACTAAATATTAAAAATAGTACATTTTTGTTGGTTTTATGAGTAAACCTATTTCAGTATAAGACACAATCCTTGACTTTAATAACTCCGAAAGGCTAATCAGAAGCCAAGAACATACCAAAAAAAGGAACTGTTTTTTTATTTAACCGATTATGAGAATTGGCCGCTTGTAGAGACGGCATTCCTTGCCGTCTCTCCCGATAACCGATCACCCAGAACCGAGAGACGGCAAGGAATGCCGTCTCTACGGGGAGGGCGGGGAGAGGTTCCCGACCGAGAACCAATCACCCAGAACCGAGAGACGGCAAGGGAATGCCGTCTCTACGGGGAGGGCGTTGGCTTCGGGGCCCCAAAAAGCTCAGCATGAGGTTTTGGGGAAGAGCATGGAGAAACCAATTGACTTTTGGTTTCGAACAGGGAAGGCGGGCGGGGAGCACAAGCCGACCGAGATAGCATCGGTCGCCCGTCGATTTAGCGTAGCGGTATCGACCATAGCGATCCGAGGACCGAACGCGAACGAGATCCGAGAGACGGCAAGGGAATGCCGTCTCTACGGGGAGGGCGTCAGCCTTTGCGATCCGATTGCTGAACGCGCACGAGAACCGATAAAAAATCGCCATTTCGTAAGAATTTGACGATTTTTCTTGCATATGTCAAAAAAAAGTTGTATCTTTGCGGGCTCATTGAATGTTGACGCTAAATAAATTGATTTTTTAACTATAAAACTATTAAAAATGGGATTGTTTTCCTTTACACAAGAGATAGCTATCGATCTCGGTACGGCAAATACTATCATCATGGTGGATGACAAGGTGGTGGTCGATGAACCGTCTGTAGTGGCTGTTAGTTATGCGGATAACAAGATGGTAGCCGTTGGACGCAAGGCACAGCAGATGATAGGTAAGGGCGGTACACAGATTCGTACTATCCGCCCGCTACGCGACGGCGTGATTGCCGACTTCTATGCTTGCGAGATGATGATTCGAGGCATGATTAAGATGATTCCCAAGCAGCCTCGTCTCTTTACCCCTAACCTCCGAATGGTGGTGTGCATCCCCTCCGGTTCGACCGAGGTGGAGATTCGTGCCGTGCGTGACAGCAGCGAACATGCCGGCGGACGCGATGTGTTCATGATCTACGAGCCGATGGCTGCCGCTATAGGTATGGGTATTGACGTGGAGAGCCCGGATGGCTGCATGGTGGTGGATATAGGCGGTGGTACTACGGAGATTGCCGTTATCTCGCTGGGCGGTATTGTTACCAACAAGTCCATCAAGATTGCCGGTGATGACTTCAACGCCGATATCGTGGAGTATATGGGCCGCATGCACAATATTCGAATCGACGAGCCTACCGCCGAGCGCATCAAGATAGCCGTCGGTAGCGCCCTGCCCGAGTTGGATGACCCCTTGGATGACTTCATGGTCATTGGACCGAACAAGGTGACCGCCCTGCCCATGCAAGTGCCTATCTCGTATCAGGAAGTGGCACATTGCCTTGAGAAGAGTATCTCCAAGATCGAGAATGCCGTACTACAGGCGCTCGAGTCCACCCCCTCGGAGCTGTATGCCGATATCGTGCAGCATGGAATATGGCTCACCGGCGGTGGAGCCCTGCTGCATGGCTTGGCTAAGCGTCTGACGGATAAAATCACCATCCCGTTCCACGTAGCCGATGACCCCCTGCACGCTGTAGCACGCGGTACTGCGGTGGCGCTCAAGAATACCAATAACTTCGGCTTCCTGATTCGCTGATAACCATACGGAATGCGCAATCTGTTCCAGTTTATAGTTCGTCACAGCAACTTCCTACTACTTCTGGTGTTGGAAGTTGTTGCTTTTTGGCTCATGGCGAGTATGCAGCCTTTTCATCAGGCTGCTTTCCTGACCTCTGCCAATCAGTTTGTGGGGAGCGTGAATGCTGTGACATCAGACGTCACATCCTATTTCTCGTTGCACGCGCAGAACGAACTGCTGCTGGAGGAGAATGCCGAACTAAGAGACCGTATCGAGGCGCTGGAGAACCGCATTGAACCCTTGCAGGAGGATAGCGAGATATACCGCTATGCCCATCTGCAGCACCATTATATTCCCGCCCTGGTGGTGGATATGACCACCGATAGCCCCCATAACCATCTGACGCTCAATAAGGGCAAACGCGACGGCGTCATGCCCGGTATGGGTGTGATATGTTCCGAAGGACTGGTAGGGATTGTCAGCGCCGTCAACGAGCGTTTTGCGCTCGTCGTGCCAATCATTCATACCAAGACCCGTATCAGTTGCCGCGTACTGCCGGCCGAGTGTACCTGTTTCACCTCGTGGGACGGCGTCGGTATTCATCACGTGGACTTAGTTGACGTAGCGCGTCATGTGGAGGTGCATGTGGGCGACACCGTGGTGACCAGCGGTCTGGCGGGTATCTTTGGCGAGCGCATCCCCGTGGGCGTCATTGAGAATGCCGAACTGGCGGACTACGACTCCTACTACCGTATCCGTGTCCGACTGGCTACCGATTTCCGCAAACTACGCTACGTACAGATTCTCGCCAACGAGACACAACAAGAGATGGAGGATATAGAGCATGCAAGTCTTTAGTAACATAGCGCGTTTTGTGCTCTGCCTGTTGCTGCAGATGGTGCTCTTCAACCGGCTTTGGTTGCTGGGCGTCTGCCATCCCTATGTCTATATCTTCTGCCTGTTAGCCATGCCTGTGACCATCCCGCGCTGGGCGGAGATGCTCATAGCTGCCGCTACGGGCTTGGTGATGGATACGATCTGTTCGTCACCCGGCGTCCATATGGCGGCGTGTGCCCTGATGGGTTATCTGCGTCCGCTCGTCATACACAGCCTGGTACAGGAACCCGAACGCCTGGTGCTGGATGTCAGCTCGGCTACCATCGGGCGTCTGGAGTTTCTGAAGATGCTGGTCATCATGACCGTGGTGCATCATTCGGCTGTCTTTATGCTGGATGCCTGGAGCCTGAATGGCTGGTGGATGACCCTCATTCGCATCGTTTGTTCATCAGCTGCTACGATCGTTCTGCTACTCACCTTCGACCGTTTGCGCCATGCTTAATGACCCTTACTACAAGCGCAGTTATGTGGTGGGCGCGATCGCTGTAGTTATCGTGCTTATTTACATCATACGCCTCTTCATCCTGCAGGTGGTCGATCACACGACGGGGCAACTGGCCGACAAGAATGCCTTGCTCCGCCAGACGGTCTATCCCAGTCGGGGCCTGATATACGACCGCAACGACACCCTCTTGGTCTATAATCAGCCTATCTACGAAGTCATGCTCATCAATCGAGAGATACGAAACGACTTCGATACCCTCGCTTTCTGCGCCACGCTCAAGATGACCGAAGAGGAATTTGCCGACCGTATGAAGCAGATGAAAAACGCACGCGGCTATTCCGGCTATACCCCGCAGGTCTTTCTATCCCAACTGACCATGGAGGATGTATCCCCCTTGCAGCAGATGCTATTCCATTTCCCGGGCGTGAGTATCCGTAAGCGTACGCTGCGTGACTATCGCTATAACCTGGCAGCCCATCTGTTGGGTAGCGTGGGCGAGGTGAACCAACGCGATCTGGATAACGATAGCTATTACCAGGCAGGCGACTATTCCGGACGCGACGGCATCGAGCGACGCTACGAGAAACTGCTTCGCGGCGAGAAGGGCGTTGAGATCCTCATGCGCGACTACCGGGGACGCATTCAGGGTGCCTACCACAACGGCGAGGATGACCAGCTGCCGGTATCCGGTAAGAACCTGCACCTCAGTATCGACATCCGTCTGCAGCAACTGGCGGAGGAACTCATGCACGGTAAGATGGGTAGCGTCGTGGCGCTGGAACCTGCTACGGGCGAGGTGCTCGCCCTGGTCAGCATGCCGGCTTGGGACCCCAAAACACTGGTGGGAAGACAGCGGAGCGCTAACTACAACGCACTACTGCACGATGAGTATAAACCCCTGATGAATCGTGCTACGCAGGCGGAATATCCACCCGGATCGACCTTCAAACTGCTGCAAGCCTTGGTCGGTCTGCAGGAGAAAAGTATTAGCCCGCGTACCGAATATGCCTGCAATGGCCCGCAATCAACGCCCATCAGGTGCACACACCACCATGGTAGTCCCGTATCGCTGGAAGGCGCTATCGAGCAGAGTTGCAACCCCTATTTCTATTGTGCCTTCCGTGACCTGCTGCAGAAACAGGGAACTACATCCGATGCACTCCATACCATGTTCGACCGCTGGAGGCAGGATATTACCAGCTTTGGCTTCTCTGCTAAGTTCGAAGATAGCGACATCAGCGACCAGCGCGCCGGTAGTATCCCTACCACCCAACTCTATGACCGCATCTACGGCAAGGAGGGCTGGAAAGCTATCACCGTTCGTTCGCTCAGTATCGGACAGGGCGAGATTCTCGTTACGCCGCTGCAACTTGCCAACCAGGCTGCTTGCATCGCTAACGGAGGTTGGTACTACTCGCCGCACCTGCTGCATAACGATACCACAGCTCGTCAGAAACATTATACCCGTGTCGATTCCTGCTGGTTCCCCATCGTCAAGAACGGCATGCACCGCGTCATGACCAACGGTACCGGGCGTTGGTATAATATAGACACCCTGCAGATGTGCGGCAAGACCGGCACGGTGCAGAACCCCCACGGCAAAGACCATGCTATCTTCATCGGCTTTGCGCCGCAGGATAACCCCCGGATCGCGGTCGCCGTCGTCGTGGAGAATGCCGGATTTGGTGCTACCTGGGCATGCCCCGTTGCTACGCTGATGATGGAGAAATACCTGACAGACACCATTACCAATACCACGGCATACCAACGCTTGATAGATGCCGTCTTAATCAACCGAGAAGAATGAACGAACGCACGAATATATGGTCATCTGTTGACTGGTGGACCGTCTTGATGTTCCTGCTGCTCGCCCTCTTTGGGTGGGTGAACATCTACGGCGCCGGTTATAACTACGAGCAGACTTCGATTTTCTCCTTTGCCAATCGCGCGGGTAAGCAATTCGTGTGGATATGCACGGCGATGGTTTTGGGAATGGTTATCCTGCTTATCGACGAAAAGACCTATGATATGTTTGGCTACTGGCTCTATGGCGCTATGATTTTGCTATTACTGCTCACACCGCTCTTAGCGCGGGATGTCAAGGGCTCGTTGTCGTGGATAAACTTTGGCCCTATTAACCTGCAGCCTGCTGAGTTTGCCAAGTGTTTCACGGCGATTGCCGTGGCGAAATATATGGGGCGTTTTGAGTACCGACTACGTGGCTGGCGCGATTTGGTCGTGCCCGGAGTCTTGGTCTTACTGCCTATGTTCATCATCATGGTCTTGCAGAAGGAAACAGGTTCTGCACTGGTCTTTACGGCTTTTCTGTTGACCTTCTACAGGCAGGGAATGACCGGACTGGTACTGCTGGCGGGCGTACTGGCAGTCGTGCTGTTTATCGTGGTGATTCGCTTCTCGCTTTTGCCCGCAGTCATACTGTTAGCGGTATTGTTTGCTTTTGTCATGTGGCGCGTGTGGCGAAATCGTGTGCAGCGCCTGTGGGTCGTCTTGTTTTTTATCCTTTACCTGGGCTTCTCCGGCATGTGCAACTACGCTTTCACCCATGTGTTACAACCCCACCAGCGCATCCGTATTGAGGTGCTCTTGGGTATGAAGGATGATCCTTCCGGAGCCGGTTATAATGTCAATCAGGCGCGTATCGCCATCGGCTCGGGGCGTTTCTTTGGCAAGGGGTATTTAGAGGGAACCCAGACCAAGCTCAAGTTCGTACCCGAGCAGGATACCGATTTCATTTTCTGTACCGTTGGCGAGGAGTGGGGCTTTGTCGGCTCAACGGCTGTCCTGTTGCTGTATCTGGTATTTATACTGCGTATCATTTATTTAGCCGAGCGCCAGCGTGAAGTATCGGCACGCGTGTATGGCTATTCGGTGGCGAGTATCTTCTTGCTGCACCTGACGATTAATGTCGGCATGGTATTGGGGCTCTTGCCCGTTATCGGAATACCGTTGCCGATGTTCTCCTATGGTGGTTCGTCGCTATGGGGGTTCACCTTATTATTATTTATATTCTTGCGGATGGATGCCGCCCGTATGAATAGGTTGATATAAAAAAACAGCGGGCTCGATGCCCGCTATTTTTGTATCAAAGTTTAGAGTTTATAGTTTAGTGTTTAGAGAAGTAGTCCGGTTTAGAGTTTATAGTTTAAAGAAATACTTTCTACTAATAACTTTCAACTCTAAACTCTAAACTGCACTCAACTCTCAACTCTCAACTAATAGAAATGAGGTTTCTGCCTGTCATCTCCTTCGGCTGCTCAATGCCTAAGATATGGCAGATTGAGGGTGCTACGTCGGCGAGGATACCGTCCTTGCAGCTGATACCTTCCGTCTTGCCGTCTGCGGGGATATAGACAAAGGGCACGGGATTCAGGCTGTGGGCTGTATTGGGCGTACCGTCCGGATTGACCGCGTTGTCGGCATTACCGTGGTCAGCGATGATGATGGTGTCGTAGCCGTTCTTCTGAGCAGCTTTTACCACGCGGTCCACGCAGATGTCGATGGTCACTACCGCCTGTTGGATGGAGTTATAGACGCCGGTATGGCCTACCATATCCCCATTGGCGAAGTTCAAAATGATGCTGTCATATACTTGCGAGTCGAGCGCCTCGTTGAGTGCTGCGGCTACCTCGGGTGCCGACATCTCGGGCTGCAAGTCATAGGTGGCTACCTTCGGACTGGGAATAAGGATGCGGTCCTCGTTCTCGAACTTGTCATCGCGTCCGCCGCTGAAGAAGAAGGTCACATGCGCGAACTTCTCCGTCTCGGCGATACGCAGCTGGCGCATGCCGGCTTTGGATACGATCTCGCCCAAGGTGTTCTGTACGTTCTCCTTCGGGAAGAGGATATGCAGGCCTTTGTACGAACTCTCGTAGGGCGTCATGCAATAGTAGTTCAGCCCCTTGATGGTCATCATGCCTTCTGCGGGTTTGTCTTCCTGTGTCAGCACAACGGTTATCTCGCGTGCGCGGTCGTTGCGGTAGTTGAAGAAGATGACGGTGTCGCCTTCCTCAATCGTAGCCAGCGGTTTGCCGTTACGCACGTGCACGATGGGCTTGATGAACTCATCGGTTACATCGGCGTCGTAGCTGGCTTGCATGGCGTCGTGCATGTTCTCATACTGCGCACCGATACCGTTTACCAGCAGGTCATAACCTACCTTGATGCGTTCCCAGCGTTTGTCACGGTCCATGGCATAAAAACGGCCTTGGATAGAAGCTATCTCGCCGCACGACTGCTGCATGTGCGCCTCCAGTTGGTCGATGAAGCCGATACCCGAGTGCGGGTCGGTGTCGCGACCGTCCATGAAACAATGTACATAGGTGCGGCCTTCCAGACCATACTCCTTAGCGATGTCCAGTAGGCAGAACAGGTGCTCCAGGCTTGAGTGTACGCCGCCGTCCGATGTCAGACCCATGATATGCAGTTTCTTGCCGTTCTGTTGTGTAGTCCGGTACGCAGATACGATTTCCGGATTGGTGCGTATGCTACCGTCTTTGATAGCGCGGTTGATCTTCACCAGGTCCTGATAGACCACGCGGCCGGCGCCTATGTTCAGGTGGCCGACTTCAGAGTTACCCATCTGTCCATCGGGCAGACCCACATTCTCGCCGCTGGCTTGCAGCTGCGAGTGAGGATAATTCTCCACCAGAGCTGTCCAGTGAGGTGTGTTGGTGGACCAGATAGCATTGGCTGCAGTATGTGCACCAATACCCCATCCATCCAAAATCATCAGTAATGCTTTCTTTTTCATATCTTAAAATTTATCAATCCATCATTAAAATCATCAATCCATCATTAAGCGCAGCGCTCAATCCATCATTAAAGTTCAATCCATCATTTCTCTCGCGAGGTCGCGTTCACGCAAGGCTTGTCGTTTGTCGTAGCTGTGTTTACCTTGGCAGAGGGCTATTTCCATCTTGGCGAATCCTTTCTCGTTGATGAAGAGTCGCAGCGGGATGATGGTTTTGCCGCTTTCTTGCGTCTGGCGTTGCAGTTTGCGCAGTTCCTTGCGGGTGAGCAGTAGTTTCCGGTCGCGACGTACTTCGTGGTTTTGGTACGAGCCGAAGCGGTACTCAGCGATATGCATTTGTTTGACGTATAGTTCGTTGCCCACAAACTGGCAATAGGTCTCGTTGAGTGAGGCCTTGCTTTCGCGGATGCTTTTGATTTCGGTGCCGTACAGCTGGATTCCCGCGGTATAGCGGTCCAGAATCAGGTAGTCGAATGTTGCCCGTCGGTTTTTGATATTTATGTTGCTACTCAGTCGCATAATTTCATTTAGCCTGCAAAGGTACTGCTTTTTTTTGATATACGCAAAAAAAAAACGCTTTTTGGAGCGTTTTTTTTGATTTACGATTGTACGATTTACAATTTACGATTTATTTACGATTGATTGATCTACTTTTTGTCCACGCAGCCTACTCTGCCGGCTTTGTCTCGGAGAATAAAATAGCTTTCGTTTTGCGGTACAAAGATAATTAATGCTTGAGAGTGCAAATTACGGCAGAGGAGTGTTAAACTTTAACTTTATTCAACAAAAAGTCAAAAATATTAAGTATTAATACACAAGTGCTTATTCGATATTTTTGCGTATATACGCATTTTTTACGAGTGCAAAGGTACTGCTTTTTTTTGATATGCGCAAGAGTTTCGTCGATTTTTTTGTGTATACACACACTTTTCCCGACTAAAAATACAAAAATCAAACGATTATTTGTAAATTTTATTCATCTCTGCTATTTCTTCCTTGATTTGGGCGCGGAGGGTCTCGGGGTAAACCACTTCCACATTCGACCCGTGCGAGAGGATTTCCCGACCGAATATGTGAAAATCGGCATGCTATTCCGGAGAAATGAACAAAGCTAATTTTCTATATTTTCGGCGCGAATTATGGAGACAAAGGGGAACAGGAATGCGGCATTTTCTCACCGCTAAACTTGGCGGGTAAAAAGAGAAAATGCAGTGTGTAAATGTCAAAATTGTCTAAATTCCAAATCATTGTATATCCCAATAAAACAAAGATGATACAGCGGAAATAGTCAATTTAGACACAGCAAAAATAAAAATAGATGCACTACTGTTTCTTAATCGAGATTAGCTCAGTACGCACGAGCATTTGCGGGTCCTTGGTCTGGTTGCGGGAGAGCCATTTAAGGAAAGCCTCGTACCATATCTCATGGAGTATAGTTTATAGGATATCTATGTTAGTCTCCTAATGCCTCACCATTATAAAACGAGAGTACAGCCATCGACGGCAACTGAACATCTTCGTAGCCTGGTGCAGTAAAAAGACGAACAATCACACTCCCGCTTCGCCACCAATAGATATTTTCCTGCGGCTCTATTTCCCGATTGTTGGGCAAGGCATATACAACCGTGTTCATTAGAGTTGAATCAAATGGGTGCGATAGTGTATCACGATTTGCATAAGGTAGCCCCAATTCATTGACCAAAGCAGTATATATATCGTTGAAGAACAACGTATCGTAATCCTTGAACGTAAACACCTCAAATGCATATTTTTCTGCGGGCATTACAATCCATTGATAGTTGTGCCAACTACTATACGTATAATTCCCCTCTTGAAAGATGTTCGAACACAAATCGAAGCAAGATTCCGTGTCCTCTGGAGTGGGCTTTGTGCAGGCCGATAGAGTACATACTATACAGAGGAAATAAAAAACAAGATGTAAGTGTTTCATTATATTATTCTTTCTGTTTAAACTATTTAGTTATCTTGTTGTCAGTAAGAAATAGGAAACTTCCTATCAGTAACAACAAACCACCAATTACTCCAAAGGCGATAATACACGGATAGTATTTATCGTAATATAAATCCATTGTTTGACTATATCCGTAGTTCTCACTTATATAGTAGTCTCTTTCATTCGTTAAGACGTATAAAACATCATAATTCTTACTACTAATTTTTATAAACTGTGCAACCACATTCTTAGAATTCCCTTCTAAAAAGTCCTGCATACTTGAATGCGAACTCCAATTCAAAGGGATATTATGCCAATCATCCTCCGACTCTGATTTTATCCGTATGGAATCACCCCAAATATATTTTAGTTTCATGCGCTCCAAATTATCATATTTATCCCAATCATAATGATATATGGAGTAATCATTTCCTCCCAAAAATATCATATGTTCAAATTGTTTTCTTTCATAAGCCATTGATGAATCCAACCAAGAGACTTTAATAGAGTCTTTTTGAATCATTTCCAACAAATCACTCTCTAAATAATATGGTTTAGCAAGTGATTTTTTATAATCACAAAGCATTTCCTCCATGTACTTGGCTTGATCATGGTACCTTATAGCATTAATAGGATATAATATTTTTAATTGCTTAAGGGCAGAACGTCTATTTATAGGTTGAATATATCCCGGAGATTCAAATTGAGACAAGGTATAACTCTCATTAATTACCAAGCTTTCAGATAATGCTACGTTAGTAATCCCATATCCCAAGAAAGATGAAAAAGGCAGGAATAAATCTTCTACCACTGTAGTTTTCTTACTTCTATAAAGGTTTACCAAGCTATCAAAACTGGACCTTACATCTTTAGTTATATCAATTCCATCGTCATTGTAATAAAAAATTCGAAAAGGTCTTATATCATATATACTATACATCACCGAATCCTTAACCTTTTTTATTTTATCGGTTGACGACAAGAGCATCGAATCTGAAATACTATTATTCAAATCTACTACCCGAATACACCCCGAGGCATAATTTTGGTGGACTATGTGCAAAAAGATAGCATCTTTATAGGGCATAGTATCCGAAGAATAATAGGCATCTATCTCATATGCGCACTTGTAAGGTTTTACACAGGTAGTATCACATATATCGATAGTAAATTCCCCCAACGTATCTTCGTAGAAACATTTATATAGAGGTCCATTATCAAATCTATTGCGGTGTATGCGTAAACGAGCATCCTGATATACCATATATGTAGGTATCTCATGCCAATCAATATTTTCAAAAGGAAATATTTGTATGAAGTAGGAAGACGAATCTGCTACTTGCTGAACATTATCAACGATTTCTTGCTTTTGATGGGCTAAACCTTTCAAAATGCATTCACCTTTAATGTATAGGGCTACACTTACTATAGCAAACAGTATTCCTACACCTGTAACCCCCCATGCTACTTTCTTTTTTTTAGTCATGTTAGTTTCTTTTTTGTTATTATCGCATTCATTTATATTCCCGTATATGCGAGTCCTCAAATTTTCCACATAAAATCTTGAATAATCGGATGAAGATTCACAGATTCAAATGTGGTTGCCATAAAAATAAAGTTTTTACAATACTAAAAACTCAATGCTAATATTATAAAAGTTAGCAGAATTCCAACTGAACATATTATGGTCCAAAATAATTGGTTACTCTCCGAATCTTCTTGTTGCTTTTGTTGTTCTTCTTTTTCGATAATAATGGGGATAGTCATGTCAATCATTGTACCAACATCATCTCTGACCCGATATAATTGTTGACAGAAGTCATTTCGCCATTCAAAATCTGCTCCACAAATGAAAGATTATAACGAAATCTCCAAACGGTGTCCAATTAATTGGTTATTACCTAAATACACTATGCTATATACTTTTTCTAATGAAAAATCTCACGCATATAATCCAATGCGTAATCCTCTTCGCTGAAATAACGCTGTTCTACCAACACCTTTACATTTTCTTCAAATTGCAAAAGAGCTTGTCTGGTGTAAACGACCTCTTTCATCTGAACATCGCGCGAATACGTGGCTCCAAAAAGGCAATCGCCTCCTCGGCGGTAAAATACTTTTGCTGAGGTATACCGCCTCCTGTTGCCTCTGTTACGATAGGTGCTTGTTGTGTTTGTTTGGTGTTCATAGTGTATCTCGATTTCAATTTTGCGCCGCAAAATTACAAAATAATTCTCATATATGCAAAAAAAATCGCATAAAAAACCAATTTTCCAGACAGAGTTTGGATTATTTAGTTTTTTAGCATATGATTTAATTGCTCTTGGAGTTCGTCCTTGTTTGGCAGGTACAACTGATAGCGTGCTGCAAAAAGGTTGTTATCAATCCCAGCAAGAGCATATTCCATCAAGAGTTCGTCTTTCTTAGCACCAAGGACTATACCGATAGGCGGGTTGTCATCCGGCTGGCATATCTCGGCCTTGAAATAGTTGATGTACAGATTCATCTGTCCGATATCTTGGTGCTTAATCTCATTACGTTTGAGGTCAATGAGCACATAACACTTGAGGATAGTATGATAGAAGACGAGGTCGATCTTGAAGCGACGACTTCCAATAGGGATGATATACTGACGACCGATGAATGCAAAGCCTCGACCGAGTTCAAGGAGGAAAGTCTCCATATGCTTTTTTAAAGCCACATCCAGTTCGGTCTCTTTATATCGTTTTTGTTTAGGAAGACCGGTAAACTCCAATACGTACGGATCGCGGATAACATCACCGGGTGTCATTACTTGGTGTCCTTCGTTAGCCAAAGCGAGTACGCCTTCCTTGTCAGTACTGAGCGCAAGGCGTTGGAAAAGTGCACTTTTCATTTGGCGTCGCAAATCACGTACTCGCCAACCCTCTTTGATTGCCTCATTAAAATAGAACTGCATTTCCAATGGCTCGTCACACTTGAGAAGCTCCAAATAATGACTCCACGTCAATTTGTGTGACACTGTCGCACATTTTGGAAAAGCGAGATAGAACTTGCGCATATACGTTAATACTGAGCGACTGAAACCGCGTCCACGCAAACGCGTTAAGTCCTTAGACAAATTCACCAAGAGAGCGTCACCATATTTGGCACGTACTTCTCCATTTTGCTCAAACTCCACGATGTACTCACCTATTTTCCAGTTAGCCATCAAGAGGGATGTATTGACAGCATTGAAAGCTTGTTCTCTTGCGCCATCCCATACATCAGCAATTTGTGTGACAAGTCTCACATATTCGGGATCTGTGGTTGCCAATGCCATTTGCGGCTCTAATTTCTGTATGTTTGCCATAGTTGAACTTATTATCCTTTGTAAATTTTGTGCATCTCTGCTATTTCTTCCTTCAATCCTCAATATAATAGCCTTTCCATTTGTCATACTCGATAGAAATCTGGAAGAGTTCTTCGATGGCAATGCGCCAGCGGTGGAACGTGCGCGGCGGGATACTCATCTCGTCTTCGCTTAGCAGCGAACGACACCAACGACGGTCAATCTCTTCGCGCGAGATGTGTCCCGCGGAATAAATAGTGTCTATCAGCCAAATATACTTATTGAGCAATATGGCAGAGTTTTGCTTTGGCATAGATTATCGTTTAGCTCACATTTTGCGCCGCAAAATTACAAAATAATTCTCATATGTGCAAAAAAAATCGCATAAAAAACAATTTTCGTTGAGAGGGGTGGATGATTTTGAGAGACGGCATGGAATGCACGTCTCTACGGGCGGAAAGAAAAATCCCCTATTTAGGGGATTGTGGGGGTGTGGAAAAAGCAGTACCTTTGTAAGTGAATTTAGAAAGGGAAAAATTCATTAATTGAAAGAAATAATTCATTATTAGAAAGGAATACTGACAACAATGGACCATACTCGTTTCTACGAAGAAAACGGCATACTAATCCAAGAAGTGGACTCTCGACACCTTGAGAAGGGGCTTTTGAAGACTGCGGAGCTTATCGCACAGCGGAAGTCGGTGGTGGTGCTGCTGACGCATTACGACGATTTGCTGCGTACCGACCACAGTCTCGACTACGAGCTGCTATCCCAACTTTTGGGGGTGCGCGTTGGACTTATCGAAAACAAAGAAGCCGTCTTGGCGCAGCCGGACCCCAGCCATCCGCAGCAGATTGACTCGTACGCAGGTTTTGTACATGGTGCTTTGGCTGAGACCTTGCACCACGCGCCGCACGACACCGGTCATGAACTGTGGGAGAAAGTCGATAAGGTGCTGACGAACCGCTGGGTGGGATTCCCCATCCTGTTGGTGGTGCTGTACCTGGTGTTCGAATGCACCTTCACCATTGGCGCTTATCCGCAGGAATGGATCGCCGGCGGTGTGGAAAGCCTGTGTGACTATCTGACTCGGACCCTCCCCGCCGGATGGCTGAGCAGCCTGCTTATCGACGGGTTGGTGAAGGGAATAGGCGCGGTATTGTCGTTTGTGCCCAATATACTGATTCTGTTTATTCTGCTGGCGCTGATGGAGGACACCGGTTATATGGCGCGTGCGGCATTCCTGATGGACAAGGTGATGCACGCCGTGGGGCTGCACGGACGCAGTTTTATACCGATGCTGGTGGGTTTTGGTTGCAACGTGCCCGCTATCATGGCGGCGCGCAATATTGAGAATCCGAAAGACCGGACGCTGACGATGCTGATGATTCCGTTTATGTCTTGCTCGGCGCGTATACCGGTTTACATGCTGTTTGTGGCGGCGTTCTTCCCCGGGCAGAAAGCCCTGATGATGATGAGTATGTACGCCATCGGCATCGTGCTGTCGATTCTGTTTGCCATGGTGATGAAGCGCACCAAGTATTTCCGCCAGCCCAAATCGGATTACGTCAGCGAGTTGCCGCAGTATCGTAAGCCCAGCCTGAAGGAGATAAGCCTGCACGTTTGGGAGCGCCTATGGGACTACCTGCAGAAAATCGGAACCGTCATCCTGTGGGCGTCGGTTATCATTTGGGCGTTGACCTATTTTCCTTCGGGTTCGATGGATATGGAGCATTCGTATCTGGCTGCAATCGGTCAGTGGACCGAGCCGGTGATGCGTCCGTTGGGTTTTGACTGGAAGATGTCCGTCTGCCTGCTGACGGGTCTGCCCGCCAAGGAAGCCATCATCTCCACGATGGGCATTTTGTACGGCGGCGATGCGGCATTATCGGCCTTTACGCCCCTGACCGCCTTCGGCTTCATGCTCTTTGTGTTGCTCTATTTTCCCTGCATCGCCACCATCGCTACGCTTCGCCGCGAGGCGGGAAATGGTTGGGCAATCTTTACCGTCGTACACAGCCTGCTGCTGGCGTGGGTGCTGTCATTTGTGGTTTATCAAATAGGAATATTGTTTGTATGAAAAGAATACTTGTTTTAGGAATGTTGATGGCCGGTCTGTTTCTAACGGCTGAGGCGCATGTGACCGGAACTGTACTGGATGACCAAGGTGAGATCCTGGTAGGTGCCAATGTTTTTTGGGCGGGTACGACCATTGGTGTGGCTACCGATGCGGATGGCCGTTTTGAGATAGAACCCGTCAAGGGTGTAACCGCGTTGGTGACGTCGTATATGGGTTATCGCTCCGATACAACCGTTGTGAAAGGTGGTCACGCGGCAGTAACCATCGTGCTGATGAGCGATTTGACGCTGAATGAGGTTGAGGTGACCGAACGGCGCATGGCTGTATTGCGTTCGCGCTATTCGGCGCTGGATGTACAGACGCTGACGGGTGAGGAACTCTGCAAGGCCGCCTGTTGCAACCTCTCGGAGTCGTTTGAGACATCGGCCTCGGTGGATGTGGCGTATGCCGATGCTGCCACCGGCGCGAAACAGATTCGTCTGCTCGGCTTGAGCGGTACCTATGTACAGATGATGTCGGAGAATATCCCGTCGGTTCGCGGCTTGGCGCAGGCTTTTGGAATGGAGTATATCCCGGGGCCCTGGATGCAAGCTATTCAGGTGTCGAAAGGTACATCGTCGGTTGTCAACGGCTACGAAGCCCTCACGGGGCAGATCAATGTTGATTATCTACATCCCGACCGGGCTGACCCCTTGGCTATCAACGCTTTGATATCCAAAGACCTCAAGGCGGAACTGAATATCACGGGCGGTTGGGTTGTCAACGAGCATGCGCAGACTGCCCTCTTGCTGCATGCGCAGGGTTCGTTTATGGGGCACGACGAGAATGGCGACGGATTTATGAATATGCCCACCGGCTATCATGTGAATATGCTGAACCGCTGGAATATCAAAACAGACGGTATTTGGAACAGCAAGGTGCTGGTTCGCGCTCTCTACGACCGGCGTAACGGCGGCCAGACGCCCGCGGCGCAGGCTACCGTGGCAGACCCCTACCGCATCGACCTCAGAACACGCCGTATCGACGGATTCTGGAAGAATGGTCTGATTTTCGATAAGGATCTCGGCACGTCACTCGGACTGATTGCTGCGGCTTCATACCACGACCAAACCAATATCTATGGACCCAAACGCTGGGATGCCAAACAGGCCAACGCGTATTTCAACGCCATCTTCCAGAGTAATTTTGAGAATCCCGAGCTGGACCCCGAGGATAAGCACGAGCACAAACTGACCGCCGGTGTGTCCTTTAACTACGACCAATATTGGGAGACGCTGTCCACGGCCCTGATTCCTTCGCCATATGCTTTTAGCGCCGACCGCAAAGAGTTCACACCCGGTATTTTTGCAGAATACACCTATAATTATATGGAGAAGGTGACGCTGCTGGTGGGTGTACGTGAGGACTGGTCATCGAGATATGGCTTCTTCACCACGCCGCGTATGAATATCCGCTATGCGCCGTTTGAGTGGTGGACGTTGCGCGCGAGTGTGGGGCTGGGGTATCGTTCGCCGAACCTGCTATCCGACAACTCCGCCTACCTGTCGTCCAACCGCGTGTGGTATAACCTGTCCGGCGAACAGGAGAAAGCGCTCAATACCGGTGCGACAATGAGTTTTGAGATACCGATGGGCAAACGCACGCTGACCCTTTCGGGTGAGTATTACTACACGCAGTTCCTGGCAGGTGTCATCACGGATATTGACCGCGACGCCCATGCCGTCTATTTCTACAACCTGGCGGCTACGCCCGGTCTCAAGTCGTTCTCGCACAACTGGCAGGTGGAGGCGAATATGGAAGTGCTGCGCGGCTGGACGTGGACGCTGGCTTTCCGTTATACCGATGTGCGCCAGTCGTCCTTCAATACGGCGACGGGCGATTTCCAACTGCGTGAACGCCCCCTGCAGAACCGCTTTAAGGGACTGATAACCACCTCGTACCAGACGCCGTTGAAGAAGTGGCAGTTTGACCTGACTGCCCAGTTTAACGGCCCCGGACGTATGCCCGATGGCTATAAGCCCGTGGCTGGTGACACCCAATACTACGTGGGCAAGGACGGCGCAACGTATCACACCTGGTACCCCCAACTGCTGGCTCAAGTCACCAAGTATTTCCGTACAGCCAGTATCTACCTCGGGGCGGAGAATATGACCAATTTTACCCAACGCAACCCCATCTTAGGCGCGCGTAACGAGAAAGGTTATATTGACCCCGCCTCGGCGGACTTTGATGCTACACAGGTATGGGCGCCGATACACGGATGGAAGCTGTATCTCGGCTTCCGCTGGAACCTCGAAAAAGATGATAATTGATAGTTGATAGTTGATAGTTGATAGTTGATAATTGATAGTTGATAGTTGATAATTGATAGATGATAATTTATAATTTATAAAACCATGAAGAAAATTTTTGCAATCCTGCTTATGGCACTAATGTGCCCGCTACTGCTGCAGGCCAAGACCAACAAACAAACCGTCGTGTTCTATGTTTCGCTACATTGCGATGGTTGCGTCAACAAGGTTATGAAAAACATCGCCTTCGAGAAGGGCGTGAAGGACATCGTTTGCTCGCGCGAGAACCAGACTGTGACGGTCACCTACGATGCCGACAAGACCGATGTACCCACGCTGCAAAAGGCCTTTGAGAAGATCGGCAAACCGGCTACCACGACGCCGCCCGACCCGCAACAGCAAAAAGAAGATGCTCACGACCATGATCATCATGGCCATGAGCACCATCAGCACTGATCCCTTCTCCCCCCCATATGGGGAGGGCCGGGGAGAGGTTTTTATCGTACTCGCTCGCAGTAGCTACCGTCGCGGGTGTCCACGCGGATAATCTCGCCCTCGTTGATGAACAGAGGCACGCGAATCTCAGCGCCGGTTTCCAGCTTGGCGGGTTTCAGCGTGTTGGTAGCGGTATCGCCCTTCAGACCCGGCTCGGTGTATGCCACGGCCAGTTCCACCTTGGTGGGCAGCTCGGCGAACAGAACGGTGTCGGTCGAAGCGTCCGAAACAACGTCGCAGATGAGACCTTCCTTCAGGAAGTCCACACCTGTAATGAGGTCGTGAGCGATAGGAATTTGTTCGTAGGTCTCTTGGTTCATGAAGATGTAATCTTCACCTTCCTTGTACAGGAACTGATACGGACGACGCTCTACGCGTACGTCTTCGAGTTTCTCACCGATGTTGAAACGGCGCTCCAAAACGCGACCGTCAACTACGTCTTTGAATTTAACACGCATAATCGTGTTGCCTTTACCGGGCTTCACGTGCAGGAACTCAATCACGAAATACAAACGACCGTCCATGCGGATGCAAACGCCGTTTTTGATGTCTTGGGAGTTAATCATAACGAGTAATTTTAGTATTTTTTACAATTATTCTTCGCGGTTTTAACAAATTAGCGTGCAAAATTAGCAATTTTTTTGCACATATGCAAATTTTTTTGTATCTTTGCAGCCGAATTTATACCAAAAACACATAAAAATGGAATTTATACGCAATTTTATAGGCACTTTGTCCATAGCGGACGCCTTTGCAGCCTTCTTTTTGCTCATCGCCATCATCGACCCGATTGGCAACATGCCAATGGTTATCAGTCTGCGCGACAAGGGCGCAAAGATGCACCCCTGGAGGGTATGTCTGTTCTCGTTTTTGATTTTTATTACCTTCCTGGTGTTGGGCGACCTGCTCATGGCGATCTTCCAGTTGCAAATTGAGTATTTCGCCATTGCCGGCGGCTTCGTCATCATGCTTCTTGCCCTGGAGATGCTGCTGGATGTAACGATTTTTCAGACTACCGACCTCGGTAACGAGAGTAGCGATATGATTCCGCTGGCATTCCCGATGTTTGCCGGCCCGGGTTCATTTACCGCGATGCTTTCCATGCACGCTAAGTTCAGCATATTCTCCCTGTTTGTGTCTGTGCTGATGTGCGTGGCGGTATTGTATATTTTCCTGCGCGGAACCGATTGGCTGACCAAGCACCTGGGGCCTGTGTCTATGTATATCGTCCGTAAGTTCTTCGGTATTATCGCTTTTGCCATCTCCATCCAGCTCGTTGTGGGCAACCTCGTTCTGGTGTTCAAGTAAATGCTGCCCGACGCTGCTGCCATACGCGAAATGGCTTTGGCGGCCGGCTTTGATGATGCCGGCTGTGCTGTTGCGCGCCGTTTGGATGCGGAGGCCCGTTTTATGGATGAATGGGTTGATGCCGGTCTGGCAGGCGAGATGACCTATCTGGAGCGTAATCGCGACCTGCGCTATGATATCCGGCTCTTGGTTCCCGAGGCGCAGACTGTGGTCGTCTGCCTCTTGTCGTACGCCCATTCCGGACGCGACTACCATCGTGCCGTCAAGTCGCGGCTGTACGAGCTGAAAGCCGCTTTGCTTGCCAAGTATGGCGAGCAGCTCTTTCATCCCGAGAAACAGCATATCTTCTGCGACTCGGCGCCGGTACTCGAGCGCCGTTGGGCGGTGGAGGCGGGGCTGGGTTTCATAGGTCTGAACCACCAGTTCATCCATCCCGCGTTAGGCAGCCTGGTTCATCCCGGCGAACTGGTTCTGCAGGTGCCGGTAGCGGGCGCGTTGACGGCCGTACAGGCAGCAAACCAATGTGGCGAATGCCGTCGTTGTATCGACGCCTGCCCTCGTAACGCACTCGGGCACCCCGTTTGGGATGCCCGACGCTGTATCGCTTACGAGACGCACAAGTGTTTGGTCTGCCAGCAAAACTGCCCCTATAATGCAGGCCTAATCTAAACTTTCTACTTAAAAACTTCTATCAACTCTCGTACGGCTTTAGCCAATCGTTCGAGGCTTCGCCGAGATAAGAATTATCAACTCTCAACTATCAATTATCAACTATCAACTATCGTCCACGATACATCTCTTCGTAGTACTTCTCGTAGTCGCCGCTGGTGATGTTGTCCATCCATTCCTGGTTGTCCAGGTACCAACGGACGGTTTTCTCGATGCCCTCCTCGAATTGTAGGGTCGGCTCCCAGCCTAATTCTGTTTGCAGCTTGCGGCTGTCGATAGCGTAGCGCATATCGTGTCCGGCGCGGTCAGTCACGTAGGTGATGAGGTTCATATCCTCGTCCTCCTTGCGTCCCAACAGGCGGTCGGTGGTGCGGATGAGTACCTTAACGATGTCAATATTCTTCCACTCATTAAACCCGCCGATGTTGTAGGTCTCGGCTATTGTGCCGCGGTGGAAAATCAGGTCTATCGCCCGCGCGTGATCCTCTACATACAGCCAGTCGCGCACATTCAGTCCCTGACCATAGACGGGCAACGGACGGCGATGGCGGATATTGTTGATGAAGAGCGGAATCAGTTTCTCGGGGAACTGGTAGGGGCCGTAGTTGTTTGAGCAGTTGGTGACAATCGTCGGCAGGCCGTAGGTGTCGTGGAAGGCGCGTACGAAATGGTCGCTGGAGGCCTTGGAGGCAGAGTAGGGACTGTGCGGCTGGTATTTCAGGTCCTCCGTGAAGAACTTGTCGCCATAGGCGTGGTGCTGACTGCCCGACGAGGCTTTCGTCGTAAAGGGCGGTTCGATGCCATCGGGGTGCGTGAGCTCGAGCGCGCCATAGACCTCATCGGTTGAGATGTGGTAGAAACGTTTGCCCTCAAACTTCTCCGGCAGGGTCTCCCAATAGAGTTTCGCAGCCTGCAGCATGCTCAGCGTACCCATCACGTTGGTGCGGGCGAAGGTGAACGGGTCTTTGATAGAACGGTCCACGTGACTCTCGGCTGCCAGATGGATGATGCCGGTCACCTGTTCCGCCTGCATAAGGCGGTAGATGGTGTCGAAGTCACAGATGTCCGCTTTGACGAAGCGGTAGTTTGGCCGGTCTTCAATATCCTTGAGGTTAGCCAGATTGCCGGCATAGGTCAGGCAGTCCACATTGATGATGCGGTACTCCGGGTATTTGTTGACGAACAGGCGCACTACGTGACTCCCGATAAATCCGGCTCCGCCGGTAATGATGATACTACGCATAGTTTTATTCTTTCTCATTTTGGGTGCAAAGGTACTACAAAAAATTGACATATACAAATTATTCGGTTCAAAAATGGAATTTGTATCGGTATAAGCCGATTTTTACGAGTCAAAACCGTGACCATACCGCGACCACACCGCGACCATCAGGCGACCATTGTGGTGGAGAGAGGTCCATTTTGAATCAAATTTTGGAAATCGAAGACTAAATTTCTACAAAACCCCGATAAAAGTACGACAAAAGTCCGATAAAAGTAGGACGGAATTTGGCCTTTACGGGATGTAAAAAGGGCAAAAAATGAAAAAAGTTGCTTTTTCTTTCGCGCTCGCGCGCGCTCGTTCCTTATAATAATAAATATATATAGGGCATTTTTAGCCCTCAAGGGAAATACCGCTAAAAACAGCTTATTTTGACCCTAAAAAGGCCTAAAATAGGCTTATTTTGCAAACTTGACTTTACAAAAAGGCCTAAAATGACGTTTTTTTGATATTTTTTCACAATATTATTTGGTCATATGAAATAAAAGCAGTAATTTTGCACCCGCTTTC
>OCTX014553631.1_pt1 | contig 21829 bp, 1 predicted proteins | sample 1539691 | NCBI WGS metagenome assembly OCTX01 (sample SAMN02144231, study PRJEB22623) | gut metagenome | biome: sheep rumen | host: Ovis aries | place: New Zealand
AGGGGTCATGAAGTTCGAGGCGTGGCACAAAAGATTCCACGTGTCCTGACTTTGCATAAAGTCATCAGTTTTCGTCAATAAGGTATATTCCTTCTTGACATATATCATGAAATTACATTTTTTAACTTTACTAAAGTCACTTTAATGGGTAAAAAGTGACAAAAATCCGCATTATTTGCTTACTTTTGCACATATATAATATGTGGAAATACCCCTGGTATAGGGATACTGAGCTAATATCTTTAGAAAAAACAACCCTCGGACATGGCATGGAGAACAAGCCTCGTCGTCCGGAAAAGTGGAAATGACAATGAAGGATTTACAGAAAATACTGATCGTAGTTATAGGACTGATGACTTGTGCGTTTGCAAGCGCACAGATTCTGATAGGTGGCAACATCTATGGCGGTGGCAACCAAGGTGACACTGGCGGTAGAACTACGGTCACAGTCTATGGCGGTGACTTAGGCAAGGTGTATGGCGGTGCCCGTATGGCTGATGTCAAAGGCGGCTCATTTGTCCACATCGACGGCGAGCATGCCAGCAACTATGTTGTTATCGACAAGGTCTATGGAGGTAACGATATAGCTGGAAACATTGGCTCTCCTGCTGATGTTTCTGCTGAAATCCCCACAGAACTGACGGAGGTTGGTCCTAAGGAGCAGCATAAGAATCCTATTGACAAAACTTGGAATACCTTTGTGCGTATCTCAACAAAGACCGACGGCACTGGTGCCGAGGCCGATGATGCCCAGAAGATATACATCGGACAGCTCTTCGGTGGCGGTGATGGCGACTATACGGTCAAGAATCCTAGTACAAGTGAGTCTGGTAAGTGGGAAATATGGACAAAGGATGCTACTCCGATTAAGGTCTATGAGAATGCTGACAGACCTCAATTGCCTGATTTGGGTAAGACATACCTTGAACTCCTTGGCGGTTCTATCGTGTATGCTTATGGTGGTGGCAATAATGCGACCATTACGTGTCAGACCGTTATTGCCCTGAAGAATCCGAGTGCTGTGGTCAGCAGTATCATTGATGCTAACAATCCGAATGCCGATAATACAGGCGAGGTGTTGAACAACGACCGCTTTGAGAATAGGATGGGCATCAATACCGCCTTCTCTTATCCGAGCAGTGATGCCTACCAAATAGGACGCTTCTTTGGCGGTAACAACAAGGCTGATATGGCTATCCGTCCTCGCTGGAACCTGCAAAAGGGTAAAATCCGTAACCTCTATGGTGGTGGTAACGAGGGACGTATGACCAGCCCTGAGGGTCTGCTCATGCAGATTGAGGGTGAAGGAATGGTGGTTGAAAACGTCTATGGCGGTTGTCGTAAGGCTGACGTGAAGCCTTTGTACAACAACGACGATGCTACGCCAGTGCCATACAGCGAGGTGCAGTTGCCTGCTGATGATAACCCTAACAACATTCCTGCAGGCTATGCCGCTCGTGTCAGAGTGGTGGCAGGTCACGTAACCAATGTCTATGGTGGTAACGATATATCAGGTAACATCTATGCAGGCAACACTGTAGGTATCATGACCCGCATCTATGGCGATGTATATGGAGGCGGTAACGGCTCGTATGCTTATACGGACAACCCAGCCCTGAAGGATAACCCACGTTGGAGCGACTTCTACTATAATCCTGATGAGGTGCTTGCAGCAGCAGGTGTGACGGGAGTTGATGAGGGACTCAAGTCTGTTACGGCCCTCAACCTTGTACGTCCTAACGCTGAGAAGGTGTCTATCCTTGTAAGAGGTACGGAAGGCAATCCTACCATCGTGAATGGCGGTCTTTATGTGGGTGGTAACAGTGCTTCCCTGCGACAGAATGTCCCAGGAATTCCGGCTGCTGACCAGACGCACATCAAGATTGGTTCATACGCAATCATCGACAATGTGTTCCTCGGCAACAACGGTGCAAACATGATAAAGACTGACGAACCTGTCGATGGCAGAAACGAGGGTGTGCTGCGCACTATGGCTCGCACAGATGTTCCTGGCGCTGGTGGCACCAAGTTCAACTCTATGGACTTGACTAATCAGAATGTCTTTGCCAAATACATGGAAGGTTGTGCCATGAAGGTAAAGTCAACCGTTGTATTTGAGAGCACAGCCAACGGCGATGCTGCCGATTATATTCCTTTCTCTACCCAGTTCGGCTCATTCTACTGCGGTGGCAACGTGGGTAGTATGATTACCGAGGGTAAGACCACTGTCAATTTCAGCGATAATGTCATCGTATACAATAAGGTGGTGGGTGGCTGTAACAGCGCTTTGGTTACCCCGACTGATTATAATGCCATCTATGAAGGCGGAATGTTAGGCAGTCCTGATCCAGCACCTGCAGGTTCGGCAGATAACGCTATCGGCGACAAGCTGGTACTTAACATCTCTGGTCTTAAGATTCAGCCTAAGCGTTGGAACGGTGACCATCTTATCTGGAACACTGTCAGCTCTGCTACAGGACTGCCTGTTGCCCCTGTGACAGAGGGTGGAGAAAGCACCAGTACCGCTGAAGACCTCGACCGTCGTTTCGATGGTGGTAACATCTATGGTGGCTGTTACACCAGCGGTATCGTCAACGGTAACGTGGTAATCAATATCAACAACTCTATCGTTGACCGTAGCATTCTCTTCGACAGAGTGGAGGAGGACGAGACAGGTGAGGATAAGCTCTATGGCAACGACCAGTATCATATCTTGCAGCGTCGCAGTGGCGTCATCCTTTCCGAGCAGGGTATGGATGTGCTTGGTAAGGCACTCAACGTATTCGGAGGCGGTAAGGGTATAGAAACCGAGATATGGGGTTCTGTTACCGTTAACCTGAATCGCGGCTACACCTTCCAGATATTCGGTGGTAGTGAGGAAGGCGCCATCGGTAAGGGTGTTCATAGTGAGACAGAGAGAAGTTACACCTATGACTCAAGATACAGCACCTACATCAACCTGAACGGTACTGTTCCTGGTGTATCCAGAAAGGAAAGCATGTCTGAGGACATCGCCGAATGTGAGTTCATGTATGGTGGCGGTTTCTTGGGTGTTACTGCTGGTAACTGTATCATCAAGTTGGGCAATGGACGTATCTTCGACTCCTTCGCTGGAGCTTGTAATGCTGATGTCCTCGGACATACTGAGACGTATATCGGTACCAACGGTTTCCCATACGTTCGTGACTTCGTATATGGCGGTAATGACCTTGGCGGTCAGATTCGCAATACTGCAAACTTCGTCAGCCGTCTGCGTAATGAGACAGTTCGCAGCAAGGTGTATAATGCCGATATGCTCAATGCCTCTGCATATATAGAATATGTACAGGGGCGCGTAGAGAAGATTTTCGGTGGCGCGTATGGTGTGTATGACTATAAAGATCCACATTATGGAAAATACTTCTACGCAACAGGTGGCGAAGGTATGACACCTGAAAACGAAGGTCATGCACGTCCTGGCTACCACAAGCCATTCCTCGACAATGCCTTCATCAACTTCCGTCCTAACAACAACAACAACCCGCTCAATACCGTTAAGCAGATATACGGCGCTGGTCAGGGTTACCTCGGTGAGGAGGAACAGGACTTGATGCAGAACCGAAGCTACATCCTCATCGATGTGCCTCAGATTATGCAGACCTATAAGGGCACAGAGGTGTTCGGCGCTGGTGAGAGCGGTGGCGTAGGTATGGGCGTAGCGAAAGCAACAGCTGACAACTCTGAGACAGCTCACAAGGCATCAGCCATCATCGACCTGCTGAGCGGACAGTTCAAGGCAGTCTATGGCGGTAGTTATCAGGAGGGTGTGACACGACGCACAGTGGTCAACGTACCTTCTGGTTCTACCTTCCGTGCTGAGGCTATCTTCGGTGGTGCTTACGGACTGTATGAGTGGTTCCCTTGCGACGTGTGGGAAGCTAACGTCAACTGGAGCAGTAGCGATGCCCTCGTGGGTGGCTACCGCACAGGTCTCTATGGTGGTAACAACAACTGCCGCCGCACCTTCTATGGTCGTGTAAACGTCAAAGCACCAGTATATTATGACAAGACTAACGGCTACCTCGCTACCGTCTATGGTGCTGGTTACGGTAAGGACACCTGGTCACAATATACTGAGGTAAACCTTAACAACAATGCTCGCGTATATGAGGTATATGGTGGTGGCCAGCTCGGTCGTGTGATGAACAAGAAGACCGTCGCTGCATGGGCACAAGGAGCTTATACAGAGGCACTCGCTGCCTGGAATGCTTTGCCAGAAGCAGAAAGGGCTGTGACCCCAAAGCCTCAGGTGTTTGACCTTTCTATCGGTACAACAGGTACAGCATATACTGATAACGGATTGGATGACCCTCTGGCAACAGCGAGAAACGGCAAGAAATACAACACTAACGTAATAATCAACCAGGGAGCTGACGTCTGCGGTTATATGTTTAATGGTAGCCTTAGCGGTGCCTACGCCTACGGTGGCGGTCTGGGCGATGTTAACGTTCCTAATACTGGTGACGTGCACGGAACCACCTACATCGGTCTGCTTGGCGGTAAGGTGACTAAGGACCTCTACGCCGCTGGAACAGTGGGTTCAGTAAACAATAAATACAACATTGCTACTGATGACTTCAATCAGCCATTCATCGCTTCTGCCAACGCCTATATCGAGGGCGGCACGGCACGTAACGTCTATGGCGGCGGCTGGCGTGGTAGCGTAGGTTATCACGAGGGCGCAATCAGTGAATCAAGAGCAAATGACGTCCTTGGTGAGACCAACGTCATCATAGGTAAGAAAGATGGTGACAGCTTCATTAACGGTCTTCCTGCCATCGAGCGTAACGCCTACGGCGGTGGTGAGGGTGGTGCCGTATTCGGTACTACCAATATAACCCTCAACAAGGGCTTCATAGGCTATCGCCACTTCGACAGCGTACCAACCACAGATACCGACCTTGAATGTATAAAGGTGGGCGATGACTACTATCAGGAGAAACTGCATGACGAGACATGGTCTGGCGACGGTTCTAACCGTCTCTATGACAGCGGATGTATCTTTGGTGGTGGCTATATCGACAACAGTAGTGTTGACGTCACCAATGTGAAGATGTATGGCGGCGTGGTTCGTAACAGCCTCTTCGGAGGTGGCGAGATAGCTGCTATAGGACGTGGCGTAATCCATGCCACAGGTGTTGACAACAGCGTGCGTACCCTGCAGGGTATCTATAAGGCTGGCAGGGCATCAGTGGACTTCTTCAATGGCGAGGTACACCGCAACCTGTTTGGTGGCGGTCGAGGCTATAACAACCTCGGTGAGGGTGGCACACTCTACTCCGACGGTTACGTCTTCGGACAGACTGAGGTACACATGCACGGTGGCACAGTGGGTTCTGTAAAGGAACTGGCAAACGGAAACGGTAACGTATTCGGAGGCGGCGATATAGGCTATGTATATAGTGCCTACGAAGACAATGAAGGCAAGCTCTATGTCGGCATCAAGGATGGCAAACGCTACGATAACCAATGGGAAGGCTACTATTATGCGTATAAGGTAGGTAACGAAGCATACATACCATCAGGCACCCCACCAGCAAGTGACCCTAACTGGGTGAAGGACGGTACCGAGTATGTGCTTACTGAGGACTGTAAGGTGCTGATTGAACCTTCTTGTAGGGTGAAGGCTCCGGTTACTATAAATGGTCAGGGGTACGAGGCTGGCGACTACGTTTCTATTGATAACCTCAACCATATGGGCAATAGGACTGACACTCGATGGGAAAGCCTGGATGATGCGGGCATCACTATCTACAACGCAGTATTCGCAGGTGGTAACACCTCTTCTGGTTCTTCTTCAGTATATGCTAATGCCACTACGGTGTTCGGCAACGCTACGGCATCCATCCACGATGTATATCACCGCGACCTGATTACCTTGGGTACAGGACGTACGGGTGGTCTGTACGGCGACGGTAACCTTACCTTCGTTGACGGCTATCGTGGACTGAACATTACCAACTATGGTACTGACTACTATAACATCGCTAAAGAGATAGAGATAGATGAATATGAAACGCTTCCAGAACGTGAGCGTGCTTACTATCAGCTTAGGTATAAGTGTATCCAGGCTTGTACAGATAATGATGGTACACCATATCATACTGAAGGCGGTGGATACAGCAAGGCTTCTACACTGACCATCGATGAGATTCTCTCAGTGTTTGAAGGTACCGACAAAATTGTAAACAATGCGCCTAACCCTGCTTATTGGCAGCCGAACGGTGTATGTTCTATCTATGCTGGCCGTCTGATGAACACCTTGCAGCGTGCTGACTTCTGCGGCGTCTTCGGTAGCCGAATGGTGATGGAGGGAGCAGAAGACCGTGTGCCTGAGATTGCTGACCACACCAAGTACACCATCAACCGAGTGCGTGAGGTTTCGCTCAATCATAAGGAGTCTGTCATCCTTGACGACAAGGCTCTGAAGTCTGGTAAGACAGCCAAGTCTGATATAATGGACCAGAATCCAGAAGACTTCGTGAATAAGGACAAGGCTATTCACGGCAACTACTTCGGCATCTATAGCGTTGTTAACTATCTTGGTGCTCTCACCAGTGACGCATTCTTCTTGCCTTCTAAGAATGTGCGTTACACCGAGAACGCCTCTGAAACCTACAAGGCTGCCTCTAAAGCATATAACAACGGTGGCACTGCGGTGGCTTCCAAGGATTACGGCACAGCATGCTTCTACGACTGGAAGGCTGGCCTCGTAACAGACCGTAAGCGTAACAACGGTACCAGTCTTAACAAGGTGGCTCTGGCTTCAGGTGTATATCTGGAGCTGACTACCGAGAAGAGTACAGGCAAGGATCTGAAACAGAAGGACTGGGGTTACATCACCGGCGTGGTGGAGCTCGACCTTATCAATGTGCAGCCTGGTATGGGTGGTGGCTACGTATATGCCAAGAACGTTCATAAGGTAGGCTCATATACAAAGCATAACCACAACACCCTGACATCGCTTAATGCTAATGCTGTGACACGACGCGACTTCACCTTCAATGGTGCTGACGTGGCGTGGGAGACATCAGGTAACTTCATACACAGTACACAGACCATCGTTGACGACTGCTATAACGTGAGCGGTAAATACACAGGCACTGATGCTGCTCCTGCTCACTACTGGTTCATCCAGGGTAATGTATATGTATATGATCAGTATATCTCTGCATATACTGGTGCGCCTAATGCCTATGGCGAGACCGTAGATATCCCGCTCACTATCACAGCAGCTTCACACGGTACGATGAAGTTGCTCAACGTGATGCCTAACAAGTATGCTTATTACTCTACTCCTGGTCATCCAATGACTAAGGACCAGAAGGTAGTCATCAACGAAGTGGAGTATCATCTGAATGATCCTATCAACTACTGGGATTGGTTCTTGCTGACACCATCAGAGAAGGCTCTGTTTGTGGATCAGACTTACGTAACCATCGCTGACAGTAAGAACAGCGCAGAAGCTGAACTTATCGTCCCAGCAGGTACGGTAATGCTGCCTTCTGAATATGCTGCAGCAAAGACTGCTCACCCAGATGGTGTTTACCACGTAGAGAAGCAGCAGATGGTGGACTTCGACTTCGTATATCGTTCATCTAACAACATAAGCCACAATACTGGCTACATACTGACCTATAAGGTGAACAACCCGACAGGTTGGAATACATGGTACACCAAGAAGGAAAGTGGAACTCCTGTTACAGACTATAAGAATCAGACAGGTGGTACCGAATATGAAGACGGACCTACCTATCGCCTGAAGAGTGGCATTGAGAATGGCGTCTTCGGACAGCGTGAGTATCAGGTTAGCAACCTTATCTCTAAGGATGTTTATGATACTTATCAGGCTATACCTACCAAACCTGCTACTGACCAAGCAACATTCTTAGAGGCATATCTTGTAACTAAGGAATATACCAAGGGCGATGTTCACCTGAATGTTGGTAGTGCAGTACCAGTCAGCGATATAGGTGAAATGACCGGTTATGTTGCTCCTGCTTTCATCAGCACCAGCACCATACAGCTCAGCAAGACAGAGTATATCTATGCAGGTAGCCGTATGACTGAGGCAGAGAAAGAGGCATACAAGACCAAATATCCATCACTGGCAACATTGATTAATACTGAGGTCGTTCCTGCTTACTACTGTACTGTTGGCGGTTTCTATGGCGGTAACTACTATCAGGCTGGCAGGAACTATCGTGCACTTGAAGTATGGAGTTCTATGTCGAAGACAGACCGTGACAAATTCGAATTCAACTACGATGCCCTTGACGTACTCATTGACCCAAGTTACGGTGGAACTCAGGGACAGAAGTACCAGTATGACTCTTTCGCAGCCACAGCCGCAGCTGCTGAGGCTAACAAGGCAGCCTACTCATTAGATAGACCTGTTGACTATACAGCTACTTATAATGGTTCTGAGACATCTACTCACAACGGCATAAAACTGGAGCATGGTAAAGAGTATTCACGTACAGAATTCGAGCAACTGCCTAACGAAAAGCGTCACTACACTACCATCAACGTGGCGGAGGCAGGCGACGTATATGTTGTGAAAACTCCATTCCAGGTGGGTAACACACCATACGCTGTGGGTACCGTTATCTCTTCAAGCACTTATAGCAGTCTGGCTGATTCCGACAAGGCGAATGTCACAACACTGACATTCACCTCTGACCATGTAGGCAAGAAATACTTCTACTGTCGTGAGAATTATACGGTTGGTAATGCAGAACAGGAGGGCGTAGCAGTAACGGGTGTCACTGGTATTGGTGCGGAAAAGACTGGTACATATAATCAGACTCAAGAAGTTCCAGTAGGTCTCGTTATCGACAACACTAACTTCACTGCATTGCACAACTGGCAGACAGACTTCACCATCCATGGTATTGCACCTACGGAGACCAGTACGCTGTACGTCAGCCGCTTCTCTGATATCTTCGACCTCTCTAAGGAGAAGATTATCACCGTAATCTATCAGTATGACTACGAGGAGAGCGATGCTACAGGTGCAAACATTACCCCTGTCAGCGAGCGTCACGTAGTGAATATTCACGTACTCTTCAAGAGTGGTATGCCTACCGTAGAGGACATCAAGGCTCCACAGACGGTGCTGCCAGGTACCTACGTCGGAGTACGCGAGCCACACGTAACACCTGGTGCTTACGAGATAACAGGTGGTGGCTGGAAGATATTCGAGAAGAAGTCTGACGCCGAGAGCCACATCAACGGTATCGAATACACACCTACCGCTGATCCGCTCTACTGGTATCAGAACGGATACTATCTGGCTTACTACGCTAAGACATATCTCGGTGAGACATATTCTAACGCCGTTCCTCTGAGCGTTGCCAACTATCATGACCTCAAGACCATGATGGAGGCTAAGGACAGACACCACTATTATATAGATCATAAGGATGCTAATAATACACGTAATCCTAAGGTTTATATCAATGACTACACCGCTGACGGCAAGAATGGTCTCGATATGTTGAAGGACCTCTTCGACCTTACACTCAATAAGGAAGCAGCTAAGACAACCTATGGTGCATTCGATACACCAGAGAATATAGCTGGTGCCAAGAATCTTGACATTATCTTCCGTACCAACATCAGGCATGCTGATGCTTGGACGTCAATAGGTGGTGGAACAGACCCATGCTTCGAGGGTAACGTTCATGGTGACGGTCACTATGTGAGCGCACTTGACAACTCACTCTTCGGCAAGCTCTGCGGTCATGTATATAACCTTGGTGTGATGGGAACCTTCACTGGTGGCGGTATAGCAGACGTTGCTGATAACAGTGGTTCTGCTGAGAACTGCTGGATAAAAACCAGTGGCACACCGGCAGCCGATACCAAGGCTGTAATCGGCAGCTACAGCAACAATGATCAGGTGACGAACTGCTACTACCCAGGTAACGAAGCCTTCGCCACTGGTGCTGCAAAGACAGCTTCGAAGACTGCCTTCTACTATGGTGAGGTGGCTTACAACCTTAACCGCTTCTATCTGCAAGAGCGTTACAACCATAGTGGTGCTACTCCAGCGATAGATGTTGAATATGTACAGAAACGTTATGGTAATCCTGACTTCATCTACGCTGACGGTGTGATACCTGAGGTTGTGAACCCAGATCGCGTGAAGAAGAACCCAGAAACAGACACACCAGTGACTGACCCAGACACTGGCGAACAGCTCTATGTGCCTCTCTATCCATACGACTACCTGTTCTTCGGACAGGCTCTGACCTACGGTCACATAGCAGGTAAGACACATCAGGATGTTCCTTCACCAATAGTCAAGGACGATGACCTGATAGACGTGGGTGATACTGGTAACCGAGTATATCGTGCTCCAGCTTACTTCCGCAACAGCATTATGAGCAAGGTTTACTTCAGTCCTAACGCAGTCTTCGCTAAGACTGATGCCGATGAAGATAACCCGACAGATATTCATAAGGGCTTGACGGCAATAGACTTCACAGGCTATAACGATGCGTTCGACAAGGATAATGGCACAGCTAAGGCTTATTCTAAGGATGATGAAGGCAGTGAGTTCTTCGCTCCATTGCTCGATGTTGACGAGATATCTGGTCTCAGCAACTACGGACTCACCAAGAACCTGCTTGTATATACTGAGGCAGCACCAGAGTCAGGAGAAGGTACTACTGCAGCTGAAAAGACAGCTAAGGCGGTACAGACATCACTTGAGGAGCCAGAATATCCAGTAGTAGTTGATACATACGGCAGAGTAGCTGCTCAGGACGGTACAACAGTCAATGGTCACTGGGTATATATAGAGAGAGGTCTTGAGGAAGCTCCAAAGTATAAGTACTGGGCTTCTAACGACCATCTGCTTATAGACAAGAATGACTTCTGGGCTCCTATGGGCTATGAGTTTGATAGTAGCTCACGCATGTGGTATCAGCGCATACCTGACACCTATGCTGGCATCAACACTGGTTGGGAGTCTATCGTACTGCCATTCACCGTAGAGACTGTAAGCACCCATCAGAAGGGTGAGATAACTCACTTCTTCACCGATGGTGACAAGAACAAGAATGGTAAGATAGGTCACGAATACTGGTTGCGTAAGTACACACGTATAGAAGATAATAGTGGTTCAGAAGCCAACACCATGAAGGCTACCTTCGTCAGCCTGCCTAAGAATCAGACAGATGCTTCTACAGATAAGAATTACACCAATGACTTCTTGTGGAAAGAGTTGCATCAGTTCCTCGATGGTGGACAGAACACTTATTATAAGGATATAGATGTTACCTACGAGGGCTATCCACTCCAGCAAAGGGCTACACCTTATATTATAGGCTTCCCAGGAAAGGCATTCTATGAGTTTGACCTCAGCGGTCAGTGGACTGCACCTGCACGTCCTTCAGGCTTCGAGCGTCAGGTAGTAACCTTCGCTTCTACTACAGGCATCACCATCCGCAAGAGTGATGACGATATGGCAGGCGTGAAGTATAGTGGCTACACCTTCACTCCAAGCTATCTGAATCAGGAGCTTGCAGCAGGTACTTACAACTACGTGATGAATGCCGAAGGCAACAGATACGTCAAGGTACCAGCTGAAGGTGATGCAACACCAGTATTGCCATTCCGTGCTTACTTCGCTAAGTCAGGCAGCGGCCACACTCTCAGCATCGTATTCTCTGATGCAGAGGGCAAGCCGGAAGTGACACCTGACAATGGTGCTGACGACAACGAACCTTCTAACGTAACTGAAGGCGAGGGCGGCATGACCTTCACTCCAGGTCTTGGTACTATCACAACCAAATCAACCCTCAAGGAGGCTCGCACAGTACTCGTTTACGGAGTAGGAGGCGCACTCGTCAAGGCATTCGATATTAAGCCTAACAGCACCGTTGTTATCAACGTGCCTTCAGGCTTGGTATATGCCATCCGCACCGTCACTGGCGACTACAGCAGCAAGCTTATGGTAAGATAAGTGAGTGATAAGAAGTTCAATAGTTCAAGAGTTTAAAAGTTCAATTGATATATGAGTTCAATAGTTCAAAAGTTTAAGAGTTTAGTAGTTCTCATCTCACTCCTCTTTCTTACAGGAGGCATAGGGGCATGGGCACAAACAGATTATTCTGGAAAGTATTACATAGCAAGTAGAGATTACGTAGCTGGCAAAACGGCGACGAACTTTTACCTCTGTCCTACAGAAGACTGGTATTATTATAACTCCGATTCTCCTTACTATACTGATGAGGATAATGGTATGCCATTTATGACCACCTATCAGTGTAGAAATAGTGCAACTGAATATGACTCCAGCAAAGCCGAATGGATTATTAAGAAAGAAGACACAAACTACTACACTATTAAACGTGCTATTGATGGAAAATATCTGACCTATAATGTCGCAATGGGTGAAAATAGTAACCCGGGTCGTATGCGTGTTCACCTTGAGACAGAACCCACTGATAAAGATGATGCATTATTTGAAATAACTTACATTTCGGGTAGCAGTTGCTATGAAATAAAGACTAAGAAAGAAACAACAAGAAAATATTTGAATGTCACTGGTCCTTCCGGAAAATCAGGTAATATCAATTCGCTTCAGGCTACGAAAGATAGAGCAGATGGACCTACTGGTATCCCAGATAAGGCTGTAGGTGGTATTATTGGTCTCTATACATCGGGAGCAAGTGACTCTAATGGCAGATGGTATCTCGAAAATGCAATCGTCCCTCCAACCATTACCAATAATAACGATGGGACGTTTACCATTACAGCACCAAAGGGAACGACGATATATTATACTACCAATGGCTCAACTCCTACAACAACAGAAAGCACAGAAACCAAAGAATATAAGGATGCTATAACTCTAACGGCGGGAATGACAGCCATCAAGGCGATTGCTTTTGATGGTGAAAATGCTTCAGAGGTAAGCAATATGCCATTACATACCTACACCTATTATATAATAAACCGTGCAGGAAACATCGCTATAAAGAAAGCGGTAAAACAAGGTGAAGGCAAGTCTCTCAGTTCTGTTGATGATATTCCTGCAGACATCCGCAGCAGCTATCTCGCTGATGAGTCAGCAACATTCTATTCTTTCAGCGAACCTTATTCTGAAGACAAGTTGGATGTTGAGAATAAGATTACAGTCACTCCGTCAGCAGATGCTAATATCTATGTGACATATACTACCACACATCTTTCAGAAAAGTTCCTAAGACTGCGTGGCGTTCGTGCCTTGAATATAAAGAATTTGAGTGACAAGTGTGCCTATGACAATAATGGCTCTCTTGTTGTCTATGATGAGGATGATACTAAAAACGCCCAGCCTTCTCACATGTGGAACATGGGTGGCACTGAAGACCCTTATGATGTGGAGATAAAGAATATTGGCACAGGCAAATTTATGGAATTCTCATCAGCTCCGACACTTGCCATAGCTGATGCTGCTACCACTAAGTTTATCATTATGGCTGGTAGTGACCCCAGTGATCTTTCTACCTATGAGCAGATAAACCTTATGGCTGCTACTGGTAATGGTGACACAGACTTCTCAAAGGCAGAAGTAAGGGTGTATCCTGTTGAGATATCTGTCACTTATAAACTGATTGATCGTCAGAAGAAACTCATCGCTACCATAACAAGTAATGATAATGAGTTGAAACTTCCAGATGAGTGGATAAGTCCATTGGTGTCAGCATATCATTTTTATAAGACGGCAAGCATTGTTGGTGACGTATATACTCTCAGCGACCCTATCACCAGTACGTTTGATGTAGAAAGCGGAAACCCTATATACGTAAACTACGACGTCAGCGATGATATAGACCTCGATGGCATGAACAGCTTGAACATCGAGGGTAAGGAGAACAAAACCTACATGCTGAGATATCTTAATGGTGAGAGCTTCAAGCAGGAGAATGGTAGCGATGGCGTCTCTGAAGATCCGACCAAAGCTGTATATCCTTACAACAATGGTGATGTAACTCTTTATGTGTATGGTGCAGAGCAATGGCAAACGCAGTTGTCAAAAGGTGCCAGCACACGTTCTCGCTGGCTGTGGTATATAGTGCCAGCTAACGCTCCTGCATCAAAGGATGAACTCGATCCGTATCATGTAAATGTAGCGTCTTATCAAAATCATATTTTCAAAGATGAAGATGGTAATGAGTTAGGTAGATACCATTCTTATCTGCGCACATATAAGCCTGATGGATATGCTAATGTTGTGACAAGCGTAATCAACAGCAATCCTCTCACTAATGGAGGTAATTATGGTGACGCCCCTTATACCGATCTTGCCACAGAATATATGATTGTGGGTACAGCGCACCAGACTCGTCTCGTTACGCTCAATCCGATTAATGATGGAACAAGCAATGAGCGTCGTACCGTAAACACCTTTGAGCAATATTGGAAGAACAGACCTACGGTGCAGGGAATATTGACAACCAAGGTTACGACAGAAGGACGTAACGTGACGCTTACTTCTGATCAAAAGTCAGAGATAGCAGAAAAAGGATGGCATGTTTACAGCGCATGGGCATATTCTGCTCCATGGATAAACAATAAGCCTGGTATTACAAAGACTAATAAGCAATACTGGAATGAAGAGCATGCTTTCCAAACCATAGATATGGGTTCAGGTAATTTCGTATTTGAGGAAGTAAGCCTTGAACCACTGGTAATCCTTATGGACAATCACGGATGGGAGGTTGTGCGTGTGCCTATTTCTAAGACAGATGTATTGCGTACTTATGACAGCCCTATGGTTGAGCAGTACAGATGGTATTCTGCATCAGTCAAGACTACTGGTTACCACAAGTACTCGGTAATCGGTACACCTTATCATACCAGCACTTCGCTTGCTACTGTACCGACGGGTGCAAAGAAAGATAACGACTTCTATGTCACCTACACAGTAAAACCTGCTTATACTTCTACTTACACAGGAGCTGCAACGGCTGCTGCTACAATACCTACAGCCTTCCTGTTGAAGCAGGGAGGTAAATACGCCAAGACCTCTGGCTCAATCATTGAACGTGCTGATGATCCTGCAAGCATTGAAGATGCGCCAGACGATATGTTGTGGTTCCTGAGACCTAACTTCGATATAGATAGGGAGATGGGTTACCTCTATGAGGGTGAGACAGGTGCTCACGATGAGGCAAAGACAAAGGACGCAACAGAGCAGGACTATTACCTCGCTGGCAAGAACGGTTTCGACCCTTACAATGTTCAGATACAGAGCAAATATAATACTAAGCGTTACTTTACAGCCAACTCTTCTGCAATAGCACTAAAGAGCGGTGTATGGACAGGTACATCAAGTCAGATAACTCTTCAAAGTCTTAATGTTAAGCAGCATGCCATAGGTCACGACCAGACAACGCTTAATATCACCGATGCTACATTCATGGTGGTAAGCGATGCTAATGGCAATATGCGCCTCATGCCACGTTTCGACAATACCAAGGTGGCTAACAGCGATGAAGACGACAACCCATTCACGATACTTGCTGCACAGCATGATGCAGCGAAGGTAGGTGACAACGGCACTGATACGCAGACTTTATGGCTCGAGCATAAGGATGCTGCTACTGAGATACATAGTCGCTCAGATATAACTGACATGAATGGTCACTACGTCCTTGCTAAGGAATTTACATTTGCAGGATTCACCTCTCTTGGTACATCAGATGCTCCGTTCACGGGTGTGATTGACGGACAGTATAACACTTACCGCGACTTAAGCACACCACTCGTGGCATACGCTAATGGTGCTGTAATCCGTAACCTGATACTTGATAATGTGTCTATCAGCGGAGGTACTAATGTAGGTGCTATATGTAATGAGGCTACAGGAGCCACACGTATTTACAACTGTGGCATACTTGCCACTGAGAGCACTGTGAGAACTGACGAAAACGGCTACACCCACATCACTAATTGTAGCAGTAGCGTTAGCGGTTCAAACTACGTCGGCAGTATCGTAGGTCTGCTTGACGGTTCATCTCGCGTTATCAATTGCTATAGTTATGCTGACATCACTGGAGGTGCAGAGGTAGGTGGTATCGTTGGTCATAATAATGTGGCAACTACCAACAGTGACCTCAGGACGATGGTGATGAACTGTATGTATTATGGTAATATAAAAAATGCAACCAATAAGGCGCCAATATATAATGGTGAGAATATCATTAATAAGTTCGAAACAGGTGTAGGCAACTATAATTATTTCTATGCCGAGGCTCCTTATGTGGTGGCTCAGGATATGCAGACATCTAATGGAGCCCTGATGGCAGAGACACGCTTCTTGCAGCGTTTCGAGTTCTTCCGCAATTTGCAGAACAGCCATCGTGAACTCGCTGCATGGTGGGCTACAGGAGACAGAGCAAGGAAGGACGAAATGGCTAAGTGGGTACTGTTGCCTTCACAGATAGGTTCATCTACTCCTTACCCAGTATTAGCAAAACCAGGTTACTACCCATCAGTAGTGAATATTGATGCAGAAAACGCACCTGCTTATACCGAGCGCAACAAGGGTGGCAAGATGGGAACACTGACTGTTAATATACAAATGGGTAACGGTGCTCAGTTTGAGAAACCTGCCAGTGCCGAAATAGTTTATCCTTCATTGACGCTGAATATTACTGACAAAGACCCAGAGCACTTTAACTTCAACTACTACAAGGTACAATTACCTTATTATAATGAAGTAGGTACTAAGAACTATACTCATAACCGTGTAGTAACAGGATGGAAGATAGTGAGCATTACTGGTGGAACACCAGGTTCTTTCACTACAGGTGAGGACGCTCCAGCATACAACTTTGCTGACCGCAACTGCACCAATAAGGATAAGTATAGTGTTAGTGGTCGTGTGTTCTCTCAGGGTGCATATTGGGATGTGCCAGAGGGAGTGACAGCTATCACCATTGAGCCTTATTGGGCTAAGGCTTCATATCTGGCTGATGCTAATGCCGATGTGGTTTATAACACAGAGATGTCAACAGCCTATCAGGTTGAAAACGTTGGTGGTGGAGAGATTTATACTAACGGTAGCGAATACTCAATAGCGGGCAATAACCAGAAGGTTTATACATCATTAAGTGAAGTGGTCAAGAGTCTTTCTGTTAACAACTCTTACACAGTAAATGACTATGCTGTAGTGTTGGTTGGTAATTATCATCATATTATTGGTAATAATGGTGGTGTTAGCGATGTGAAACCCTACACTGTCACTTCTATCGACCTTGATGGTGATAATGAACCAGACTATTCTTTGATGCTGCGTAATAATGGACGAAATCAGTGGCATCCTGTAAAGTGGGATTTCATTAACATACCAGGATTGGGTATGGCACAGAAATCTACAGGTGGCACAGGTTCTTATAATCTCGGTATTATACAGCCTAAAGGTTGGTTTGAAACGACGAATACTTCGCTGTTCCGAGTTACTCAGTTTGAGTATGAAAAATCGGGCGTTCATGGAGCAGCACCTTATATCTTGCAAGGTGGTGTAATGGAGCAGTGGGTAACGGGACAGCAGGATAGTTCTCCTAAGAATGTAACTTATTTCCATGTTGGTGGCAATGTATGGTTTAAGGAGTTCCATCGTGGTGTTCACCAAGATAATACTGGAAATACTAACCACACACCTATATCAGTAACAGGTGGTGACTTTGACAAGTTCTATCTTACAGGTATGTATCGTGCTGATGTGGCAAGTTATGATGACAATGCAGAGTGTTATATCAACGGCGGTCGCTTTGGCGTTGTAGCTGGCGCAGCCATGGAAGGTATAGGTAACACTTCCACACATGAGAATGGTAATATTACCTGGCAGATACAGAATGCTGACATAAAAGAGTTTTATGGAGGTGGTTTCAATGCAGATGCTGCTCATGTTGTAGAGGGTAACATCACTACTACCATTACTGGTGGTAAGATAGACCTGTTCTGTGGCGGTCCTAAGTTCGGTGATATGAATACAGGCAAGACAGTAACCACCACAGCTACAGGTTGTGAGTTTGGTACCTTCTTTGGTGCGGGCTATGGCGGAAGTTCATATAGCCGTCGTGCGCCTACAAACAAGAATGACGTTATGAATATAGATTGGAATGATTGGCTGAATAAAGAGTATAAGCAAGCATCTGCTACGGGTTTCCCTGGAATTTCTACACAGTTTAGCTATCAGTTTATTCCAGTATCTAGTAACGAAAAAAACGTAGCTCGTATATTCATAGAACATATATTGTTCTCACTTGCTACCACGCGCAATGTAACTTCTACGCTTACAGGCTGCACCGTAACAGGTAACTTCTATGGTGGTGGTAGTTTGGGTAAAGTAGATGGTCCTGCTACTTCTACACTTACAGATTGTACTGTCAAGGGTAATGTGTTTGGAGCGGGATACTCAGCTTCACTTCCAACAGTAGAGGTTGACAGTTTAGGCTTTAGAGTTGAACCATACTACTATGAGGACTATGGTACATACCGTACAGGTGTGAAGGGAAAGACTACAACCTATAAGTGGGAACATGGTAACGCCATCGGTATTAACAAGACTGATAGTATTCTCTATACAACAGAGGATTTGACTGGTCTCGGCGCAGTTACAGGAAAGGTGACTCTGAATATCAATGGCACAACCACAGTAGGCGAGAGCGTTTATGGCGGTGGTGAAGAATCTGCTGTGAATAATAACACAGAAGTAAATGTTAATGGCGGTATTATCGGAACAGAAGGCGAGGGCGGTGCTCAATGGGGCAACGTCTATGGTGGCGGAAAAGGTAAGGCTGACGATGTCAATGCAGGTCTGGTGAAAGGCAATACAACCGTTAACATCTCAGGCACTGCAGAAACAACAAAGATTCTCCATAACGTATATGGCGGTGGAGCTTACGGCTCTGTCGGTACATTTACAGCCTTTGATGCTAAGGGATTCCCTACTGCTCTTACTGCGAGCACTGGTACTACTACTGTAACTATAACTGGTGGTACATTCGGTAGCAACGGTCAGAATAATGGTATGGTATTCGGTTCTTCACGTGGTTCAGAAGGTGACCCTGAGGCTGAAGGTTCTTATGTAGATAAGATAGCTTGGGTAGGCAATACTAATGTGATTATTGGAACTCAAAGCGAAACGCCTGACCTGACGAATCCTTGGATTAAGGGTTCTGTCTATGGTGGTGGTGAGAATGGTCATAACTTCCACGATGCCAAGGTGACTGTGCATAGCGGTACAATTGGTATTCCTTCTGGAGAAAAAGTAACGATAGGGGATATCGAATATGAGGGTGCCCGCTATCCTAACCGTGGTAATGTCTATGGTTCTGGCTGCGGTACGGATACCTATACAGGGACAGATAGTAAGACTTACTTCGACTTTAATGCCGGTATCGTGCGTGGTAATACTACCGTACTTATATACGGCGGTCATGTGGTGCACAACGTATATGGCGGTGGTGCTATGGGATCAGTGGGCACATTCACCCTTGATGAAAATGGTAAGCCAACCTCATGTGCCGCAAACACTGGCACTTGTACCGTTACTGTCAGCGGAGGTCAGATAGGTGTTGCCGGTGCCAAGATGGCTGGATATGGTAAGGGCGGTCCTGATGACTATGGTCATGTGTTTGGTGCCGGTCGTGGTGAGATGCATGATCCTGTCCAATATCCTAATTTGGAGACTTGTGCATACTTTAATAAAACGGTTTTGACCATCAGAGGTAGTGCATTCCTGACAGGTTCTGCCTATGGCGGTAGCGAGAGCGGACATGTGCTGGGTGATACCGATGTCACCATCTCCGGAGGACAGATTGGTTGTGGAAAAAATGCTACGGAGCCATACGAAGCTGAAGTATGGGGTGACGGCTATGTTCCATCAGAAGATTTGGAATGCGCAAGCTGGCCATACGAAGCACCATACGCACCACATGACCTTTACGCTAATGCAACGGGCGACGTGGATAAATACCCTAGCGGAAAATCTACCGACGGTGGAAGACTGGAGGCTTCTGACGGACATACTTACTATGGTAATGTGTTTGGTGGCGGCTCAGGTTGTGTTCCTTATTATGACACAACTGAGGGCATCAGTAAATATCTGAGTACGGCAGGAAGTGTTGAGGGAAAGACTACGGTGAATATCAGCGGTGGTCATATCCTGACTAATGTTTATGGTGGTTGTGAGGCTACGAATGTGAAGGGCTCAGCCACTGTTACGATGACTGGCGGTACTGTTGGTGTACCACGTACACTCAGTCAAATAGTAGCTCATCCGGTTACGTGTTACATCTTTGGTGCAGGTAAGGGTGACCAGCGTATCTTCTTCAATAAGGAGACGAATGTGGACTGTGCAAATGTCAGCATCGAGGGAGGAAAGGTCTATGGCTCTGTCTTCGGCGGCGGAGAGGATGGTCACGTATTTCAGAATACGACAGTGACCATCGGTAAGACTGGTGAAGAAGGACCAACGATTGGAACACTTGGTACCTCTTACGTAGATGGTAACGTATTCGGCGGTGGTCGTGGTTTCAGTGGCGATGCCCTGACGGCTGGTAACGTGGGTGGCTCTGTGGAACTGAACATCGAGAGTGGTAAAATTCTCGGCTCTGTCTATGGTGGCGGTCGTCTGGCATCAGTGGGCTACGGTCTCTATCTGGTGGATGAAGAGATTGAAGAAGGAGGGGAAATGATAAAGCCATACGGTATCTTGCGTCCAGACGATAAGTATGATGGTTCTTATCCTAACCCAAGTACTAAGGACGCTTCTACCTATTATAGTAATGGTCGTGGTTACATCACAATAAACATCAGTGGCGGTACTATTGGTAATGACAATGAGTACATCTACAATCCTACTGCTGAGCAGAAGGCTGAGATACCAAATACAACATTTGACTATCAGAACCATTTGCAATATACCAAGGGTGGTAATGTATTCACTGGCGGTATGGGACGTCTCTATGCTCTGGATGGAACATTGCTTCCATTATGGCAAAAGTTAGGTAAGTGTAAGGGAACCACACTGAACATGACTGGTGGAACGGTGAAGAGCAGTATCTATGGCGGTGGTGAGATTGGCGCTGTGGCAGAGAATGCAACGGTGAATATCAACGGTGGTACAGTAGGTACGAAGGTTGTTGATTCGGAAGATGCTACTAAGTATTACTACTTCGGCAGTGTGTTCGGTGGTGGTAAGGGTAGCGTTGACAATGTCGATGATATCAGCGAGGCAGGAACGACAGGTGGCAATGTAGCCGTTAGTCTGAACAAAACGGTTGCTTCTGATGCAGAGGGTGCTGTCGTACACCAGGTATTCGGTTGCAACGATATGAACGGTTCGCCTAAGGGCACTGTAACAGTACATGTCTATGCTACGCAGACTCCAGAGAGTGGCGATATAAGCACTAAGCCTGCCAAGAACTCCGAGAAGTATGATGTAGAAGCTGTATATGGCGGTGGTAATCTGGCTGCTTACATCCCTACGGATGATAATTCAAAGGCATCAGTGACCATCGACGGCTGTGAACTTACAAGTATCAAAACTGTATATGGCGGCGGTAATGCTGCTTCTGTTCCTGCTTCTGAGGTGATTGTCGCTGGTACATACGAGATAGGTACAATCTTCGGTGGCGGTAACGGTAATGACAAACTGCCATCGGGTGAAGATAACCCGGGTGCTAATGTAGGTTACAAGGCTGACGGTACAACTACCTATGGAAAGGGTACTACTTTTGTTGACCTCCAAGGCGGACTTATACATGATGCTTATGGCGGT
>OCTX014558937.1_pt1 | contig 21821 bp, 15 predicted proteins | sample 1539691 | NCBI WGS metagenome assembly OCTX01 (sample SAMN02144231, study PRJEB22623) | gut metagenome | biome: sheep rumen | host: Ovis aries | place: New Zealand
AGCTAAATGATTCCCAACCGTTAAATAATACCATACCGTATTTTTGAACCGCATCAACTCTGGAGAGTTTTTGTCACCAGAATAGACACGTGCAAACTCATTCATCCGTTCCAGGATCATCGGACTGACGGCTCCTTGTGGGGGTTGCTGACGCCGTTGCATAAAAGCAAAGGCTATGGCCTCCTGACAAGCACGGGGGTTATAGTTGGTTGTGCTCTGCACCACCTCCGCAAACGACATAAACTTCTGGATGTCTTTGTCGAGCAACGGTGCCAACAGCAAGTACTGCACAGCCATCTTGTTCTGCTCGTCATGCATGAAGAGCTGTCCGCAAATCTTATCAAGTTCATCCTCGCTGAACAAGAAATCGTCTTGTATCCGCACCTTTCGCAACCAGCCGTATAGCGGATGGTCAGCAATCGCCTTCTCATCGCCGAGCAGTGCCATCGTGCGTTGGGCCCACGGACGGTAGAAGATGGTCTTCTGTAACATCTTCAAGTATTTTCTTGCCACCTCATACTGTCCATTGATCAGGTTCGTCTCGACGAGTCGTTTCACCGACCTTGCACTCTTATTGTAGTTAGGTAACGCCTCCATCGACTCAAAGGCGAACCGCTGGGCAGTATTGATCAGTCCCAGATGAAAATAAATCTCACCCGTCAGCTGAGCCGTCGTGAAGTTTCTCTCAAAACGGGGTAACAGTCCTTCCCTGCCACGCTGATAGAAGTCAAAGGCCCGTTCACCCAGTTGGTCGGTCATGGCCAGTGCCAGGTTTGTAGCCCCCACACTCATCGGCAAGTCGGGTGCATGCTTTTCAGCTTTGGCAATGATACTTCCCCAGTCGTTGATTCGAACCAGGTAATCATATTCTAACAGATCATATTTCTTTGCATTAAAGCCCTTGCTGACAAATCCCACGAGTCCTATCAGCACGATGACTTCTGCTACAGTAACCCACGTTTTGACCTTAGGAATCCTGTAAGCGAATCGAGCAATCAGATAGACGATAACAGGGATTACCATCAACAGATAAGGCAATGTGACAGGGAAACGGTAGTAGCTCACTCCCATCATCACCCTCGTTGTCGGGAATGGAAGGAAATACGCACTCAGCAAGATCAAGGCCAAAGCATAGATGACCGAAAGAGGGTATATCCACAGTGCCACCAGCAAGGCCATCGGACCGATGAGCCAATAGACCACAGGTATCAGGAACAAAGCAGCTATACCCTGGACTATTCTGCTACCTTTCATCGTTCTCGTCCATACGACCATCACTCCCAAAGCCATCACCAATGCCACGACATAGGTCAGCATCACACTCTCATCGCCCAGGGAGTACCACACCATCAGGGAAGGAATGAAACTGAGAGCATAGTGAGAGGAGAGAGAGGATAGGCGAGAGGAAACGGACTTCATCAGCTGCCAGATCAGTTGTTGCATCAGCATGAAAAGCACTGCCAGAATAGCGGCCCCCGTGGTAACACTGTTATAGAACTGCACCAGGAACTCCGCTACATATCTCGCCACGCCCCCTGGCTCCCTCAGTCGTTCCATCAAGTAATCGCCATCGAACAAGAACAGCTGGAACTGTTCCTGATAGGTGAGCGCAAAGGGATAGCGGTATCGCCAGAACAGGAATACCGCCAAGCCGAATGACAACGTGAGCAGCCAGCGAGCATGTTTATATAGCGGTTGTATCTTCTTCACTTTTGAATCCTTCTACTCTTTAATTCTTCAATCCTTCAATTCTTCAATCCTTCAATTCTTCTATCTCCTCATTCGTATCCGCATCCATCAAGACGACACGTCCATCGGGATATTTCCGTTTGTAGGTAAGGGGATAGAGTCCCTTTAGAAAGTCATGAAGCGGACCTTCCTTCAAATTCTCAGCGAGCTCACGCGTGCGTTTTTTGTATGCCAAATGGAAACTGTCGATCCGCTGCTTCATATAAGCCGCCTGCACCGTGTCACCCTTCATCTTCAAGTCTTGGATGTTCCTGCTCATCAAGCTCATCCGGTGATTGTGCATCTCCGTGAGGGTCTTCCACTGTTCCAATGAATCATTCTGCGGGGTACCCGAGGCATGACTCACACTGTCGAGAACCACCTGAATGTCACCAGGCTCTCCCACCAGGAGCAACGTCTCCAAGCCAAGACGGTAATGATAGTCCAGCAGGATCTTATACATCTGCATAGAGTCTGGCGAGAACTGGAACTTCCCGTCTTTGATCTCCATGGAATCGACCGTCTCTGCGGTGGCCGGACCCTTCAGCGGAACGAGGAAAACCCGTTTCCCCTCATACTGCTCACCGTTTACCACACCATGAATGGTACACTTCCCATCATTTGTTTTCTGACAACCGAAGAACAGTCCCATGACTGCCACGGCCATCAAACATGTTAGCATCTTTTTCATTTCTATATCTTGTTATTCATTTTACATATTGAGCAAATCGGTTTCTTCTTACGCTACGAATCAGACGAATTGATGTTTTATTACTCTACGAATTAGACGAATTAGACGAATTGATGTTTTATTACTCTACTAATTGGACGAAGTACCAATCACCTGTCCATTCTCCCTCCCTTTGGGAAAGGCTACGGGTAGGCGAGCTTGCTCGGGAATGGGTCGGGGTGGGCTCCCCTTTTATCTTCACATTCTCCCTCCGGCCTCCGAATACCTGCCGGTAAGCCTCATGGGCATCGAATACTACCTTCGACTTGGTAAAATCAGGCACATTATACGAGTCCATCATCTCATGATAGAACTTCCGTGGATTGCGCTGGGGCAGAAGGAACGGCTTCGTGACACGTCCCTGCGTATCGATACTGGAGAGATAGAGCTGTGCGTACATCCCATTCTCCCGTTTACTGGTGAAGACAAACCACTTACTGTTCTCACTCCAATTATGAAAACTCTCCGTCCACCGACTGTTCAGTTCCTTGAGCTCACGGTTCTTTCCTGTTGCCAAATCCATCAGCCATAAATCGGCATCATCCTGACAGACAGGGAAGTTACCTCTGCTGGACACACAGTACATCAGCCACCTGCCATCATACGAGGGTCTGACGAGGGTATAGCTCTTGTCAGTGGCAGGACCGTTCAACAACGTGTCCACCACTTCACCGAATGTTCCTTTGTCTGCATCGAAGGCAATCCGGCACAGCGAGCACTTCACCTTCTCATATTCCGCAGGAACCCTGCAGGGTTTCGACGTACTGTAATACAACCATTTCCCATCATGTGAGAAAGCCGGGAATATCTCCAGATCATCAGTTTGCAGCAATGGGGAGAGAATCAGCTCATTCGTTCGTGTATCGATCACCTCCACATTACTGAACTTGTGATACACCTCTATCCGTTGTCCTGTGCCCACAAAGAAAGCCTGATGTACTGAGTTCACGGCCATGGCACAGTAGTCACCGCCGGGATGCCAATAGGAATAGGAGCCTGCTGCCTTGGTTGAATCGGTCTTCGTCTCCACCCAGATCTGTTTCCCATCTTTCTGGATCATCGTTCCCCCACCCTCTCCACGTATCTGCATCGTGATTCTATCCGGATTCGTCCGGTTAGCGGTATGGCAGTTCATACAACGTCCGGGCACAGCTGTCTCCGCGAGGATTGCATATTCGTTGAAGTTGTGGATGTCGCGCTGATAGATGCCGATGTCACCACCCACCTCATAACCAGGTTTGATGCGACGGTAGGTCAGTCCCCAGTCATCAAGGGAATACTGACTCACATAGATATCGAAATCTTTATATTGCACCCACTCTCCATCTTTCTTTGCACAGACGGTCATGACGATCTTTCCACCCCGATTCTGTGCTGTCAGTTCATGCCAATCGTCAATATCAAAAGCAGCCCACTCTCCCTGCACACGGATCTCACCGCCCTTTGTGCCCCTTGCCTCCACGACCATGCAGTCGATAGATTCATCAGCCATATTAAAGTCGAGCGGTGCTATTCCCGCAGGGATGGTCACTCCTATATAATCAGGATAGATTTCCGGGTACGCATCTATTGTCTTGGAAAGGCGAACTGAAGAAGAAGGTAAAGATAAGAATCTGCTACCACAGACGACTATAAGGATGACAGCTACTGCCAACATCCAAGTCTTGTAGCTCCTACAAGCCTTCACCACCTTATTATATATATGACCTTTCTTCATTCTCTATAGCGGTAGCAGATTCTTTACTTTCTACTTTTTACTCTTTACTTTTACCTTTCTCCGCAATCATCCGCTGCACATACTTGGCATATGGAGATCCCGGCACATTACCCTGTGCCTGAATACACCGCATGGCATCCTGATAGCCTAACGGCATCATCCGATAGCCACCGTACTGCTGCGCCCATCCCATATACTGCTGGAACTGCTGCATCTCCCCCTTGAGGAGCAGCTGTCCCATGAAGTAATCAAGAGCCATTTTGTTCTCAGGATTGTTCATAAAGAGCAGTCCCATCATCTTCTCCATCTCAGGGTAGCTGAACAGGAAGTCTTCCTTGTATCTGATCTTACGCAACTTCCCATAGACAGGATGGGCGTTGATTTGTGCCTCATCATTTAACAGACTCTCAGCTTCCTTTGCCCATTCCCGATAGAACAGACTCTTCTTCAGGATGTCAAGCTGCTTGGCAGCAGTCTTGTAATGACCGTTCACTATCATACACTCCGCAATACGTTTCGTGCACCGTCCGCTCAGTCGCCCATTCAGGATCGACTCCTGGGTGTCGAACATATAGCGTTGCGCAGAATTGATGAATCCCAGTCGCCAGAACGCCTCGGCAGAGGGCAGCATGGAGGTGAGGTCTCTCACCCTTGGCATGACCAGGGCATCCTCACCACTTTGGTAGAAGTCGAACATCCGATCGGCTAACTGTCGTTTCTGCGACAAAGCCAAGTTCACACAATTCGACCAGAAGGGTGTTCTTACCGTTACCTCCTGAGCACGCTTCACGATATCGTCCCATCGTTCATTTCTCACCCAATAGTCTTGCTGGATCAGCTCAAACATCTCCTTGTCGTAACCTTTCCATTCGGGTGTCTTCAGAGGGATGCGGTAATAGTTCAAGCCCATAGCCACCTGCGGCAACGGCCACTGGGGCAGGAGCCAAAGGTAGGCAGCACCTTGAACCACAAGCAACCAGCCCACAGCCCACACCTGTTTCCATCCCCTTTGAACAAGACGGATCGCGACATAGAGCCATGCTATCGGACCGATGAGCCAATAGAGAATGGGAAGCATTACAAGATCTGCCCAAGAGAAAGACTTCGATAGGCGGATGCATGCCATGCCCAGAGCTATAGCCACAGCTACAGGAAGTGATAGCAATACATTGATGTCACCCATCAGCCACCACAACAGAGCAACTGGTAACAAGCTCAACAGGAACCACGCTTTGGGGAGAAGACAGGCCGTGAGACGTTGAATCATAACGAACAAGACTGCCAGCAGCAGGGCACCGAGCCATTCCACATAATAGAACTGTACGATGAACTCACCGAGCCAGTCGGCCAGACCACCAGGAACTCTCACACGCTCCCAGAAATAATCACCTGTCCACAAAAAAAGCTGGTACTGTTCCTGATAAGACAAAGCATGGGGGTATCCGATATACCAAAACAAGAAAACGCCGATACCTAAGAGTACCGACAAGCCCATTTTCCCGTATCGTCCAAATACTTTCCTCATCTTTCTCACAACACCATGGGATCCTGTCTTACGTCCTTGTAATTGACTGCAAATGTACTAACTTTATTTGTAACTGCCAAACCTTTTGGGGATTATTACTTAGATGGAAAGGAGGGCTGTAGAAACAGGGTCCTCACAGACAACACTTGGCATACTGATGCGTAGCAAAAATTGCGCAGAGCCGTTGCACAAAGTGTGCAAGACCGTTGCACAAAGTGTGCAGAACTGTTGCACAAAGTGTGCAAGGCTTTTGCACAAACCGCATATGACTTTGGAAATAAATCGTGCATAAAAAGATCACCCCGTTACAGTCACTGCACCAGGGTGATCGTCCAGAGTTTATATTTCAATAACCAAAGAATTTACTTAGCCTTGAAATGCCAGAAAGTGGCCTCACCCCATCCGCCAAGACTGCCAAAATCGCCATAATCTGGATAAACCAGACACATCTTGCTGCCTGACAGATAAACAACCTCAAACGTTGTTGGGAAAGCACTCTCCAATTGATGATCCTTCCAGTTAATCTCATACGGGAAGAGAATCGTACCTGCTGTCGTCTTCAGGTTAGCAACCTTCCAGTCGTTAGCAACTGAAGTATCAAACTCGAAGGTTCCACTATTAATCACTGTGCCATTACCAGCATGACGGCTAATCGTTCCCTCTGCACTTAAGGTAAAGAACGCATCCATGCTCTCATCACCATGAGCGGCACCGTCATTGGTGTGACCAAGCTGAGTCAGCAAGCCTTCCTCATCAGTGACACCCCACCACTGGCCATTACGGTTGATACCAACATCCGAACCTGAACCACCGCAGTAACCCATGTTACCCCATACGGGATTAGCACCATCGTAGTCCCAAGTCCAGTCTTTAGATGCCGTCTTTCCATAACCGATAGCCATACCTTCGATATCAGTAGAACTTGCAAAATGCCAGAAAGTAGCTTCTCCCCAATTGCCAAGACTTCCAAAGTCGCCATTGTCAGGATATACAAGACAAAGCTTATCTGATGTCAGATAACAAATCTCAAAACGAGTGGGATGAGGATTCTGGCCATGTTCTTTCCAGTTGATTTCATAGGGCCACAGGATGGCACCTTCAGACGTTACAAGGTCACCCACTTTCCATGCTGTTGGATCGCTGTCATCAAAATTCTCCACCTTATATGTTCCTTGACGAATTTGATTTCCATCTTTGTCATAGCAAGTAATGATTCCTTCGTCATTAAATACCATTGTAGCATCCAGACTTTCATCTCCGATGAAGCCGTCAGCACAGTGAACTTCCTGAGTCAAGAATTCCTCCTCGCTCGTAACACCCCACCATTTACCATTGCTATAGAGGCCGACATCAGCACCAGAACCGCCACAATAACCCATGTTACCCCAAACAATGCCATCTGCAGCACTGGTATCCCATTTCCATGTCTTCTTGCCATAAGCATCGCTGGCAAGCAAGCGGATTTCCGGATCCAGTTCCTGCTGCACATACACATTGTAGGTCTTGGTAAGAATTACCTCAGAGTTATCCGAGTTGACGAAACGGACATAGAAAGTCTGATTGGGATCAGAGCCACGTTTGGGTTTAATGGAGAAAGAACCGCTGAAGCCACGGGCGAGCTGATTCTCTGATCCATCACTCAGATAATTGAAAACCGATACCATCGTTGCGGGATTGGTCGTATAGGTAAAATAGTTACCATCAGCAGCAGGACTGCCGTTCGCATCTGTCTGGGTGATGGTAATGGCACCATCTACATCATTGGCAGCCAATGACACCGGATCAAAGTCTTTCTCGCTCTGACTGGGATCGCAGGCCGTAAGGATGCCTGCTGCTGCCATCAGGAAAAATATTGTTTTCTTCATATTGCTATTTTCTTTTTAGATCATGAATTAATAAACCGGTGTACCTGACATCTGAGCATCAGCAACACTGCTGCCCCAACCGGGGTTCTGCTTCAGTACTTCCTCATCACCTGCCAGCTCAATCTGAGAAGTAGGAATCTGCAGGAAGCCATCAGTCTCAGCATAACGCTTTGCCCAAGAAGAGGTTCCATGGTGCATGGTGGTCCAACGACCGCAATAGTTCACCCTCGAACCGTTCTGTCTCTCCAGAGCGACAGCGGCCTCGCAGCCTTCACCTCCGTTGATACCCGACCAGCGGCGCAGGTCGTTGAAGCGAACACCCTCGAATGCTAACTCGAAGCGGCGCTCATTCTTGATGTTCTGCCAAGAATAAGTAATAGCAGGCAGACCAGCACGGGCACGCACTTTGTTCATCTGATCAGCAGTACCTGTCAGCTCAGAATGCATCAGCATCACGTCGGCCAGACGGATCAACGTAATGTCACAGAAGTGTGATCCCTGCATACAGTTACCGTTCTTCGGTCCCTGGTAGTTATCAGGATCAGCCACATCCCACCAAGTGTAAGGACCAGCTCCTGTATAGGAATCCCAGTTTGCCTGCATAGTTGTTACAGGCATGAGTTTCTTGTTATAGTAACCGGCATCTTCAGAACAGCTTGTGGTGAAGACGAAGTGCTCCAACTCGTTGGGTGCATCGCAGATAGAGGCAGTCTTACGCGGATCGGCATCACTCCAGTCATCCCAGAGGGTAGCCTGAACTGTTCCCTGTCCCCAGCCCTGTCCGAAGGGGAAGGTGTTCTCACGACCATTGAAATAGGTAGCACCCGTATTGGGGTTCACAGCACCTGCTGCATCGTCATCGCAGCGCATACCCACATAGAGTGACAGCTGGTTGCAATAACCCATACCCGTTGTACCGTTCCATGACTGGCAGTTCATGAACTGAATCTGGAAAATCTGCTCAGCATTACCGTTACCAGCGAACTTCAAGCCCTGTCCTTTGGTGTAGTTATAATCCTCCACTGTGAACTCATTGGTATATTGCCAAAGCTCCTGATAGTGAGGAATCAGACTGTAACCGCCATTGTTGATCACATCCTCCAAGCCTTTCACCACCTGATCCTTGGTCAGTTCCTCCTCACCATCGAGGGTGATGACGGTCACAGGAGCCAAGCTGGCAGAAGCCAGTTCACCAGCTTTCTTATAGAAGCCCTGATAGAACATATAGGCACGGGCCAGCAGAGCCTCAGCAGCATACTTCGTAGCATGACCGTCACCCTGAGTCTTCTTGGTCATCAGAGAAGCAGCCTGTACGAGATCGCCCATGATATGCGGATAGATCACAGTCTCTGCATCCTGCTGTGGACACGGTGTGGGGCATCCAGCCTGCCAGTAAGCAGGGATGTTACCGAACATCTGCGTTCCCCAGAGCAGATAGAAAGCACGCATATACAAGGTCTCGCCGAGCAGCTGGTCGCGCTCGCTCTTATCTGCCCACTCCACATTGTCGATAGAGTAGATGATGGTGCTGGCGCGGTTCAGTCCCTCATACACATGTTTCCATGCATCCTGATAGAGGTTCTCGTTATTGGTCGTGATGTGACCCACGGCATGTGACTCAGTATCACCTGTACCACCACCGCCGTTACAGTCATCAGACATCAAGTTCCATACCATATAAGGCATCTGCAACGGAGTGGTAACAAAACCGTTGAGCACAGAATACACACCGTTCAACTCGCTAACCACATCATCGGATGTAGAAGGGAAGTTTCCGGTATCCTGCTTCGTATAATTGATTGAGTCGAGCTGATCTTCACAAGAGGAGAAGCCCAATGCGAACACGGCAGCTGCGACTATGGTTAATATCTTTTTCATATTCTTATATTCCTTATTATATTTTATAATTAGAACTTAATATTTACACCAACGAGGTAGGTGCGTGAGGTAGGATAGAGACCAACGTCAATACCACGTGCCCAAGAGTCCTTACCACCGCTTGATCCGATTTCGGGGTCAACACCGGTATAGCCTGTGAAGGTGTAGAGGTTCTGAGCCTGTACATAGAGGCGCAGCTGCTGGAACGGACTGCTCTTCCAGATCTTGTTGAAGTCGTAACCCAACGTGATGTTCTGGATACGGAAGAAGTCAGCATCCTGCATATAGCGGGTAGATACCCACTGGTTGTTATCACCGGCGAGGACGAGACGGGGCTGTGTGTTGCTGGTGCCCTCACCGTGCCAGCGATCGAAGATATCCTGAGTGTAGTTATCATACGGGTTGGCGAGCTGAGCGGTACGGAAGTACTGCATCACCTGCATACCAAACTGACCGCTACCGGTTACAGAGAAGTCGAGACCCTTCCAGTCGAAGCCGAGGGTTACACCGAGAGTGAAGTCAGGATGCGGGTTACCGATCTCATGACGATCGAGGTCGTAGTTGATCACACCGTCGCCATCGTAGTCGGTCCAGATCATATCACCAGGCTGTGCATCAGCACGCACGGCCTTGCCTGCTGCACGGGCCGCATCGATCTGTGCCTGGTTCTGCCAGATACCCTCGTAGTCCATACCGTAGAAGTATGCGATAGGATGACCCACCTGAACGCGGGAAGCGTAAGAAGAGTTCTGGAAGAGAGCATGCTCCTGACCGTTGATGATACCCTGCTCGTTGGCAATACGAGTCACCTCGTTCTTGTTGGTAGCAAAGTTCACGTTGGCGCGATAGCGGAAGTCGCTTCCGATCTGGTCATTCCAGGAGAGAGCCACCTCAATACCCTTGTTCTCGATGTCACCACCGTTGATGTAAGGAGCATTGGTACCCAGTACTAATGGAGCGGGAGCCAGGATCAGCCAATCCTTTGTGGTCTTCTTATACCAGTCGAAATTCAAACCGAGCTTACCGTTGAGGAAGCGTGCATCGAAACCGATGTTCAGCTGCTCAGAAGTCTCCCAAGTGATGTCCTCGTTAGGAATGATGTCTGCGAAGGCACCCGGAGCATAGCTTGTCTGTGACAAGGTCTGAGCCATCGAGCTACCGAATTTGTAAGCATAGTCGGCATAGTCTGTCGGAGAATAAGAGATGGTGGCCAGATACTGGAAGTTAGGAATAGCACAGTTACCATTCTGTCCCCAACTGGCACGGATCTTGAAATAATCCAGCCAACTTCTGGTGGACTCCATAAACTTCTCGCCTGTAACAACCCAACCTGCAGACACTGAGGGGAAGTAACCCCAGCGATGACCGCGGGCGAAGTTGGAAGAACCATCGGCACGCATGGTGAAGGTGGCCATGTATTTCTCATCGTAGTTCCAGTTGATACGACCGAAGAAGGAAGCCAAAGAGCTGTCACCCCAAGGTGCACCACTGAAAGAAGAGATCTGTGAGGCGCTGAAGTTCGAAGGCCAGGCGTAGATGCCCTGGTGAACCATTGACTTCTCCTCACCTTCCAGAGCCTGAGTACCTACAGAGAGGCTCTGACCCCACTGAGTCTTCTCGAACGACTGACCGATCATCACGTCGATGGCATTCTTGGCCAATACGGGGAGAACGTATGTCAGGGTGTTATCCACAGAGAAACTGCCACCGTCGCTGGAGCTCAGGCTAACAGAATAAGCACCTGAAGAAGCACTCTGGTTCATAGAGAACGGACGACCATAGCTGCGGTCGGTGTGTGAGCTGAAGCCCGTGTTGAATGATCCACGATAGCGGAGGCCCTTGATCGGCTCGATGATCCAGAAGAAGGTAGCGCCTACACCGAAGTCGCGGTTCTTCTGCGTTGAATTGAACTGACCTGCCCGAAGACCCTGCAACGGGTTCGACCACATCTGTCCGCTATAACCCGTTGAGTTCTGTGCGTAACTGTTCAGTGATCCGTCTTCGCCGTAAGGCATCACGAGCGGAGAGGCGATATATACCGGCTGGATAGAGTTCCAGTAGCCGTTACCCTCGGAAAGACCGCTGCGGGTGTTATACCAGAAAGAGATGTTCTCACCGATGGTGATGACATCGTGCTTATCACCTTTCAGCAACACATGCTCGGAGTTGATACGGGCACCATAGCGCTTGTATTGCGGAGCCTTGTCACCACCAAACGTACCATTGTTGGAAGTGTAGTTCAATCCCATAGCGAACTTTGAACGCTCGCTACCACCTGTCAGACTGAATGAATGGTTGAACTGCATGGCGTTCTTGTTGCGATAGATCTCGTACCAGTCCGTTCCTTCCCATCCTGCATTCACCTTGTCGATGACTGACTGAGGAACGATGGAGTTCCATTTAACAGCGTTACCTGTGGTGTTGAAGTTCATCTCGTTGATAATCTGCATGTATTCTTTGGCATTCAACGTGGCAGGACGTCTGGCGGGATTGCTCCAACCTACGTAGCCATCGTAAGAAGCCTGGATCTTACCAACCTTACCCTGCTTCGTGGTCACGAGGATCACACCATTGGCAGCACGGGCACCATAGATGGCGGCAGATGCGGCATCCTTCAACACGTCGATGCTCTCGATGTCAGCGGGGTTCAGTCCGTTCAGACCATCATCAGCTGTACCACTGGAGATACCGTCAATGATCAGCAATGGTGAAGAGGTACCCATGGTACCCACACCACGGATGTTCACCTTAAAGCCTTGTCCTGGCTGAGCAGATGCCTGTGTGATCTGCACACCTGGGGTTGATGCCTGCATGGCAGTCAGGGCATTGGTGGTGTTCAACTTGGCGATGTCCTCACCCTTCACCTGAACGGTGGCACCTGTCACCAACTTCTTCTTCTGAACACCGTAACCTACCACTACCACTTCCTCCAGAGAGGTGTTGTCCTCTTCCAGCGTCACGTCAATGCGGGTGTTGTTACCCACTTTGATCTCCTGGGTCTTGTAGCCGATGTAGCTGACCACCAGGGTAGCACCTGGCTTCACGCTCAAAGAGTAGTTACCGTCAAGATCGGTAACCGTACCATTACTAGTACCTTTCTCCAAGATGCTGGCTCCGATCACCGGACCCATCGCATCCACGACGGTACCTGTCACTTTCCTGTCCTGCTGAACCGACTGAACGGCTTTCACAGCAGAATCAGCCATTGCCTGAGGTGTCCAGAACAATCCTGCGATTGCACAGGCACCTGCAAGCAGCGCTGTCTTTCCAAAGTTTTGATTCATACTTAAGTACTTTTTCTTTAGGTTATAATGTAAAATATATATTCTGTCCATCAAATATGCAAAACGCACATGAGTGTGCCACTAAGCATTCCCGCTCGCAGCACACTAGAATCTATCCAGTATTGTTTACACCCATATTGTTTTGGTTTATAGTTATTCTGCTATTAGTTATTTTGAAGTTACCGATCCAGCTTGTGCCTCCTTAGGTTTAAAAGGCCTATTAGTATATATGTCATTTCAATTTGCAAAGGTAAGTGTTATTTTTTAATTATTATGATACTTTCTTGCTCATTTCTTATCTTATCTTACCAATTTTCAGATTTGCAACGATCAGACTGCAAAAAAAGGACAAGGATCCCCTAATTTACCTTGTTAGTTGTTTTATAGACACTTTATCTGCCTAAAAGATAGGAAGGTACATGTCTTATACCTTTATTTATATAGTATGGAGTAGAGTGAGATATGTGGAATGAAACTATACGAATCATTTGGCTAATTCCGTTTTTCTCTTTACCTTTGTACCAACATTAAAAGAAACAACATGATATCATTTGAATGTGACTACAACAACGGGGCGCACCCACAAGTGCTGAAACACCTCGTAGAAACCAATCTGGAGCCTACCCTCACATACGGCTTCGACTGTTATAGCGAACAAGCGAAGGAGAAAATCAAGGCTTTTTGCAAGGCGTCCAAGGCCGATGTATTCTTTCTGGTGGGAGGAACACAAACGAATGCCACGGTCATTGACGGCATGCTACGCAGATACGAGGCGGTGATCACCGTGCCCACAGGACACATTGCGATCCATGAGGCCGGTGCCATCGAGGCCTGCGGTCATAAGGTGATTACGATTGAGAAATCGGAAAAGTTAAGCGCACAGGCTCTCAAAGACTATATGGAATGGTTCATGAATGATGAGAGCCGCGACCATCTGGCCCAGCCTGGTATGGTGTACATCTCACTGCCAACAGAATATGGAACGCTCTATACCACCGGAGAGATCGAAGCCATAGAACGTGTTTGTCATGAATATGGGCTGAGTCTTTTCATCGACGGAGCCCGTTTGGGCTATGCCTTAGCGTCCTCTAAAGAGATCACCCTGTCCTGGCTGGCCCGCCATTGCGATGCATTCTATATAGGCGGCACCAAGGTGGGTGCTCTCTGTGGCGAGGCTGTGGTGTTTCCCCGTGGTAACACCCCGAAGTGTTTCTTCAGTATCATCAAGCAACACGGGGCTTTGCTGGCAAAAGGACGACTTACGGGGGTACAGTTCGATGCTCTGTTCAGTCCCGTTTCCACAACGGAAGGCGAACCACTCTATATAGACATCTCCCGTCATGCCATCGAGATGGCCCGTCAACTGAAGGAGATTCTGTTGAACGCAGGATTCAAACTGTTCATCGACTCCCCCACCAATCAACAGTTCGTGGTTATCGATAACGAACAAGTAAAAGGACTGGAACAGAAAGTACAATTCACCCACTGGGGACCTTACGACGAGCATCATACCATCTGCCGCTTTGTAACCAGCTGGGCAACAACGGAGCACGACCTGTCGGTACTCAACAGCTTACTCCACAGCTAACATGGGGGAAAAAGAAAACTCCGTCACTATCATTTAGCGACGGAGTTGTAACATCATTTAAGAACGCCTAATTCCTTACCAACTTTGATAAAGGCGGCGATACAGCGATCCAGCTGCTCACGGTTATGACCTGCTGAGATCTGCACACGAATACGAGCCTGTTCTTTCGGAACGACGGGATAGTAGAAGCCCGTGACATAGATTCCCTCCTCTTGCATCTTGGCTGCATATACCTGCGAGAGCTTGGCATCGTAGAGCATTACGGCACAGATCGCACTCTGGGTAGGTTTGATATCAAAGCCTGAAGCCATCATCTTGTCACGGAAATAGTTCACGTTCTCCACCAGACGGTCGTGAATCTCATTACTCTCCTTTAACATCTTGAACACCTCTAAAGAAGCACCGATGATAGCAGGAGCCAACGAGTTGGAGAAGAGATAAGGACGACTGCGCTGCCGCAGCAAGTCGATGATTTCCTTACGACCTGTGGTGAAGCCGCCGAGAGCACCGCCGAACGACTTACCCAACGTGCCGGTATAGATATCCACACGACCATAGGTATTGAAAAACTCACTCACGCCATGACCCGTGGCACCCACCACTCCGGCTGAATGACTCTCATCAACCATCACAAGGGCATCGTATTTCTCAGCCAAATCACAGATCTTGTCAATTGGAGCCACATTACCATCCATGGAGAACACACCATCGGTGACAATGATACGGAAGCGCTGCGCCTGTGCCTCCTGCAGACATTTCTCCAATTCTGCCATATCCGCATTGGCATAACGGTATCGCTTGGCCTTACAGAGACGGACGCCGTCAATGATACTGGCATGGTTCAGTGCATCGGAGATGATGGCATCCTCCTCAGTGAACAACGGCTCGAACACACCACCGTTCGCATCGAAGCAAGCGGCATAGAGGATGGTATCCTCGGTCTTGAAATAATCAGAGATCGCAGCCTCTAGCTCCTTGTGAATATCCTGCGTGCCACAGATAAAGCGCACACTCGACATACCGAAACCCCTGCGATCCATCATTTTCTTCGAAGCCTCGATCAGGCGCGGATGGTCTGACAAGCCTAAGTAGTTATTGGCACAGAAGTTCAATACCTCCTGTCCCTTCACCTGAATAGCAGCTCTCTGCGGGCTTTCAATCAATCGTTCCTCTTTGTAAAGTCCTGCTTCACGAATCTCAGCGAGTGTTTGCGTGAGATGTTCTTTCATTTTTCCGTACATAGGCTATTGTTTTAAGTTAAAGTTACGCATGTTTCAATTGTGATACAAAGTAAGACAAAAAAAACGAGAAATGAGTATATTAAAGTAAAAAAATGAGGAGGAAAGTCTATTTTTATAGATTTTTTATGCTTTAATTTGACAGAATGTCGAAAAAAAGTATTTATTTTGCAGTTAGATTTACGATACTAACCTAATGATTTCGATGATATGAAAAAAATCCTGGTAATAGGATCTACCGGACAGATTGGTTCGGAACTAACAAGAGAACTGAGAAAACGCTATGGCAACGGAAATGTCGTGGCAGGCTACATCACAGGTGCTGAGCCCACAGGCGAGCTGAAGGAAGCCGGTCCTTCGGAACAAGCTGACGTAACCGACGGTGAAATGATTGCCCGTGTTGTGAAGAAGCATGACATTGACGCTATCTACAACCTTGCCGCCCTTCTTTCTGTAGTTGCTGAGTCAAAGCCGAAGTTAGCATGGAAGATCGGCATCGACGGTTTGTGGAACGTCCTGGAAGTAGCCCGTGAAAACCATTGTGCAGTGTTCACCCCCAGCAGCATCGGCTCCTTTGGTAAGCATACGCCCCATCGGGGTACACCACAAGACACCATCCAGCGCCCTCAGACCATCTACGGCATCTCAAAGGTGACCACCGAGATGCTGAGTGACTACTATCAGCGGAAATACGGCGTGGATACCCGTTCCGTCCGTTTCCCCGGTATCATCTCGTATGTCACCCCTCCCGGCGGCGGCACTACCGACTATGCTGTTGACATCTACTACAGTGCTGTGAAAGGCGAGAAGTTTATTTGTCCGATTGCCGAAGGCACCCTGCTCGACATGATGTACATGCCCGATGCCTTAAAAGCAGCCATCAGCATCATGGAAGCCGATCCCACCAAATTCGTTCATCACAATGCGTTCAATGTGACCGCCATGAGTTTCGCCCCAGAGACCATCTTCGCAGAGATCAAGAAACACCGTCCCACCTTCGAGATGGAGTATCAGGTAGATCCGCTGAAGCAGAGCATCGCTGAGAGCTGGCCTGACAAGATGGACGACACCTGTGCCCGTCGTGAGTGGGGATGGAGTCCCGACTACGACTTAAAGCGCATGACCATCGATATGCTGGCACACTTGGAGATCAAGCTTAATAAGTAAACGTTTTGGTGACCCACCCGTCGTAGGTGTTCACCGATAACGACAGAGAATCGCCCGTACCCAAGTGGTACGGGTTGTTTTTTAGCGGGATGCTGAAATACACCTTCGTGGTATAGTATTCCGGCATACCGTTTCTATAATGATAAAGTCGCAGGTGCAGATGCTTTTGTCCGTCGTCGTTCACCACAAGGGTGTCACAGACCATTCCCATGGCATGTTTTGTGTCATCACCCTCGTTCGTTCCCGTCACCAAGCCCACACAGAGGTTAACATACCTTCCGTTCTTACTTCGCCATGCACTTTCCATCTTCACAGGATCGTTATACATGGTCTTCACATTTTTGATGGGTCGTAGTTTGGGAACCAGTACCGAATAGGCAACACGGGGCTGTGGCTGGTTCTCCACCTTATTAATATAATATAATAGGGCACGGTAGGCAGAGTCGGGTGTACTGGCCCATTTCGCACTGATCGGATTAGCAAACACCAGACTGTCACCATCATCAGTCATGGCATTCACAAAATAGGACTTGCTGTTGGTATAGATGTCCACGAAGTCGGCACGGAAGTACGACAACTTCCCATCACCCGTATCATAGTCACTGGTGGTACAGGCTGTGATGAGAGCAGTCAGCACGGCCACTCCCACGGAAAGGGATGCTATGATACGTGGCGATCTCATCTGGCAGAGAGATAGTTGATGGCAGGGTTGGCATACATCGTGAGCAAGCATTCACGGAGGAAGTCCTCATCCTTGTTGGGCACGTCTGTGATCTTCTCCAGCTGCGCCTCCACATATTGCAAGAACCGAGCCTTGTCTTCCTCGGTATAATGCATGGAGAACGCCGATGTCCCGCTCAGCAGGTCGATGGCGAGATAGTTGCAGGGATACAACTTGTAGTTGCGGTGAATCTCCTCATCGATATGGGCCGCGATGACATCAAACACCTCTGTCTTGGGAATCTCCGGTGACAGTTCGTCGAGATAGGTGTCGATGCATGGGGCGCAATGGTAATGCACCCGTCCTTTATATCCCATAATACCCGTCTTCATGCTCAGCACATCATCTTCCTTGCTCTTCTTCCATCCCTCCACGTCACGTTTCAGTTGGAACTCACGCGCCTTGAGGAAGTCGCAGGGATCATACTCATAACTAATGGATAGGGGTACGATGTGTAGCTGTTTCAGCCGTTCAGTGATGGAACCTGTACCTCCCATCGCCATCATCTTCAGGATGGCAGGCTGTGTACGGTCGTTGGAATCTTTGGCACGTCCCTCCCGCTGGGCAATCCACACATTGTCATTCTTCTCGCTAATCACCAGATGCATGTATTCCGAAAGTCGTTTACTGGCCATCAGCATCTGCCGTGGCGACAACGAGCGTTCCACGATAAACGATTTGTTCACCCGCACCAAGTCCTTCACCCATGGCAGCGACAAGAGGTTATCGCCAATGGCAATCTCACAGGTGGTGTCGAAGCCACTGTCTATCAGCAACACATCCAACAAGGCAGAGTCGAGTACAATGTCGCGATGGTTACTGACGAAAGTATAACGCTGCGAGACATCGACAGACGACACATCCATGTCCAGGCCCTTACTGACCTTTGCCATGAGATTCTTCAAGAAGTCGTAGCAGAAAGCCTTTTGAAAGTCCAGGCACGACAGGCAGGCATGCATTTTCTGAGCAATAGCCTCCATGGGCACCTGCGGATATAGATAGGCAAGCACTGCCTGAAACTGCCGATCAGCCAGCAGTCGATCGTACACCTCCGGCAGTTCCTCTGGCTCGAAGGGGCGTATAGCATCAAAATCCCTCAACTCCATATTCTTTGAACTTTGAACATTTAGATAGAAGTAAGAAACATCCACAGTCCCCTCCTCATGGAGGGGTCAGGGGCGGCTCCACTTATGCGAACTGGTTCTCCACGATCTCTGTCAGTACATCCTTGATGTCCAATCCTGCAGCTCTCACCTGCTGGGGGATAAAACTGGTGGCTGTCATGCCCGGCGTAGTATTCACCTCAAGCATGCTGATCTTCCCTTCCTTGCTGATGATATAGTCGATGCGGATAATTCCGTTGCAGCGCAGGATATCGTAGATATGAGAAGTGATCTTTCCAACTCGTTCTGCCACCTCGTTAGGGATCCGTGCCGGTGTGATCTCATCCACCTGTCCGTTGTATTTGGCATCGTAGTCGAAGAACTCATTACTGGTCACCACCTCCGTGATGGGGAACAGGACTGTCTTCTCACGAGTCTTATAGATACCTTGCGTCACCTCCGTTCCTTCCAGGAAACTCTCCACCATCACCTCAGGACTCTCCATCATCGCCTTACGGATGGCGGGAGCCAGTTGGTCTTTGTTTTTCACCTTCGAAACACCGAAGCTGGATCCGTCAGCAGCAGGCTTCACGAAGCAAGGCATGCCGATGCGCTCCTCGACCTCATCATCGCTCACCATCTCCTCGTAACCCTTACGGATAAGTAACGACTCAGCCACGCTGACCCCATAGCCACGCAGATACTGGTTAAGTACAAACTTGTCGAACGTCATTGCTTCCACCAGCACACTGCTCGTGCTGTAAGGCAGTCCGATGAGCTCAAAGTAGCCCTGCAGGATACCGTTCTCGCCCGGTGTGCCATGAATCGTGATATAGGCATAGTCGAACAAGATTTTCTTCCCATTCTCCATGAACGAGAAATCATTACGGTCGATAGGAGCAGTGGTACCGTCATTGAGGTTCACCTGCCATCGCTGCCCTTTGATGACTACAATATATACATGATATCTTTCTTTGTCGAAGAAAGAAAAAAGGCCTTGTGCCGAGCGCAATGAGACATCGTGCTCTGATGAGTCGCCACCACATACGATGGCAATTGTTCTCTTCAAATTATTCATCTATAACAATTTTTCGTTTTTACGATATTAAGATATTTCGTGATTTCGGTTAATAAAATAATGCCGCCACTTGTCTATCAGCTGTGTCATATCGGCAGGCCACTCACTGGTGAAATCCATCTGCTTACCCGTACGGGGGTGTACAAAGCCCAGTGTGCGGGCATGCAGCACCTGACGGGGGCACAATTTGAAACAGTTCTGTACGAAGGCCCGATAGCTGGCAGTGCGCTCCCCCCGTAAGATCTCCGTTCCCCCATAACGTTCATCACAGAAGAGCGGATGACCGATATGTTTCATGTGGGCACGGATCTGATGGGTTCGTCCTGTCTCCAAGATACACTCCACCAACGTGACGTAGCCGAAACGCTCCAGTACGCGGTAATGGGTGACGGCACTTTTCCCTATCTCCGAGTCGGGAGGGAACACCTCCATGCGGAGCCGGTCTTTCGGATCGCGCCCGATATTCCCTTCGATTCTTCCCTCGTCCTCCACAAAGTTACCCCACACCAAGGCATTATAGCTGCGGTGAGTGGTCTTGTTAAAGAACTGGACTCCCAACTTAGTCTTGGCATCAGGAGTCTTGGCGACGACCAGCAGTCCGCTGGTATCCTTATCGATGCGATGGACCAGTCCTACCTCAGGGTCATTGGGATCGTAGTCGGGGTTGTTACGGAGGTGCCAGGCTACGGCATTCACCAATGTACCATGATAGTTTCCGCATCCCGGATGCACCACCATGCCTGCCTCCTTGTTCACCACCATCAAGTCATCATCCTCATAGACGATGGTCAGAGGAATCTCCTCCGCCTCGATAGTATCATCATAGTGGGGACGGTCGAGCATCAAAGTTACCACATCCCCTGGACGCACCTTGTAGTTGCTTTTCACCGGACGGTCATTCACATGGATGAATCCCGCCTCTGCAGCTTTCTGGATCCTGTTCCGACTGGAGTGCTGCAGGTGCTCAAAGAGGAATTTATCTACCCGCAAAGGCACCTGTCCTGGATCAGCAGCAATGCGGAAGTGCTCGTAGAGCTGTGCCTGTTCCGACATGTCGGCCTCTTCCAAGGCCAGTCTCTCTTCGTCAATTCTCTCGTCAGCCATCTTTTATTCCGGTCCTGTTACCACCTCGAACTCATCCACCTCACCGTTCCCTGCAGGTTGCTCAGCAGGTTTCTCCTCGGTGACCTCCTTCTCCGGCTGTTCTGGCACGGGATCTTCTTCGTTCATCTCTTCAAAGTCATCAAACTCCGGTTCGATATATGCCACCGAGTCAGCCATATCTCGCAAGCCGTCGCCCACCTGGATGATGAGCATGGCATCCACAGGCACCTTCTGTCCGTTGGAGACCAGTTTTCCGCGGCACTTGATGCCATAAACCCAGTCCTTCTCACCTGGCACATACTGCGGATCGCCCACTCTGAAGCCCATCGCCACCAATTTGGCCCGTGCCTCACGGTAGCTGCTGTTATCGATCACATCGGGGATCGTAAGTGTTGGCGTATTAGCCGCATTGATCACGACATAAACGATACGTCCCGACTTCACCGTTGTACCGGGCAGCAGTGACTGTTCCAAGATACAATCTGGCGGTAGCACCTTCACATACCCCGTATCACTGATCTGAATCTCCAGTCCCAACTGATCGAGGATATGCTCGGCATCGGCAAATGATTTATGACGGATATTGGGCACGCGGATCCTCTCTCCATGGTGCGTGTAGAGATCGATGCCATATTTCACACCGAAGCAGGCAGCGACCACGACCAGTGCCATCGCGAATAAGTTGGCCCACAATTTCCAACTCAACACCTTTTTGAAGAACTCTGATGACTTCATAGAAACATTGATTGTGTGTGCAAAGATACGATTAAACGAGCACAATACAAAGAAAAAAATCGTTTTTCTTTTATTGTCGAGTGAAAGTATCTTCGGAGAAGCCCAAAGTACAAAAAACAGAAAGAAGCAAAGTGTTTACCTTACTTCTTTCTGTTTTCTTGTTGATTTTCACCTGTCAACCGACTTACTTTCCGTGATTCTCGTCAGAAACAGTCAGTTTTTTACGTCCTTTAGCGCGGCGGGATGCCAGCACGCGGCGACCATTCTTTGTTGACATTCTCTCACGGAAGCCGTGCTTGTTCACTCTTTTCCTGTTGTGCGGCTGAAATGTTCTTTTCATTGCTTTATGTATTTATTTTT
>OCTX012172372.1_pt1 | contig 21820 bp, 22 predicted proteins | sample 1539691 | NCBI WGS metagenome assembly OCTX01 (sample SAMN02144231, study PRJEB22623) | gut metagenome | biome: sheep rumen | host: Ovis aries | place: New Zealand
ATTCACCTGCACGACCTTTCCGCTTCTGTAGCGGAAAAAGAATGAGTCCGGCGAATGCGAGTTTCCGCAAGGATTTCCCTATAAATCATCACAGTGGCAGCAATGCCACTGTTTTTTCGTTCCAAAACAGAAAAGCCCGCAGGGTTTGCAGCACTTCGCAGTCTGCACCCATGCGGGTATTCTCTTATGCTTATCATTCGTCGTCGAACATCTCGTCGTAAAAGATCATTTCCTCCAGAGAAAAACCTTCTTCTTCGTCTCTTTTACGCTCTTCCTCCAGAATGCGGTCATATGTTTCCCTGTCGACGTAGACCGCACGCTTTTTCCACACGGTCTTAGTACCGAACAGTGTTTTTTCCTGAACGGGAACTGATTCGATGACTCTGTATCTCCTTGCCATGTTGCCCGCCTTCTCCGAAATATTATTGCCGCTTTATTTGCCGATGATATCTACTCGTGCAATATCACTGACGAAATAACAAGTGTCTCCGATTGAAAGTGCCTCTTCCCAGATACCAAGTTCCGCCTCGTTGTAGGTGGCGGAATCAAAGAAGCACTCTCCCTCGGCTGTTTCACCGTTTTCTAGCGTGATACGTACAATCCTGCCATCAAAAGAGGATAACCGAAGTTTTTCACGTTTTTCCACCATCCTGCGAAGAGAATCGTCCCGTATCTTCTCAAAACAGATGTCCCCGTCGATCGTCCCGCAGTCCAGATATCCGTTTTCCTCAAGAAGCCTGACTATGGAACGGTTCCACTCCGGGACGTCAATTTCAATCATGGATTTATTGGGAAAACAATCCTCAATCAATTCCAGCAGAACACGGGTATCCCTGGCTCTCTCTGGAACGACGAAAAACCGGTTGACGAACAGTTCCCTCGGATTCGGAAAGAGAACAGCGCCTCCGATGATCCTGTCCTCGTCTTCCAGCACATACAGTGCGTCCGACTTATCGATCATGCGATACCAGGATTCCTCTTCATATCCTTCAGGACCATCCGGTTCATGTCCTGCCGCAGCGGCTGCCGCGTCAAATGATCGTCTGGAAATCTCCGTCAGGATGCCGATCTCCTCCTCCAGTGCGACTCGCAGTCTCATATCCGCTCCTCCGATCCGAATCTCCGCTATCTTACTGCATTTAGAAAACGCATGAACGCCTCTCGGCCTTTTGCATCCCGCTTAAACACGCCTGCATGTTCAAGTACCTTTGCGAAAACGAGTCCCGTTTCTTTCTTCACGATCTCTGTCACATTATCTCTTGTAATTGTATACCGTTCTCTGATAGATTCCGCCCAATCCGCATGTTTTGATGTTCTCTCATCCGCAGTCAGATCCCCGCCTTCTGCAAGAAGATCCGACACAGCAGCGAGTTCCTCCTTCAGTCTTGCCGGAAGGACAGCAAGGCCCATAACCTCGATCAGACCGATATTCTCTTTCTTGATGTGATGCAGTTCCGCATGTGGATGGAACAGACCGAGCGGATGTTCTTCCGTCGTCAGGTTGTTCCGGAGCACGAGATCCAGTTCATAAAGCCCGTTACGCCTTCTGGCGATAGGCGTGATTGTATTATGAGGTGTGCCGTCCGTCTCTGCGAAAACATCCACAGCAGGATCGCTGTAATTCCGCCAGCATGACAGGATCCGTTCTGCAAGTTCAGCCAGCCGGTTTCTGTCCGCTCCTGAGATCCGGATTACCGACATCGGCCATTTTACGATTCCTGCCCCGATATCCTCAAATCCGGGAAAAGTGAACTGCTTCTCGACTGCAGCCTTTTCCATGGCAAACGTATACCTGCCGCCCTGAAAATGATCATGCGCCAGGATAGAACCGCCCACGATGGGAAGATCCGCGTTCGAGCCCACAAAATAATGAGGAAACTGATGTTCGAAATCCAGGAGTTTATCAAAACATGCCCTGTCGATCTTCATCGGCGTGTGTTCGCTGTTCAGACAGATGCAATGCTCATTGTAATAAACATACGGAGAATACTGTAAAAACCACGGCGATCCGTTGATTGTGATCGGAATCATCCGATGGTTTTGCCTTGCGGGATGGTTGACCCTTCCGGCATAACCTTCGTTTTCCGCACATAGCTGACAGCGGGGATAAACGGATGCCGGCATGTTTCTGGCTGCAGCAATCGCTTTCGGATCCTTCTCCGGTTTGGAGAGGTTGATGGTAATGTCCAGTTCACCGTATTCTGTCAGTGTTTTCCATTGAACATCCCTGGCTATCCTGTCCCTGCGGATATAGTTGGTATCCTGACTGAACTGATAATACCAGTTTGTCGCCATCTCCGGGTCCTTTTCATATAGTTCATTGAAACGTCGGATTACCTGAGCAGGTCTCGGGGTCAGACGGCCCATCAGTTCCGTATCAAGCAGATCCCGGTATACAACGGAATTCTCTTCCAGCACACCGCGTGCAAATGCATCATCCAGCAGTTCGTCCAGAATGGATACGAGATCTCTGTTTTCGGTGGTTTCAAACGCTTCATCAAAACTGTCAATTTTCAGCACATCCAGAATCGTATTGACTGCCCATTGCTGCTCACAAGGTTCGATCAGCCTTTTTTTCAGTGCATATGAGACAAGTCCCGATACTGCATTGTTGGTCATTTCAAAAACCATCCTTCTGTTTTTTGTAAATCCATCTTATCATGTTTTGCTTGCGACAACACAGGTTGAAAAAAGAAATCGGCGGGTCTGATGACCCGCCTTTTTTCTCATGAGTTATTGGTCCGGCAATGCCTGGGCATTCCTTTCATACAGCAAAACCCGTACAGGAAAATGTTCGTTGCCCGGCATTGATCCGGATATCTCCCTTACCATAGAGAAACCCATCTTCTCGTACAACGCAGCGGCTGGGAAGTTACCCTTCAGCACTTCCACATAACGGATCTCCGGATATGCTTTCAGCACACAGGATACGAGGGATGAGCCGATGCCTCTGCGGAAGACGGTTGGCCAGACGTACAGCCACGCCAGCTCTTCTCTGGAGCAAGCTGCGAACCCCAAGATCCTCCCTTCTGTTTCTGCGACGAACAGTCCCTCGTACCCAAACAGATTTTCACGTTCGGCACAGACAGAGAACGGAAGAAATGCATCTTCCAGCCCGGCAAGTTTCAGCTCTTCCTTCCGTGCAGCGTCATGTATTGCTGCAATCTCTTCCAAATCCCGGTCCGTAACCCGCCTTATGATCATATTAATCATAATCTGATCCATTCTCAGGCAGATCTCACCTGTTCCATCAATCTGGACGCCAACGAGACGCACTGAGCAGCATCAGGAGAATAACCGTCAGCGCCGATTTCATCACAGAATTGCTGCGTAATCGGAGCACCGCCGATAATGATCCTGTGTTTTTCACGGATACCGCGCTGCATTGCCAGATCCACCACGCGTCTCATCTCACTCATCGTTGTGGTGAGCAGAGCGGAACAGGCGATGATATCACAGTGTTCCTGCTCCGCTGTATCAAGGAATTTTTCAGCGGATACGTCCACGCCAAGATCGACGACCTCAAACCCTCCGCCCTCCAGCATGATCTTCACGAGGTTTTTCCCAATATCGTGCATATCCCCCTTGACCGTTCCCAGACACACGCGTCCTTTCCGCTTCACATCCGAGTCCTGGAGCAATGGCCGAAGGACATCCAGCGCTGCGCTCATGCATTTTGCTGCAACAAGCATCTCCGGAACGAAAGCACGATTTGCAGAAAAATCTTCTCCAAGAAGCATCATACCCCGGATCAGTCCTTCAGAAACGATTGTCCGGGCATCAATTTCTTCTTTTAAAGCACGTTCAACGTCTGAAAGAAGCACTTTCTGCCTGCCTTTCCTCAAATCAGCAGTGATACGGTCAAGCACGGGATCCTGCACGTACATTTCGGTCTCCTTGCCGACAGCATGCTCCTCTTTTCTCTTCGACAAGGCAATGCGCCTCAGCTCCGGTCTCAACGGAGTATTGAGATGCCATACCGCGTTATACGCTGCAATCGCTTCATCAATGTATCCGTCGACATGTTTACATACTGTTCCTGGCAATCCGTAGGTAATGCATGGAATAAAGTGGCCGCCCGGGCAGCATTCGTGCAGGACTTTCCCGACATAGGAACGGATCTCATCCCCGTCAGCGTCAGGGCGGTCGATTGCAGCGCCAATTCCGCCCATAAGCACCATTTTCCCATTCAGGCGTTCCTGAAGTGCCGGAATGCCGTTTTCCGGCAGGACTCCCTGCCAGATCTGGATTCCGATTTCGGACATATCCTCGACGATTGGCGCAAGATAGGAATCCGCATGGTGGATCGTGATAACTCCGTGCTCCCTAAAATAGGAATAGAACTCTCTGTACGGTTCTTTGAGGAATTCGCGCCAGATTTCCGGGCTCATAAACAGAGACTCCTTGGTCCCCCAATCATCATGGGAAAGGACTGCGTCCGGATGAAGATTTTCCACCAGCAGTCTGGCGTGAGTCAGCCGGTGATCAAGGATATACGCTATCAGATCGTGCATCTCTTTCGGATGTTCGTAGAATCCTGTGAGCGTATCCTCGAATCCCATAAGAAAATGGAGCTGTTCGAACAATCCGGTTCCCATCAATGCCATGGAAAGAAAGTCTTCCCCACAGGCTGCCTTTGCAGCTGTCCGCGCTTCTTCCCATCCTTCGGTGCAGTTTGACACAAGATCGGGTGCATGAACAAAGGATTTCCATTCCGTAATGTCCTTCAACACTTTCGTCTCGGGAGTGATATAGGGCATCGGGCCAGGCGCATTTTCCGGATAATCAATCGTAACTCCCCAGCGGTTAACAGCCATAGCACCTTTGCGCAATCCCGCTCTGAGATACCGATTCACTGGATCACCGGGAACAAGCCGGAAAGCTTCATACTGACAAAGTTGCCGGTCCGGGCGTCCGTCTTTCTTCAGTTGTTCGAGCAGCAGTTCTTTCGGTGTCATCATAAGCGTGTCGTTCCTCATTTCAGAAGGATACATGAAACAAAAGTAATCGTGGAAGGCCCGTTATTGTAGCGGATTCCGCACAGATCGCAGACATTGCTGACAATCAGGCCGCAAGCCTCCATGGAGGGATAAAGCCGGTCCGGATGGCGGCATGGCGCATCGGGATAGGTGCACTTCACACATCGGGTACAGCTTCCCGCCGCCATCGGCATGCACTTCGGAAGCATTTGTCTGACCTGACGTACGACCGTATCAAAACGTTTTTTATGAAGCTGATCCACATTCCTGATTCCCTCAAGATCAAAATCGCCGTCTACATCCGAGACCGAGACCAGCAGCAGGCCGATTTCATATCCTGCCATCTGTTCTGAAAGGTCCTTAATGGATCCACATGCGGGAGGACACGACCATGACGCCCCAAACCGTGAGCAGCGATTATCCGCGCACATCCTGCGGACTTCCGGTTCCGGGCAGAGCAGTTTCGCATCAAAAAGCGCAGTGCGGAATCCTGCCTGAACGGCAAGTTTCTCTGCCAAACGGAGCGTTTCGTCCTCTGTCCGCACTTTTCCGATCTCCTTCATTTTGGTATCATAAACAATAACAATACTTTAACGATTTTCATATCCAAAGGCAAGAACATGAACGTATTTACGATTTCGACATCTGTCGGCGAGCTTTCAGTTGAGAAGGGTACGATCCTGCTGGATGCACTGCATCAGGCGGGCATATCTGTTTCAGCTCATTGCGGCGGAAAAGGACTGTGCGGCAAATGTAAAGTCCGAATCATGGAAACTTCTTCGGAAAAGATCGTTCTTGCCTGCCGCTACAAAATCGAAAACAATATCACTGTGCTGGAAACAGCCTGCGACAGAAACCATCTTCAGACAGGCAATCTTTTGGATGTCTCTGCGTATCCCGGTCATTATGCCGCAGTCGATCTGGGCACGACCGGCGTCAGTGCCCTGCTCCACTCCGGAACAGAAGGGTTTGAAATGAACGAAATCAACTCGCTCGCACCGTATGGAGCGGATGTGATCTCAAGAACTTCATATGTCCATGAACATGGTGCGTCAGCCCATCTGTCCGCTCTGCTCAAAGAGCAGATCCTGCGCATGGTCCGTTCCTTATCAGAAAAATCGGGGATCCCTGTTCCTGATACAATCCGAATCGGGGGAAACACAATCATGCAGCATCTTCTGTGCGGTATCGACCCTTTCCCCATCACTGTCTCTCCTTTCACTCCGGTTACCAGATTCACCGGCAATGACAGCATAATTCAACTGAATGAATCTGTGCGCGCAAAGGTAATGCCCTGTGTTTCCGGATACTTCGGCGGCGATCTTACCGCCGGAATCTATGCTCTCTCTGACCTGCTCGACAAAGAATCCCGCGTATTGTTTACTGATGTAGGAACCAATTGCGAGATGGCGCTTTATGACAGCGGGACATGGACTTGCTGTTCCGTTGCAAGCGGTCCCGCACTGGAAGGCGGAAACCTCTCCTGCGGTATGCCGGGACTTCCCGGTGCTGTGGAGCATGTTTACTACGAGAACGGTAAACTGCGTTGTTCCGTCATCGGGAACGGAAAGGCATTGGGCATCTGTGGTTCAGGAATCATCGATCTCATTGCTATCCTTCTGAAAATCGGAATCATCGATGAGTCCGGACGCATGCTGTCGCCGGAAGAATCCGGTCTGCATATGAGCGGCTATACCGAAGATGAAGATGGTAACGGACGAATCGTTCTTCAGGAAGCGGTCTCCTTGAATGCCAGAGACGTCCGGATGATCCAGATGGCGAAAGCCGCATTCGCTGCCGGAATAACCACTCTTCTTGAGGAGCGAGGACTGTCTCCGAGCGATATCGACACTGTCTTTCTCGCAGGCGGATTCGGCACTTTTATGGACATCAGCAGTGTCACCCGCATCAGGATGTTTCCGGAAGAATTCGGAGTCCGATGCGTTCCAGTAGGCAACACCTGTCTGAAAGGCACATCTAAAGCCGCTTCTGCGGACGATGGTCAGAGCCTTCTGGAAAAGATCTGTGATGATTGCCGATATATCGAACTATCTTTCAACAGCAGATTCAATGAACTCTATATCGAAAACATGCAATTCTGAGGAATAGTATATGGAACTCTATCTTCCCCTGATCCTGGACGGAGCAACCGGTACCGAATTACAAAAACGCGGATTCCGAGGCGATGTTGCCGCTGAACAATGGGTACTGGATCATCCGGATGCGATCCTGGAAATCCAGCGCAGTTATTCCGAGGCAGGAAGCGATGTCCTTTATTCTCCGACTTTTGGCGGTAACCGCGTCAAACTGGAGGAAAACAGGATCTTCAACCGGACCGAAGAAATCAACGAACAACTGGCACTGCTGTCTAAAGAAGCTGCCGCCGGTCAGGCATTGGTTGCCGGGGATCTCGCCCCCACCGGTCTGTTCGCGGTTCCGCTTGGGGACGCAACTTTTGACGAACTGGTCGAGATTTATTCTGAGCAGGTCGAGGGACTGGAACGTGCCGGCGTCGACCTCTATGTCATCGAGACCATGATGACGGTCTCGGATGCACGAGCTGCCCTGACTGCGGTTCGCAGCAGGACGGACAAGCCAGTTCTCGTTTCATTCACCTGTGACGAAAACGGAAAGACCATTACCGGTAGTGACGCGGAGGCCGCACTGGTCATTCTGCAGTCCATGGGTGCTTCCGCTTTCGGTCTGAACTGTTCTGTCGGCCCGGAAGATCTCATTCCTACATTCCAGCGCATGCACCGTTACGCACGCGTGCCGCTTGCAGCGAAGCCGAATGCAGGCAAACCGGAACTCGTGGACGGAAAGACCGTTTATAGGTGTGAACCGGAGCAGTTCGCCGCATGTGTTCCGGAGTATGCGGCCAACGGCGTTCAACTGTACGGTGGATGCTGCGGAACGGATTCACGCTTTATCCGTATTCTTCGCGATGCGGTCATGAAAGAAAAGATGACACCTCCTGATCCGCAATGCACGGACAAACTGATCTGTGCGACAGAGAAGCATGTCTTTGAAGTCGACCCCGCAGTCGCTTGCGGCAGGATTCTTGAAACTGGCTCAGGACTTGCTGACGCCCTTGAGGAAGAAAATGACTCGCCGGATCCTTTCATTTCTGTCCGTCTGCGAACCCCTGAAGATACGGAACTTCTAACGGATGAGATTTATGTACTTGAAAAGCCGTTGTGCATTGTCTGTGATGATGCGGACGTGCTGGAAAGAATGCTGAAAGCTTATAATGGAAGGGCGCTTTATGAAGGTACCCTCCCCGAGGACATCCTCAGCCGCATGCGGGATCGTTACGGATTGATCACTTGACGACGAAAAAAAACCATGCCGTCTGAACAGTTTATCTGTTCAGACGGCATGGTTTATTTCTGAAAATCTTTAATTCTGTGCAATACCGCCAAGCAACTTATGCAGAAGACGGTATAATTCCATCGCCTCCTGAGGCTCCAAGGGAATACATGCGCCCATCTTTTCAGGAACAGATGCAGCTCTGTCCCGAAGTGCTTCCCCCATCTCAGTGATTCGGACGACGACCATTCGTTCATCCTCCTTACTGCGTTGACGGGTCAGGAGACCTTTCTTTTCCATGCTCTTCAGCAGAGGAGTAAGAGTTCCGCTGTCAAGAAACAGTCTGTGTCCAAGATCCCGGATACTGATCTCCTTTTCCTCCCAGAGAACCATCATCGCCACATACTGCGTGTAGGTGAGATCCAGATCCTCCAGCAAAGGATAATAACGCTTGATCACTTCTCTGGATGCTGCATACAGAGGAAAGCAAAGCTGGCGGTCCAACTTCAGCATCTCGTAATCAGCCATGATCAAGCCCTGTGTTCTTCGTCGTAAGCCTTGCGGACAGCTTTTGCAAGCTGATCAGCGCAAGAAGTGTTCTTGAATCCGCAAAGATTTCCTTTCAGTTTGCTCTCAATCTCATCAACCGTCATTCCGTCCACAAGAATCGAGATTGCTTTCAGGTTTCCGTTGCAGCCTCCGTCGAAAGAAACTTTGGATACACGGTCTCCGTCCAGATTAAAATGAATACGGGAAGAGCAAACGCCCTGTGTCCGATATGTATACTGACTCATTTGGTCACCCCTTTTAAGTAATAGTTCAATTTAATTGAGTTCAATAAGATTATACTCCGCCGAATTACTCTGTCAAGCACGGAAGCAGATCACTCATTCTGGACCTTATCCACGGAAGCCACAAGATATTTCTGGTTATGGAAGATCAGATCCACTAACAGAGACAGATACTTGATCACGATGGCAAACAGCAGAAACGTTCCGGAGAACCCTGCAGAGCTAAGCACCATCGTTGTCGTCCAACCTGCGACCGGTTTCATTGAGAGATAGATTACCAGCGTATAAACGCCTGCAATCAGCGCGACAGCCAGCATAAAAAACGCAATAAACAGGGAGAGACGGTATGCGGCATCCGTATATAGAATAAGAGCGTCCATCGCTTTACCGACCCGGTCATCTTCCACGGATCGGAACGGTGTCACGGGAGTATAACTCACGTTGGTCATCTTCATCCCACTTGCGGCATAAGCAGCTTTTCTGTAGGGAATATAGGAATTGATGGCATGAAGACGGTTAACAGCTCTGCGAGACAACAGGTGCATGCCATCCGTACCGACTTTCCCGCCGCTGTGGCTGAACCGGTTGAAAACTCTGTAAAAAAGACGCGACGTTCCCTTTTCCGATCCCTCCGGCATTGCGGTGACGATATCATATCCTTCCGTGGACCGGCGAAATGCCTGAGCGACAATGCCTTCCGGCAGGCCGGCATGAATATTGTCAAACTCATACAGATAGTCCCCGATTGCAATATCGATTCCGGCGTTCATCGCCCTCTCGACACCCTGGCGGACGCTCAGATTGACCAGTGTCAGTGCAGCACGCATACCGCTCTGCCGATACCGGTCCCTGACATAGTCCGCAGATTTCTGGCGGTTATCGTTAACGGCGACGACCTCATAATGTTCAAAAACCGATTCCACCTCAGCGCACACCTTCTCCAGGAAAGTCCAGCTTTCCTCAGGCGAGTCCCCAAGGTACAGGATAACGGAAACCATGCTTTTTTCTTTATTCATCGGCTACTCCTATCAGATCAGGTGCGGCTCAGATCCAGAACCGGATCCAGGTCGTAGATCGTGTTGATCTTTCCGGACAAAACAGTCAGAAAACGCGGATGATCGGATGATTCCCATATGACAGTCGGACGGCTATCGTCCACTTCACTGGCCTTCAGAATCAGTTTGACAGCAAAATGGGAACGTTCATATGTCAGTCGGTAAGGTTCTTTCAGATACTTTTCCATCAGCCTGTTCATATACCCGTACGCAGTTTCCGGCCTTGCAGGACAACTGTCACAGTTCTGCAGACACTCCGGCGTGCAGGACGGGTTGCGCTGTTGGCAGGAAAGGACAGGCAGTTTCTCATAACTTGTCGCGTGAGGTGTAAAACAGACCGATGTCAGCGAGTGATATCTGGTGCATCCAAACGGCATTACCGAGAAGAAGGGTCCGTCCATGACGGTGATTCCGAGCGGCTTCAATGCCGGGGTGGGATCACCGAGAATGATCTCGCAAAGTTCGTACTTTGTCGGAAGCGGTTCAAACCCGCCCAAATCAAGAACGGCATTGGCAGAGGCATATGTCGCGTTCAGAACATAGTCCGCGCTGAACGTTTCCCCGGCAGCAGAAACGGAGAAAGACTCTCCCTCTCTTTCGATACGATCCACCATGTGATGAAAGAGGATCGATACAGACGACAGTGCATTGATTTCCCGCATCAGTCTTTCCCGTATCAGGACAGCATCGAATGCATACTCTTCCGTCAGAAAAGCACCATCTACCACACCCTCTTCGAAATACTTCCGCGCATCGATCTCCTCACAGGGGATCTCTGCTGTCTCGCAAAAACGGCGGAACGCAGCAGCATTCGTCCAACTGAATCTGGCGCTGGTGGCATAGATCTTCGTAAAGGAACGGTTGATGCAATCGCTGTATTCATCAGAAAACCGTCTGAAATAACCTCCCGCCTGAAGCGCCGTGGACAAGGACCTGGGATAATGGTATCCCATATGCACCCTTGCCTGATTGACGAAACTGGCACGAGACATCGCATCGGGATCTCCTTCGAGGACGACCGTCCTCAAACCGGCTTCCCCGAATCGTTTAGCGGCATAAAGGCCGAACATCCCGGCCCCGATCACGATCCGATCCACATTCATTGTTCTTGCTGTGCAGACCGTTCCAAGCACGAAACTGCGGTCTGCCGCTCCTTCCTTACATGGGTTTATACGAAATGGAATCCGATTCAGATCCCCTTTGGGTCATAAGCGCCTACTACCGCGGCAAACAGTATCTTCAGAAGATTCAGATTTCCCTTCAGCGGGCTGATCTTCGTCGGTGTCTTCTCCCCTTTCGGATATGCACGGCGGACAGGGACCTCGCATGCCTTCAGTCCCATTTTGGACCACCGGATACTTAAATATGCAAGCAGCTCGTATCCTGAAAACACATCCCGGAATACAGCAGTCTTTTCCGAAAACAGATAATCTGCACTGTGTCCCCTGAATGCGGACGTGGTATCCGTGAACCATTGCCCGGCAGCTGCAGAAATCAGCGGAGCATGGATCAGCCTCAATGCAAGGAGCCGCACAGGCGGTGTGTTGACTGCCTCGCCGCCGCTGATAAAACGGCTACCCTGAACAAAGGCGTAACCTTCTTTCAGTTTCTTGATAAAGAGCGGAACACTTTCGATACTGTCTTTGTCATTGCCATCGACGGTAAGGATCCCCTGATAGCCGCGTTCTTTTGCCATATGGAATCCGGTGCGCAACTGAGCTCCCTGTTTGCCTGGACCCGTCTTGATAATCAGTGTATTTACACCCAGATCCCTGAGCCGGCCGGGTTCCATGCTTCCATCGGTGCTTCCCCCGTCACAGATCAGGATGTCCGCAATTTCATCAATCCCTGATTCCTTCGCACGCTGCAATTCCCGAAGGATCCGTTCTCCTTCATTCAGCACAGGAATACAGAGACAGAAGTCGCTTCTCTTTGGGAGAAAGCATTCTGCCTCATAAGAAGGTATGCCGTCCGCACCCGGAAAACGGATCATTTGAAGACCTCACTCACATATGACAGAACTGACCGGATGGTCTCCGTATCCGTCTGTTTCATTTCGACGGATACATAGCCGTCGTAATCCTGTTCTCTTAACATATCCGCCAGTTCGGAGTGCTCCTGCCGACGGATCACCGGGACAAGCCCCGGTTCGCTAATATGCACATGCCCGATCAGATTGGAATTGGAAGCGACTGCTTTCAGACTCTCACACTGATTTATGATCGTTCCAAAATCCAGATTGACTTTCAGACCGGGAACTTTCCGCGCAAAACTGAAAGCTTCTCTGGTGGTATTGATAAAGTTAGTTCCATACATCGGAGGATTTGCTTCAAGGGAAAGCACGCATCCGTGTTTTCCCGCGCTCTCCACAGCGCGTTCAAAAAATGGAAACGCATCCTTTTCTGTGCGGCCGTCCGGCATGATCCTGTTCCTTGGACAACCGAACACGAAGTTACAGCCTCCGACCGCCTCACCGAAACTGAAAGCCTGATCCAGATAGTCCAGCAGCAGTTCTGCCTGATCCGGTTCGAAGAGACACTCGCCTCTCCCATACAGGATTGACTGCATAGAAACGACCCGCAATCCGAATTGTTCCCGCAGCACAGCACTTTTTTCATACATCAGCGCTTTACAGTCATACGGCCGTTCGGAGAAAAAGCGGGTCGGAGCGATTTCCAGACCGGTATAACCCAGTTCTTTCATCAGGGCGTAAACTGTCTCATCCTGATCCTGCGGCCATGCGATGTTGGAACAGCTCAGTCTCATCGGTTTTCTCCCTTCGTAAAGGTCAGCAACGCATCCAGAATCTGAGATTTGCTGTAACAGTACCCGTCAGAACCGCCGAACACAGCAGCATGGATGCTTCTGAGGTCATAGTGTACAGGTCCTGAAGGCAGTTCGTTTCTGAACGAACCGGAAAAACAATGTGAAAAGACTTCTGAAGCGGAAACAGGCTCGCTGGTCAGGTTAAGCACCTCAAGCCCAAGTTCAAGGCCTTTTGACAGGTCGCGCCACAGCCAGGAGAGATCATAGAACTGGAAAGTACTCCTGCTGTCCGTAAAATTCAGCGCACTCCAGTCATTATGGCAGAACGCTTCATACAGCCCGCTTCTCAGATTTCCCTCCGCGCAGCAGCGGTAAAGACCGTTCGGTTCCAGTCTATAGCAATCCGGCATCATCGGTATCTTTTCCGCTAGTTCATGGTATTTCTCTTCCGACAGCATCGTCGGAATTCTCGTCAGCGCATCATAAATGAAGTTCTTTTTCAGCCCGGTTCCGAACAGCGCTGGAAGCCGGATTACGAACGTATCGAATTCCGTTCTGACAAGGTCCTCCAATTCAAGCCGGTTCCGTCCATAGGGATGAAGACCATCCACTTCCATCGGACTGCTCTCATTTTTTCCGCAGGGATCCTTATAAACATCGATCGTGCTGATCAGCACGACTTTGCGCGGTCTCATAGCTTTAAGATTGTCGTAGGCCTGTCGGACTTTCGCTCGGTCCGCCTGCGGTGCCCGATTTGCCAGATATTTCTCCGCGGTAACTCCGGCATAAACGACCAGATCCGGACAGGTCCCGAACGATTCGGATATATCCGTCGAATGATAGCACGCATCGAAATCATGGAATGACCGAAGATTTCCGCCGACAAAACCAGTGCTTCCAACCAGAACCGTACTCATGTTCTTTCACCCTTCGTGTGGGCTTCAAACCAGTCTGTGATTTCACGGAGTCTGCGCAGTCTGTGTTTGGGCTGACCGCTTCTGGACAGTTCGTGGTTTTCCCCATGGAAAACCACCATACGCGCTTCCACACCTTTCGCACGGATATACTGAAACAGCTGAACACCTTGTTCCAGCGGGCAGCGATAGTCCTGATCCGAGTGGATAAACAGTGTCGGCGTGGTAACATTGGACGCGTATTTCAACGGAGAATGATCCCAGAGTTTTTCCAGGTCGTTGTCAATGTTGCCTGCCTGCTGATCCGCACAGAACCACTCGCCGATGTCCGAAACACCATAGAACGAGATCCAGTTACTGATACTGCGCTGCGTCGCGGCACAGCAGAATCTGGCTGTGTGGCCGATGATCCAGTTGGTCATGAATCCGCCGTAACTGCCCCCGGTTACGCACATGCGTTCCGGATCGATCTGAGGATATTTCGCCATAACAACATCCGTAAAATCCATCAGGTTCTGATATTCCACCGTACCGTATCTCCCGCGGATATCAGAGAACGCATCGCCGCGTCCATCAGAACCGATGGGATTACAGAACAGTACGAAGTAACCAGCGGAAGCCCATACCTGCATCTCATGGTAAAAGATCGGTCCGTACACCGTTTTCGGACCGCCATGGATATCCAGCACGGCAGGATATGTCCTATCCGGATCATAATCAATCGGTTTGAGTACCCATCCCTCGATCATCTCATTGCAGCTGGCGAAAAGAAGATGCTCAGGCCTTGCCACATATCTACCTTCCAGATTCGCGGCATTGAAACTGCTGACGCAGACCGGAGTTCTTTCGGTCAGTCCGGAAACATATAGTTCCTGAAGAGCGTCTTCTTTCAGCAATACAGAAAGGACCTCTCCTGTCTCTTCACTCAAGTCAAAATCATCAACCGACCCGTCGATTTCCAGGACCGGGTACTCCGTTCCCTGCGCATCTGCCGCACGGAGAACCGCGTTGCCTCCTCTGGTCTCCGTGAAATAGATCGCTTTCTTTCCGCTCTTTAACGTCCGGGACTGCCCAAGGCGGCAATCCGAACCAGTGGCGTTGCCAAGTCCGGTGGAACGCTTCAGGAGCAGTTCCTCCCTTCCGGTCTCCGGATCGACGAAAAACAGGTCCGGGTCCTGATTGAGCCCGTAGAGTTGCTGATCACTCATGGCAAGCACGAGTTTCCCGTCCAGAAGTGCACTTCCGCTAACTGAGTATTTTCTGTCATTCCGGACAGTTCTGTCCTCGCCCGTGGTCCGATCATAAAGACGCATTACCGACTTGTAATCCGCCTTGCTTACCTTCTCCTCACCGAAATAAAACAGCCGATTTCCGATGATCTCATATCCGGACACATCCATTACAGCCGGAGAAATCCGGGTCACTGTTCCGGAAACGCTGTCATATACGAATAATGCGGATCTCATTTTGTTGATGAAGCCCATCCCGTTGAACCAGAAAGGAACCTCATCGCAGACCTCATAGTCTTTGTCTTCTTTCCGTCTTTTTGCGTAAGCTTCTTTTTCTTCCCTGGAAGCAACATGGAGATCCGGCTCGTTCGCATCGATCGAACCGGTGACAACATAGAGTCCGTCTTTCCATGGTCTGAGAGAAACGGCACTGAAAGGCAGTTCAAACAGTTTTACCGCTTCACCGCCGTCCAGATACAATCTGTAGACAGGGGTGAACTGTTCCCCCGCTTCCTGACGTTTTTTGTCAGCTTCATCACGAACCGTGAGCAGAAGAAGTTCATTATCGTTATTCCAGACAAATGCGCCTTCTCTGTTCATTGACGTGAGCTGACGGAGCATCCCGTCACGCCGAAGCCAGATGTTGCTCGTGTATGAATTGTTCTCAGCATCCGCTTTTTTGACCGTGAATGCAGCCTTACTGCCATCCGGTGAAAAAGATAATCCGCCGAGGAATTGATAATTCAGCAGGTCCTCCTGCAGGATCGGTCTCATGTTTTCTCCTTTGATCAGAATGTATAATCGCCCAATTCAGAGAGGGGCTTCTTCAGTTCATCCGGATGGGCCATCAGCCACTCAAAATACTTCAGGCTGCGGATGAAATAGAATCCGTCCGCAATCCGTTCATCCAGAATGATCGCCATCGGCAGAAGCGTTCGCATCTCGCCTTCTTCGTTCCTCTGTTTCTTCATCGTACCGACGATGACGAAAACAGAGTTCGTTCCATAGTTGTTCAGATGATGATAGGACGCTCCCGCTCCGATACTTCCCAGGTTGGAAAGGAAGACGGAGGTATAGTTCGCGTCACCGTCGGTCAGCGCCTTGGGCATAATGCCGTGATACTCCAGTTTGTAGAGGATCCAGAAGAAGATCTCCAGAATGAAGCGCGGAGCCTTCATGACGGTATTGATCAAGTCGTCCAGATCGTTCTTTCCGTCTTTGCGCATCTTGGTGACATCCCCCAGAATCTTCTTGGAAATATCATCGATGGTCATATCCGCATCGGTTGTGACACAGACGAGGCTTTCTTCAGCGCCGTCTTTGAACTGGCGTTTAGCGGTAAAGGAAAGTGACAGTTCCTTACGCTGCCAGAACTGACGCCCGGATATGAAGCGGTTCAGTAACGGACGGTGCCAGACTGTCTTCGCAATACCGGTGCATACCGCATGGAAGATTTTATAGTTTGTTCCGTTCTCTTCGTTCTCTTTCTTCATCCACTCCAGAAGGTCTGTGACATCCACTTCCATCTGCTGACATGCCTCAGCCTCCGTGCGGTTTTTCATTACATAAGGGAAAGTCTTGTGGAGGCCGTCTACCTCCACGCGAACTGCGTCTCTGCGTTCTTTTCTTGCCATATATTTCTGCTCCTTTTCAGATTATAGTTTGATTGATTTCAGATCACGGGCTGCGGAATTCAGACACTCGTATCCTTCCGCCGTCACGATCACCAGGTCCTCGATGCGGACCCCGAATTCACCGGGGAGATAGATACCCGGTTCAATGGAAAACACCATGCCCTCCCGTACCGGGTTCGTATTCGCCGGGCCAACGTCCTGGGGCTCATGCTCACCCAGACCGATGCAGTGCCCGAGCCGGTGGGTGAAGTACTCGCCGAATCCTGCAGCCGAGATATGATCACGCGCAGCCGCGTCGATATCACAGAAGCGTGTTCCCGGGCGGATCACCGCTTTCGCCCGCTCAGTCGCTTCAAGAACAGTTTCATAAACCATTCTTTCCCTGTCCGTGACTTCACCGACAAATCGTGTCCGCGTCATATCACTGCAATAATCCTTGTAATAACAGCCCATATCGATCAGGACCGCACTGTCACCCTCAAGCACCGTTCCATCTGGTTCATGGTGCGGATCCGCCGCATTCTTTCCGAATGCTACGATCGTTCCAAAGCAGAACCCGTTGGATCCGTGAGCCAGATATCCCTTGTTTATGATCTCAGCCAGTTCTTTTTCGGTCATTCCGATCCTCAGCTGTGAATAAGCTTCCTCAATGACCGCGTCATTGATCCGGCTGCTTTCTCTCATTCGGTCCAATTCCTCCCGGTCTTTCACGATACGCAGATCGTCCACCGCGGAGGATACTTTCAGAACAAGTTCAGGAAAACGATGTATCACGGGAACAAGATACTTCGCCTGAACACCGCGATCCACACCAAGAGTCCGTATTCCTTCCAATTTCCCGCACAGGATGGCAGGTGCATCATCTGAATCGGTATGCCAGACCGTTTCAAGTCCGGTGTCTTCAAAAACGAAAAGTTTATTTGCAAACAGCACAGAATTCCCGTCCGCAAATACCAGAAGCATCCACATCCTTTCAAAAGGCTGAATCTTTGCCCCGGTCAGATAAAAAATCGAGATTGGGTCGCTCACCAACATCGCATCCATGCCGGATTCCCGCAGCAAAATCTGCAGGCGCTCGATTCTGTTTTCCATATAGTATTCCTCTTTCTTTGCAGATCATACTCTGCCCATTTTATCAGTAAAGATTATTATACCGCAGGATAACGGAAATGAGAATCGTTTCCGCCTACGAATAAACGGTCATGTTGTGGAATACATTTTGTTTTGATAAGATTGAAAAAAAAAGAGAAGCGAGGTTCAGAATGAGAGAGACCGTCACGCCGGCAGAAGCGCTGGCAATCATTCAGAAATACAATAAAGAGCCTTTCCATCTCCGGCATGCCATTACGGTGAGTGCAGTTATGAAGTGGATGGCGGAACAACTGGGATATGCGGACGAAGCCGCATATTGGGCATCCTGCGGCATGCTGCACGATGTGGATTTCGAACTGTATCCGGACTGTCATCTGGACAATACGCCGGAGATCCTCCGGAAAGAAGGCATCGGCGAGGATGTGATCCACACCGTCGTTTCTCACGGCTATGGTCTGTGCAGCGATGTTGCTCCGGAGCACGAGATGGAGAAGGTGCTGTTTGCTGCAGATGAATTAACCGGGATCGTCTGGGCAGCGGCAAAGATGCGTCCGTCCCACAGCTGTACAGATATGGAACTGTCTTCACTCAAGAAAAAATTCAAAGACAAAAAATTTGCAGCAGGATGTTCCAGGGATGTGATCCGCCGCGGCGCCGAAATGCTGGGATGGGACCTTGACAGACTGCTCCAGATGACGCTCGATGCCATGAAAGCAACAGAGGCGGAAGTCAATTCCGCATCCGCTCTGTTCGAAGGCTGACCTCTTTATCTGAAGATAAGGGACTCTGTGTGCTTACACAGAGTCTGTTCTTTCAAATGATTACCGGTTCAGCACAAAAAATTCGTCAACCACGTCTTTTGTCCGGTATTGCCTTTCATGCGTTTCCGAGATGTGCGCCTTCTTTGCATCTTTCAGTCACGGAACAGTATTATATTAGAAGAGGTCTATATGGCTGTCGGAAAAATCATACTGATTTGCGGCACACTCTGCAGCGGGAAAACCACTCTTGCAAATTCCATCTCCCAGAAGCAGGACTGTGTTCTGCTGTCGTGCGACAAAGTCATGCGGAAGCTGCATCCGGTTGACGCAGGATTTGACTACGAAACAGAACTGGAGCGTGTCAAATCCGATCTGATGGTTCAGGCTTTCTCCTTCGTCCGTCTAGGAAAAGATGTTGTGCTGGACTGGGGGTTCTGGAGAAAGGAAGAACGAACCGCGATACACCGTCTTCTGCTTGAGTCTGAGATCCCTCAGGAATGGATTTTCCTGTCACCCACACGGGAGGAATGGACCCGAAATGTTTCAAAGCGAAATCGTCAGGTCCTGGAAGGAAGAGCAGACGAATACTATATTGACGAAGGACTTGTTTTAAAGTCAGAGCATCTGTTTGAACCGGTTTCCGCAGAGGAACAGATTGCACTCAACGGAGAATCATCGATTATGGAAAACACATTGTCAAAAGAAGTATATATCGTTCCCAGCCAGTGCGACAGCACATCAAGACTCGGTATTCCGAACACCTTTGATCTGCTGATGGATATCGCTACGGAACATGCGGATCTGTTGGGAATCGGGCCTGCATATCTTATGAGGGAAGACCGCTTCTGGCTCACGGTTCGGGCAAGGGCAGTGTTTCATCGCCGCCCCGCTCTCACTGAGCGTGTCACCCTATCCACCTGGCCTGAAATTCCGGAGAAACATCGGTGCCTCAGGGATTACACTCTCAAAGTCGGCGAAGAACTGCTCATCGAGGGCAAGAGCGAATGGGTGATCCTTGACAGAAAAACGGGAAGATTGCTCAATGTTGCCTCCGTCTATCCGCAGGGTCTTTCCCTGAGAGAAGATGTCGTTCTTCCGGACCGTCCGGAACGGATTGCTGAAAACTTCTCTGATGCTGAGAAACTTGGGATCTATACCGTCCGTTCCACTGATATCGATCTGGGAGGGCACATGAACAATGCCGCGTATATAAGTGCGTTCGCCTCTCTTTTTTCCACAGACGAATGGAACCATATGGCGATCAGCGAGATCGATGCTGTTTACAGGGCACAGTGTTTCGAAAAAGAAGAACTGACCGCCCTTCGTGTCCGGGGAGAAAATCACTTCGACGTATGTTTCCAAAAAGCAGACGGCAGCATCGCTTTCCTTCTCCGCTACCGGTGAAACCAAAATCAAAAGAACCTGTTTGCAGGGCTCTTCCTGCAAACAGGTTCTTTTTTTCTGACATAACAGAGTTTCTGTCTGTCATGAAATCAGTCTTCACGAGGAACGACAACAGAATTCTGTCCTCCTTCGAGCCAGGCATTGACCGAATCAAAGACGATCTGCGCCCGCAGATCCATGGCTTCCTCTGTCGCAAAACCGATGTGAGGCGTAACAAACAGATTCGGAACGTTCAGAATCGGGAGACCCGGATCAAAAGGCGGTTCGGTGTCAAACACATCGGCGGCAGCTCCGGCGATGATTTCTTCGTTCAGTGCCTCAATCAGCGCATCCGTCTGAACGACAGGCCCTCTGGCAGTATTGATCAGGAACGCAGAAGGTTTCATCCTCATCAGTTCGTTCCGTCCGATCAGACCACGGGTCTCTTTCGTAAGCGGGCAATGAAGCACGACATAATCCGACTGTTCCAGAAGTTCCCAGAAAGACACCTGACGGACAAACGAAGGTGCATCCGCATGTTCAGTTCTGCTGTAAGCGAGGATCTTTGCCCCAAACGCATGAAACAGTTCTGCAGACCTCGTCCCGATCTTCCCCAGGCCGACGATTCCCACCGTCTTGCCTTTGATCTCGGTAAACCTCAGGCCATCTTTCGTCATTCCAGCTCTGCAGCGCAGCTCCGCGTTATGCATTTTTCTTGACATCTCCAATGCCATTCCGACGGTCAGTTCCGCAACTGCCTCGGTGGAATAGCCTGCCGCATTGCTCACCGCAATACCGTTTTCTCTGCAGGCCTCGATGTCAACATGGTCCACACCAGTGAAAGCAATATCCAGAAATTTTGCTTTTTCAGCCGCAGCAATCACTTCTCCGGGAAGAGGCATATTCGCAATGATCAGGATATCCGCATCTGCAACTTCCTTTTTCAGTTCTTCCGTATCCCCTGTCCTTGCATATGAGGTGAAAACAACGCCTTTCTCCTCAAGCGGCTTTCTCAGTTCTGCAAGCCGTTCTTCTGGAATTCCAAGCGGTTCCAATATAACTGCATTCATCTCGGTTTCCTCCGATATATTTCTTTTATTCTCGATTGTCATCAGCGTATCAAGCCCGTCAAGAACGAGTACGCGCTTAACATCCGTCTATTATCCGGGAGGGATAAAGTCCCAAAACCGTTTTATTTCCCGATCACTTTCCCGACGACGGCATCCAGCCGGACGTCACCGAATTCTTCATATCTGCTGTCCGTGCTCTGTGCAGCATTGTCGCCCAGAACTAGTACCATCCCGTCCGGAACACAGTACGGGAAACGCAGTCTGCCCGGTTCTTCAAAAAAAAGATCCAAAAAAACGTCCGGTATCTCACCATTCACCAACAGCTTGCCTTCCGAGATCTGAACGGTATCTCCCGGGCATCCCGCGATTCTTTTCACCGCATTCACCTGGACCGTGTCCTGACGAAAAACGATGATATCGCCGACTTGATATTCTCTACAGGTTCTATCTGCCAGAACGATAGAGCCGTTCCGGAGTCCTGGTTCCATTGACGTGCCCTGAACTAAAACTGCCACGAACAGGAACTGAGAAACCAGAAATGCAGCAATCATTGCGATAAGCGCAAGCAGAAGATTCTTTTTCATTATTCTCTTGTTCATGGACCCGCGGTCAACCGCTCACGCCTTTCACAGATTCATCGTCGGGCCTGCCTTCAGACAGACCCGATGCTTATTTGAATAACATTACCGCAGAAAAGCTGCTGCGGCAGTACCGACGAGGGTATCATCCTCCATCGAAACAAAGCGGTACGGCCCCGTCTCGTTTGTAAACAGCTGAAGTTCTTCCATACAGGTCGTTCTCAGTGGCAGCGCCTTCTGGAATGTCGTTCCGTTCTCG
>OCTX012274666.1_pt1 | contig 21815 bp, 23 predicted proteins | sample 1539691 | NCBI WGS metagenome assembly OCTX01 (sample SAMN02144231, study PRJEB22623) | gut metagenome | biome: sheep rumen | host: Ovis aries | place: New Zealand
ATAAAATTAAAAAAAAAACAGAGACACAAAGTTCACAGAGAAAGACTTCGTCTTTTTATGAGAAAAGGCATATCCTTTCTCTATGAACTGATTTATTTTAATTTTATGTGCTCGCCCGTCCTTTGGAATCCTCATTTATGACACACACCTACTATAATATCGTTTCTCACATTATTTAAAACAAAAAACCGAACGATAAATCATTCGGTTTTTTATGTTAGTTAGTTTTCATCATATTGCATTCTGTTTCACAACACGCAATAAAGTAGATATAATAATTTATAATAGGGTCAAAATCTTTTTGTACTGCAATGTTACTGCTTTATTCAACCACGCATGTTCAATTATTAAAATTTTATGTGGATTTTTTCAAAAAACGCCATTTCATCGAAAAAATCCACATAATTTGATAAAAAATCCACATAAAATCAGGTGCAAATCAGTCAACATTTAAGAAACAAATTAAGTTTGTTTGGAATATTTTGCGACAGAACCTCATTTCGCATCTAAAAAATAAGGATTGTCAAGGGGCCGAGCTTGATAATTATTGGAATTTTTCCTTCTAATCTGCGAGAGTAAGAGCTAGCATTTAGTAAAAAAGTCGTTGACATACAGCATTTTCATCAAACAATTCATTAATAATACAATAAAATATTATAAATTTGTCACCAACTTATTTTAATGACTTATCAACAATGAAGAAATTCAGGAATTATTGTTCGGTCTTTGCCTCAATAATTGTATTGTCTAATAATGTGTATGCACAAGACTCCGTGCCAGCTTCTACACCAGCTCCCGTGCCAACAGAGTCTGTCACTACACCTTCAGGTGCATCATCTGTTGTGAATATTTTTCCAATCCAAGCACCTCAGACAACAGCTCCAGTAGCTCAGCAACCAATGGCTGTGCCGGTGCCTGTACCAGTGCCACCGCCACCACCAGCTCCGTGTCCGATAGTGGTAGACCCGGTTCCGCCAGCTCCGCCATGTCGTGAACCTGTATCTGTAGGATTCCGAGGCACATTGGGAATAAGCCGTTTTTCTGAAAGGACAAGAGAATCTGGCCATAGCGTGGCTTACCATACAGACATCGACATCTTGCAGTCGAGCGCAAACGAGGTGTTCCTGCCATATCTTGAAGGTGGCATCGTGATTGACATTCCTATCCATCACTATTTTGCTATATCTACGGGAGTGTTCTACTCACAGAAGGCCAACCATCGCAAATGTTTTATCGACACCACCAATTTCAAAAGTGAGAATGCAATCATCACAAGAATCGGATATATAAAGATTCCTGGTCAGTTGACGTTGAGAAACTGGTTCACTGAGGACAGACGCTTTGATATAAGTGCAGGACCATATATGGCATTTGGAATCCACGGAAAAGTCAAAGAAAGATATATAAGCGACGTGGATGATATGATCATTCACGAGACGGAAACTAAAATCGACGTTTTCGACGAGAGTGTCTACGACAACAACAGCATGTCTCGCATTGCTCCATACAAACGTTTCGATTTCGGATTCTCGTTCGCCACCACTTACGAGTTCAGAAGGTACTGTATCGGAGCCATCTTCGACATGGGTCTGACAGACATCACCAAACCAGAACATAACGTGGGTAACACAAGAACAAGAAGCATCGGTTTATTCTTCGGATATATGCTTAGATAAATACGTAATTCGTAATGCTAAATGCTAATGAGGATTGTTAAGGACGGAACGTCCTGACCCACACCACCTTGCGAGCCAAACAATCACTTATAATTAAAAACTTAAGAGTTTCTTAATTATAAATATAAAATGGAGAGACGGAATGATTTCCGTCTCTCCATTTTATATTTAGACTATCAGCCAAAATCAAAGCTATATCTTGTTGACAATCTTTTCTACAGGATGGCATATGAAATTAATTATATACGAACTGACTAAGCTAATTAAAATCAAAACAATATATATTGCTATAGGGTATTTAAGTTCATATATGTAATCATGAAATAAATAGTAGCAAAACCAAGAATGAATCATCCACATATTCATAGAATGATTTCCTAGCAACGCCAAACATCTGTCAATAATTTTTAATCGAGGAGCATTCACGAACAACAATAAAAAAGGATACGCATAAAACTCGTCAAATGAGTAAGTATTATAACAACATCTAAGTAAAACCAACAATAACAAAAGTATCCATAAATATTTACCATAAGGTCTTATTTTCGATGATACCTTTTGAAAGACATCATGTTTTGCAGACATAGATCCTAAATAAAAAGACAACATCAAATTAAAATACAAGATAGGAATATATGCCCAATAATTATGGAATAAAAATCTTTCTCCATATCTGCTGATAAAAAAAGAAGTGGAAAGATTAATTAAAAACAAAATTGGCACAACTATTCCATCCTTATATCTGTCTGTAACTTTAAATACCCATGGAGATGTAAATGACAAAAGTACATAAGGCAACAAAAACCAACATTCTCCATTATATGTGGTTTTGTATCCAGTAACATTGGACAATATCTTACTCCATGTCCCTGGATATCTATCTGGATAAAGAAAGCTTCCAATTCCGACAAATATCAACAAAATCACCCAATAATGCAATAATAGTTTTAGCAATCTTGAATATCTATGTTTATCTCCTTTTTTATAGACAATATACATTCCATACCCACTCAAGATCAAGAAAAATGGCACAGGATTTGTTGCTCTTACCAATATATGAATTAAAGGAATATCTTCAATATACACGTTATTATGACATAATAAAACATTATTCATCTGATTAAACAAATGAAGATAAAGCATAAGTAATATCGCAACTCCTTTTGATACTAGTGAATCCTGTTTGGAAAAAGAACTATCCATTTTGTATTACTAAATTCTGATTTTCATCATCATTCCTCCATTGATAGTGACGAAATAGATTCCTGTCGGCAACATTTGCAGGCTCACCTCCGTCTTGCCACCACCAATTTCATCCACCATACAGCAGACTCCACGTGAATCATAGACCTCCACCAGCATCTTTTGCTGCTCTTCCCCACTCCATACCAATTTATTATCTATGAAACGAACTTGATCGCCACATTTTAGTTCATCTGCTGAAGTAACAATCTCTTCTCCAGGCTGGAAAATTCTCCAAAGAGCTGATTTGTCGTCTGGCAACGGAGCCTGGAAGATAGTTCCGTCTTTTCCGACCTGAAGATATTTTTCGCTATGGCGAGCCATCATCGTCACTACATTCGCCGTATAGTTTGGCTGTTTTTCAAAAGCGAACTGCTGATGTCCACCTCCATTCCAGTCCCAAATTCCTGCTTTAGCACCGTCTTCTTTACTTTCTCCTCCAATTTCCAACACCTTGCCAGATATATTCAGACGGAATGTTCCGCTATACTGTTCAAACAGATTAATCCAAGCGTCGTCGCTGTTGCAATCCACCAGGCTCAAATCACCGGTGACACCGCTCATACATTTCCCTTCACTCACTGACATCACCTTAATTTTATCTGAAGGAATCATCTCACTCGCATCCTTCTTCCACACACGCACCCAGTCGCACTCTAAATACGCTGGATTGGCATTTGTCACCTGAATATTATCGCCTGCCCAACCGCCTACAGCCAAATTGATGATGATATAATTTCCTTTCAGCTGACTAATCTCCGTCGGACGATTATACGTAGCGATAACCTTATCATCAAAGTAAAATTTCAAATATGAGCTGGTCCACTCAAGTCCATAAGTGTGGAAATCCGCGCTTTTGTCAGGACCAGTGTGAGTGCCACCGAAGGAAGCTTCATGATCCCAAGCCGAACCGTGAGACGCATACCAATCTGTCTTAGTGTAATGCAAATAGTAGTGATGAAGATTACGCTCGTGCGGCACCTCAAAAATATCTATTTCAGGCGGCCAACCATCCTGCAAAGTCCAAAACGCAGGCCATGTGCCAAGTTGCCAAGGCATCTTGAAACGACCTTCTATATATCCGCCGTTCACTTCAAAATGTCCACGCGTGTCGATAGCTCCTGAAGTATAGTCCAGAGAATATGTTTTTCCGCCATTGGAGCATGTGGCAGGAGCTTCCGGATGGCGACGAGCGTCAGCCCTGATAATCAGTTTTCCATCCTTGACAGAGACATTTTCCTCGACACAGTATGCCTGGTGATTATGTGTATGTCCCCAATTATAAGTAGGGTTCCACTTGCTCTTGTCGAGAGAGTTTCCTTCAAACTCGTCATTAAAAACCATTGTCCACCCTGAAGAAGAAGGTGGAGCGGCATAAGCGGCAGTAAAAAGTGAAAATGCAGTCAACGCTGCTGAAATGTTAGATTTCATATTGCTATTAGAATTTCATTTGTTTTAAATTAATTGTATGGATAAAATCCAAACCTACCCCATCCTGTTCATCAACACCACTATATCGCATGTTTATCCATATAGCCAATTAATATTCTTCACAATTTGTGTTTTTTAGGGCATAAAAATAAGGATAAAAAAGAGAATTAAGCAATAAATATGTAGAAAGGAGTTGTAAAGCATAAAATATAATAAGTTTTTTATTATTTGGAGTAACGACGACACTCTAATGCAATGTATATATCAAAAAAGCCATCCATTCTTTATTTATACGAAAAGGGGAAAATGGAATATGAACAAACACTCAAAAATTGTTGTTCAAAATTTTAACCAAAAGGATGCAAAAAGTTTCAAACTTGAAGCAAAACAAGCAAAATTCTTTCAATTTAATTTTAGTGTCAAAAAGCATAAATTTCTTTTAAAATTTTACCCAAAACACTTGCATTTGTGTGTTATAAAGCATAATTTTGCATCGTCAAAAAGAAAAAAAAAGACTTAAAAAATATAAACGATGGTACTTATTAATATTTTGTTGACTAAGCTTTACAAAAAGTACGCTCCAAAGTTCTAATTTGGTTTGTTTGTTAGATCTAAAGCAAAGCAGCGACGCACCCAAGAAATTGGATGCGTTTTTGTTTTTTTAAACTCTTACCTCATATATGTGAAACATTTCATAATAACGTAGACCTTGAACACAAAATATTCAACAAGACACAAATCGAGATATTACATTTGCATTGAGTAAAATACCGACTAAATACCAACTTAGAAAGTGAGTGATTTATGTCCAAAAACATCATTACTTTAGACGAAACTAATTATTTTTTATATAATTTAGCATCATAAACAAAAAAAACGGAATGAAAATTAGGACTTTTTTAATCAAGTTTACGGCAGAGATAAGACAAAGTGAGATTCCATTATTTAGAGGGGCAATAAACGCCATATTGGAAGAAAACCACAGCATACTTTTCCATAACCATACAGACGATGGATTCAGATATTCCTATCCACTTATTCAATATAAAAGAATAGGAGGCAAAGCGGCTATCATGTGCGTGGGAGAAGGCACGAAAGTCATTGGAGAATTCTTTTGCAGACAAGAATTATCTCTACAGATAGGCAAAAGGTCCATAGTTTGTGAAGTTGACGAGATTGTTGCCAAATACCATAACATAACAATCACAGAAGAGTTAATATCATATAGAATAAGGAAATGGTTACCATTCAACTCCGAAAACTACGAAACATATATGAAAGCCAAAGGGATCGTGGAAAAATACCAAATATTGGAAAAAATAATGACAGGAAATATACTATCGATGGCCAAAGGATTGGAAATGACGATAGAAACACCTCTTTGTGTCAAATTGGAGGAAATAATAGATACATACAATATAACATTCAAAGGTATCAAAATGATGAGTTTTGATCTTGATTTCATGGCAAACATCACAATGCCAGACTTTTTGGGATTGGGAAAAGGAGTAAGTCATGGATTTGGAAATATAACAAACTGAAAAAATAGAGAAATATGACAAAATTTTTATACGGAGCGGCGGTGCAAGGCATCCAAAACTTCATTTTTCAGACAAATAAACTGAAAGAAATCGTTGGTGCAAGTGAATTGGTAGAGGAGATTTGTATGGAGGTGTTTGAGAATGAAGTCGGAGATTCATTCCACGAATACAATGGGGACACTGGTGCAGTTTTGATGGCATCCGGACACATTAAATATATCTTCGACGAAAAAGCCCCTGCCCTAGCAAAAGTTGTACTTAATATGCCCAAGGTTGTTCAAGAACATGCCCCCGGTATTACATTCTCTCAGGCTGTTGTCAAGATGACAGGCAATTACAATAAGGATGTTGAAAATCTAGAAAAGTTCCTTAAAATCCAGCGTAACAAACCTATGCGCAGTCAGACACTTGGTTTGATGGGGATATTAAGAAGTCGTCACACAGGTTTGCCAGTAACTAACAAAAAGCCAATAATGGGCAAGGAAGAGTATTTAGATGCTGGAGCAAACGCAAAGTACTTTGATCCAGCAAATAGTAAAACAGAAAGAACTTACGATAAAATTAGGGGTAAAACCATACCCGACGATGAGAAACGTCCATTATTGATAAATTTAAATAAAAAAGGTGGCAACAACGATTGGATTGCTGTTATCCACATCGACGGCAATGGACTTGGCACAGTGGTTGAAGAAATATGCAAGTTGGGTGCAGAAAGATTCAAACAATTTTCAACAGATTTGGATAATGCAGTGAAAATATCTGCAAAAGAGACTTTCAATGCAGTGAAGGATAAATTCAAGGGCGAAAACATCATCCCAATCCGTCCTCTTATTCTCAGTGGCGAGGACTACAATCTGATATGTAGGGCTGATTTCGCTGTTGAATACGTTCAAGCATTTTTGTCGTCTTTTGAAGATAAGACATCATTCTTGAAAGATTATCATCTTAAACGCAAGGGGGAAGACAAAGAGATTGAAAACCTCACCGCTTGTGCAGGAATTGCCTTTGTAAAATCCTCATTTCCGTTTCATTACGCCTACAATTTGGCAAATGGACTATGTGATTTTGCAAAGAAACAATCGGAACGAAAAGCATCCTGCCTTATGTTCCACAAAGTTCAAGACAGTTTCACAGAGAGTTACGACGAAATCGTTGAGCGTGAACTCACTCCGAAAGATGGACATTCTTGGCAGTACGGTCCGTATTTCTATAAAAAACAAGATGGCTATCTTAAGATAGACGAAATAATTACAATGTCTAATCAACTTTTGAACAAAGAAGGCAATGCAATCAAATCTCATCTCCGTCAGTGGTTGAGCCTTATGCACGAGGACATCAATGTGGCTAAGCAGAAAATCAACAGGGTTTTATCAATTGTCGGCGACAAAACTGATAAAGCAAAGAAATTGAACAAACTCGTTTCTACACTAACAAATGCACAGCCGAGGAAAATTAAGGATAAAGATTTGTTGGTGTACCCTGTGTATGACATTCTTGCTCTACATTCAGTTACTTATCAAGATACTAATTCAAAAGGATAATTATGAAATACGAATACGAAATACAATTTTTCAACGAATGGCACTGTGGGTCGGGCTTGGCTGCCGGAGCAGACTTAGACGCTTTGGTAATCAAGGACGGACAAAATCTGCCGTTTATACCGGGCAAGACCATAAAGGGACTTGTCAGAGAAGCCGTTGAAGACTATTATACATTTAATAATACCGAGATTTCAGAATTGTTTATCAAATATTTCGGTAATTCAAAGGATAAAGATAATCGTAATCCGCAACAAATTGAGGACAAGTTTCTTAATAAAAAAGATGAAATCGGCAACAACATTGATGCGATAAGATTTGGTTCTTTATTTTTTTCAAATGCAGAACTACCTGATAATGAGAGAAAAGAAATTGTCAAACAACACGTACAAGATTTTATGTACACATCAATTGCTTCTACGAGAATTGATGAAAACGGTACTGCAAGCAAAACAAGTCTGAGAAAAACTGAGATTACGATTCCGTGCAAATTGAAATTTTTCATTCAATCCGAGGAAGAAATTTCAAAAGAATTTCTTGAAATCATTAACAAAAGTGTCGGGCTTATAAAACGTATCGGTCAAAACCGTAATCGTGGACTCGGCAGATGTCAAATTAAAAATGTGTAAAATATGGCAATAAAAAAATATAAATGCACATTGAATTCCGATGTAATAATCAATGTTAAATCTGCAACTGTCGGAGAAAACAAGACATTGGATTTTATACCCGGCAATTGCTTTTTAGGAATTGCTGCGAATGTGTTGTACAATGACAAGAAATTGAAACCTGAGGAACAATTGAAACCTGAGGAGAAATTATTGCTTTTTCATAGTAATGCCGTAAAATTTGGCGATGCACATTTGGCTGGCGACAAATACAGAACTCTTAAAGTTCCTGCGGCATATCATACACCTAAGTATGCACCCGGTGAAAAGGACAACCATCCGTTGCGTGTGTATCACGGTATCAAAGATTTGGGGAGCGATGAAATTAAGGCACAACAAATAAAACAATGCAAAAACGGTTTTTACGAGTTCGATAGACTTATTGCCAAGAAATGTGATATCAAGAAGAATTATGCCATCAAATCGGCATACGACCGACACACAAGACATTCGCAAGACGAACAGATGTTCGGTTATGAATCTCTGCCCAAAGGTACAGTATTTTATTTTCAGGTAGAATTTGATGAAAGCAAATTGCAACCGCAAGATATTGAACGGTTTAAGAAAATAATTGATACCGCATTAACAGGTGAAAAACGAATTGGACGTTCAAGAACTGCTCAGTTTGGGTTGGTCAACATTGCGCCTGCTAACTACGACGAAATCAACAGCAAACCAATTAAGGAGAGCAAAATCGTTACGATATATGCCGACAGCCGTCTGATATTTTTAGACGAATATGGATTGCCGACTTTTCAGCCGACTGAAGAACAACTTGAAATAAAGGGTTGTAAAATTTTGTGGGACAAATGTCAAATCAAAACATTCCAATATGCACCGTGGAACTCTCAACGCAAGGCGTTTGATGCTGACAGATGTGGAATAGAAAAAGGTAGTGTGTTTGTCCTATTGGTGGAAGACGTGGCAGAAGCCCAAAACAACAAGTGGGAATCAAAGAGTATTGGTAGTTATCTAAACGAAGGTTTTGGCAGAGTGATTTTCAATCCTACTTTTTTAGAGGTTAAACCTAATGCGGATTTTGACGGTGAAGCCAAATACTCCTTCCACGAACCTAACAAAGATGACAAAAAGCCAGAAAAGGCGATGTTGCTTAATGAATCCATCAACAAGCCGTTGTTCAGTTGTATTAATGCAAGGATTAAGGAAGCACGTCTGTCGGAAAGCATATATAGCAAGGTTGACGGGTTTGTTACTTCCACGAACATTCAGTTGTTCAAAAAAGATAGGTTTGCATCCCAATGGGGACACATTCGCGAACTTGCTATGTGCTATCCACACAAAACCGAATTGGAACGTGAACTCTTCACCAAGGTGGACAACAACAACAAACCGTTTGCCTATCTTACTCACGGCAAAGCGGCGAAAAAATGGGGCGAAAAGAACAGACGCGAAATATTTAGGGCATTCTTTGACAGCTTAACCGAAAAAGAGACACAACTTGCAATTATAAACCTTGCCTCCGAAATGGCAAAAAAAGCGGAATAGTGATGAATACAAAAACAACATATACACACAGACTCTTAGCAAGAGTTACTATTGAAGCCGGAACGCCACTTGCCGTCGGTTCGGGTGAGAAGGATATTACAACCGATGCTCTTGTTATCAAAGATTTCAACGGCTTGCCTTATATTCCCGGTACAGCCATTGCGGGTGTTTTACGTCATGCAATTGGTGAAAAAACCGCAAAAGAGTTCTTTGGCAAACACGAACAAAGTAGTAAAGACAGCCGAGGCTCAGAAATTATTTTTTCCGAGGCTAAAATGATTGGTAGCGACGGTAAGGTCATTGACGGACTACAATCAATTGATTTCGAAAACGACCAATTTTATGCAAAGTTCAAAGAACTACCTATTCGTCAGCACGCCAAGATAACGGAAAAAGGCATTACAGCCAAAGGTGGAAAATTTGATGAACAGGTTGTTTATCAAGGAACTCGGTTTGTCTTTGAAATTGAAATGGTTTCCGAAGACAAAGATAATTCACCTAAAAAGTTAGACGATTTTATCAGCGTTTTGTGCGAATTAAACTCGCAAACCTTGCGAATTGGTAGCGGAACACGTTGCGGATTCGGCAAAATCAAGGTAATAAATATCGTTTGGCGCAAATTTGACTTATCCAATCCCAATGATTTGAAAGATTATATCAATAAATCATCTGATTTGAGCCAACCATTTGACGGTGAATATTTTGACGATAAAACATCTTCTGACAAATGGACAACATACAAACTCGTTTTGCAACCGGAAGACTTCTTCCTTTTTGGTTCAGGATTCGGTGATGACGAAGTGGATATGACACCGGTGAAAGAAGAAGTCATAGAGTGGGACAAAAAAGACAAGCCGGTCTTTGCTAAAAATGACAACGGAGAAATTGCTAAGTGTGTTCTTATTCCTGCGACATCATTGAAAGGTGCTGTTGCACACCGCACGGCATATCATTACAATAGATTGAAACAGCGATTTGTTGACGGTAATAATCCCGACAAGACGCCCAAAGTGGGCAACGATAGCGAAGTTGTTCGTGCTTTGTTCGGTTATGAAAGTCAAGACGAGAGGGTACAGAAACGCGGTAGAGTGATTTTTAATGATGTAATTCAGGACATTTTGCCCGACAAAATAATGAACCACGTTTCAATCGACCGATTCACCGGCGGAGCAATAGACAGTGCATTGTTTGACGAAAAACTGACTTTCGGAAACGGTAAAAGTTTTAAGACCGAAATATTGGTTGAAAAAGCCGCTTTTGACGAAGATACATCCTTTAAAGAAGCCTTTGAAGCAGCGTTAAAGGATATAATTGACGGACTCTTGCCTCTTGGAGGAGGTGTTAATCGTGGCAACGGCTGTTTTGGCGGCTGTGTTGTAGATGTAAATGGAACGTTCAATCATAAAAGGGAGGTGGAAAAATGGTAACAACAATAAACATAACGAAAGATTTTCAGGGTTACATTTGGATGAGCGACCAACCAAAGCCAGAAATCTTCGACAAAGACAATGTCAAAGAATTAGTTTTGGACAACACGAAAAATCCATTTGTAATTGAAGGTCAATTGTATGACGGCAAAAAATCATACAGTATCAAATTCGTTGACGGCGAATACAAAGTCATTACATACGATGTAACCAGTGATGACATAGACAATGCGAAGCCGTATTATCCGAATAGGATGAATAAGAAATTGCTTTTCAATCAGCGTTGGGAGGCAAGAAAAGATGAACTTTGTGCAAATATGCCAGTATTGCAGCCAGCGGGATTTGTGTTTGTAGGATTTGATGATAACTAAAAAACTGAGAAACTATGTATTACAATAACAATAAACCACAGTTCAGTAAGGATAAAAACTTGGATAGTTTTTACAATCCTTATTCATTCGTGCCCATTTCTAAATACGTTTTCAACTATTCCGACAAGGAAAAAGACGAATTTATAACGGCACAGGACAAACCGTTTTTTGATGGTATTTCGGGCACTATTAATGTCCAAATGAAAGCCGTTACCCCTTTTTGCGTACGCTCTGCAAATGGTAACAACTGTATGATAAACAATTCGTTTTTCGTACCAGGGACATCATTAAAAGGCATGATACGGAGTGTGTTTGAGATAATAACAATGTCAAATGCAAGAAATGGAATCGCTAATAACAGATTTAGTTTCAGAGATTTAAATAGCGATGAGTATGAGTTAAAAGACGGAAAACAAAAAAGTGTTTTTTTCATTCTCTACCAAGGCAATTACTATGTAATTGAATGTCAGCATTGGAAAATTTCGTATGACAAAATACAAGAAGACTTCAATGTAAATATTAAGAATGCCAGAACAATTGCAGACAAGTACCGTCTCATTGGCAATGACTATATATACAAAGATGCCGACGGAGATTGGAATATGTTATTTTTGTCGGGTTTTATGAATGGCAAACTACACGAATATCAGTTTATGATACCAGAAATGAATGAAAGCGATTTCATACCATTGAAGGACAAGGAGTATGACGATTTTATTTTCATTCATCGTGACGAAATCAAGGGTGGCAACAAGAATTGGAATTTTTGGAAGAGAAAACTGCGAAATTACAATAGCGTTGCAGATATTGTATCTGATAACTACATAGGAATTGTGCCATGTTTTTTCAGAACAAAAACTGAAAACGGAAAAACAATTGTAAAAGATTTGGGCTTCTCATATCTTTACAGACAACCATATAACAAAACTGTTCATCAATGTCTTCCACAAAACTATTCGAAGAATACTTATGATATGACACAGGCGTTATTCGGTTTTGTCAGCGATAAAGATGCTCAAAAGGGTAGAGTTCAAGTAACTTGCGCCCGTGTAAAAGGTCAGCAAGCGAATAGTCAGACCATTCTGTTAGGATCTCCTAAGCCTACATATTATCCTTTCTATTTGGAACAAAACAAGAGTAATATGCTTATTACTTTTTCCAATAAATATGCAGTAATTTCAGGTAGGAAAAGATTCCTTATGCGGAATGCTGCCCAAGAAATGCAACTTGCAACAAGTACTCAAACAACAACATTTGTGCCGTTAAAGGCAGGTGCTGAGATTGAGTTCAAAATACACTTTCACAACTTGCACGAGTTTGAACTTGGGGCACTATTGTCTGCAATTAATTTTCACAATCATACAGAATGTTATCATTCTTTGGGTTATGCAAAGCCATTCGGTTATGGAAAAATGAGCCTAACAAGTATTGAGATTGACAAAACAACGGTTCGTTTTAACAATCCCGACAACCATCTTCTTCCTATTAATGACTACATAAAGTTGTTTGAGGATAAACTATTGAGTGTTTTAAACATAACTAAACAAACTTGGGAACAGGAACTCTATGATTTGTACGCAATTTCCTCAGGTATAAAATCGGGGAATAGGCAAATTAGGTATCCTCAGATGGGTAATAAATCAAAGGGAATTCCTAACGAATTTCAGATAATCAAAGCGAAGAAAAAGTCATTAAAAGATTTTTCTCCTACTAAATAACTAATCGATTATGGCAAGAGTACTTATATCTTTTCTCGGAACGGGAAAAATGAAAGATGGCGACAATGCCAAAGGCGAATATGAATCAGCCAATTACCAAATTGATGGTGAAGATTATTCTGCAAAATTCATTGCAGAAGCCTTAACAAAAGCATACGGCATCGAAAAAGTTATACTTATTGGTACTATAAAATCAATGTGGGATGAGGTGTATGCAACATTTGCAGACGATGATCTTGGTGATGAGTATAAAAAACTTCAAAAAATCCGTCAATGTGTTTCACATGAGTCCGAATTGATCTTAAAAGGTGTTGACAATGAGACAGGTGTAGAAATAGAAGTGCCAAAAGAGGTAATAGAAAATGTTTTGCCCGGCAGTGATTCAAAAGTCGTTTTCATCAAATACGGTTTGAATGAGGCCGAGGTTGACGATAACATTTCCAAACTCCTCGGAATAGAAGCTTTTTTAAACGAGAATGACAAAATCTATTTTGACATCACCCACGGATTCCGTTCATTGCCTATGGTATTGATGAATTGTATAATTTATTTGCAGAATGTTAGCAACAAGAAAATCACAATTGAGAAAATTACTTACGGTAATCTTGATGTTTCAGGCGAGTTGGGCTATGCACCAGTAATAGATTTGAGCAAATTGCTTAATCTGTCTGATTGGATTAATGGTGCGTATGCTTTCAAAGAGTTCGGCAAAGGATACCAAATTGCGAAGTTGTTGGGTTATAATCCAGAAAAAGATGCCACAAAAAAAGATGCTCGTGGTAAGTCCATAAAAGATTTTTCTGATGTGATGGGGTCCGATTTTTTGTCAGGGATTAAACAGCAAGTTGATGTTTTACAAGCAGCAAGGAACTCCGAATATTCTCCCGTTGCGAAAATTCTAGTTCCTTCAGTTCTTGAAGAGTATTTGCATAAATTTTCAAGAGAATCCTCTAATTGTAAATTTCAATATGAAATTGCCAAATGGCATTATGAACACAAGAATTATTCATCTGCCACTATGGATATTTTGGAAGCTCTATTGTCAAAAGTCAAGGATATTTGCGATACAACTAATCCCGAAAAAGCCAAAGTGTATCTAGGTAAAAAAAATTCAATTATCACAGAAGATATGCGGTTGGAAAATGTTAAAAAAATAAAAAAATATATAGACGATAAAAAAGTCGAAATTAATGATCCTTCCATTGGAGGAATTGAAAAAAAATTGATAGACTTCCTTAATTTCAAATATAGTGAATTACAAGCGAGAAAAAAGCAGGCAGATAAAAATAAAGAATATGAATTGATACAGTATATATCAGATGCATGCAAAATCATTAATCCGAAAGAGAAAAATGATTTTGAACTGATGTATTCAATCAACATATTCCGTAATTCAATTGCACATCAAAACGAATTAGGTTTTTGTACTGTTGATGACATCATAAAAATAACAGGTCTTTGTATTGACTTATTAGGTAAACTAATCTGATAAGTTAAGTTATGCAGGGTTCCCGAAATCATCCATCGTCAGAATGTTGTCAAACTGAAGAACAAAATATGATGTTGCTTGAATTTTAAAATAATGCAAAATGAAATTTTAATATGATTGTTTGACGGATTAAAAACAATAAGTTATGGCAAAAGTTCATATAACCCTCGTTGGTGGGCAACCGGCTCCCGTTTATAACGGAATAATAGCCACACAGCCAGATAAGGTTGTTTTTATATATTCAGATAGTTCACGCGACAACGCTGAGCGTATATCTACTGAAATCCAAATTCCATCTGAGCGAAGAAAGATTGACCCTGTAGAATTGAACGACATTGAAAAAAAAGTACTTCAATGCGCTGAAACATATAAAAATGATGATGTCTCTATAAACATATCAAGTGGAACTAAACCATGGGCTTTCTATTTTGCTAAGGTGTTTGGACAAATGTCTAATGCTAAAATTTTCTACGTAGACCAAAACAATTTGCTATGGGATTTTAGTAACAAGAGTTCGCATAAAGTTAAATTTGATATGGATGCTCAATTTAGATTGTTGGGAAATCCTCTTAATGATTACACTTCGTTTGATAAAATAGAACCAGATGACAAACAAGCCGTTGAGAGCATTATAGAGTTATTCTCGTTGAGTTCAAGGAGCAATAATATGTTTCGACTTGTTGAAGAAGCTAGACGAAATTCACATTTAACAGAGTTTACGCTTAAAAATGGCTCAACCATGAAATGGATTAAGGAATCGAAGCAATTTGAGATTACTCTTATTGAAAGGGGAAATACCATTACAAAAACGCTAAAATCAAAACACGTTCGCGATTTGCTTTTGAAAACAGCTTGGTTTGAATACAAAGTTGCAGAAATTATTAGTAAATGGGACAAGGCTGAATCCATTAGAATGAATTGTAAATTTCCGTACAAAGATAGTGCTGCAAAAAATGAAATCGATGTATTGGTAGAGGCTGGTTCTAAGTTGCTTTTTGTGGAGTGCAAAACACAGATAGAGGACAATACAGACATTGACAAATTTGCTTCTGCAGTAAGAAACTATGGAGGAATGAGCAGTAAAGCTTTATTTGTAACAAATTCTATTATGAGTGAAAAAGCTAAAGAAAAATGTGGCGATAATGGAATCTTAACTTTTTCATTACAAGATTGCAACCTTGAAATATCTAACGAAAAAGCATTGTCAATGCTTTTAGATAGTGAATTGTTCAATATCAATACAAAATGATTGTTGTTGTTGCGAACCTTCTGGGTTCGCAACATCAACTTTCAAACTTCACAATAGAGAAAATTTGGAGATTTGCGACAGGAGCGTAATGAGATGTCGGAAAAATGACAATTCGGTGGATTTTTGATGAAAAAAGCATTGCGACGACGGGAATTTTTTATAGTTTTGTAGTCGAAAAATGTACTTTTTTTCATGCGATTTTTGAAATTTTGAACATTTTTGAGCCCTAAAGGTCTGCAAATCTGCGAGTTGCAATTTTACCTCTCGCAGACCATCTTCCATTAAAACAAGGATTAAGACACTATGAGAAACTTTTTCAATTTTCTCATTATTTACTCGCAGACCATCTTCCATTAAAACAAGGATTAAGACAGGGCGGGAAAATTAAAATGACTGAAATTTTGAAAATCTCGCAGACCATCTTCCATTAAAACAAGGATTAAGACAGGGCCTTTATTTCTGTTTTTGCAGAAGCTACAAGCTCTCGCAGACCATCTTCCATTAAAACAAGGATTAAGACATAGTAATGTTAGCTAGTAATGCTATTATCATACCTCTCGCAGACCATCTTCCATTAAAACAAGGATTAAGACGCTACTTTTTTCATGCTTGCCATTTTGTTTATGTTCTCGCAGACCATCTTCCATTAAAACAAGGATTAAGACTATTTCTTTTAATGCGTTGAGAGATTCTTCTTTTTTCTCGCAGACCATCTTCCATTAAAACAAGGATTAAGACAACGAAGTATATAATGATTTCCTTTATATTTCGATAATCTCGCAGACCATCTTCCATTAAAACAAGGATTAAGACTAGTAACAGTTTCCGTAGATAAATATACTCTAGCACCACTCGCAGACCATCTTCCATTAAAACAAGGATTAAGACTTTTGTTATCCATTGTTTATATTTTTTTGTTATTATCTCGCAGACCATCTTCCATTAAAACAAGGATTAAGACTCTTTCATATCTTGAGGTTTTCCATATTTTCTCATTAGTCTCGCAGACCATCTTCCATTAAAACAAGGATTAAGACTTTTTATAGTTATGTTCTTCATATTCTTCTACGCTTCTCGCAGACCATCTTCCATTAAAACAAGGATTAAGACTTTTCATTAATAAGTGTAGCCACGGTCTTCAAAAAAGCTCGCAGACCATCTTCCATTAAAACAAGGATTAAGACCAGAAGTCTTGTGATAGATAGGAGATATTGCCAAACACTCGCAGACCATCTTCCATTAAAACAAGGATTAAGACACTTCAGCACGTCATCAATATAGGATAGTATCCGTGGACTCGCAGACCATCTTCCATTAAAACAAGGATTAAGACTAGATATGATCGTTAATGTTAATAGAATCTACTGACTCCTCGCAGACCATCTTCCATTAAAACAAGGATTAAGACTCATCGACAACATCAAACCAATAACCAAGGTACTCGTCCTCGCAGACCATCTTCCATTAAAACAAGGATTAAGACTACACACTTAATTTGGCATCTATATAGGATAGTATCTGTCTCGCAGACCATCTTCCATTAAAACAAGGATTAAGACAATCCAATATATTTACGTGAAAAAGTTTTTTAAGAAACTCGCAGACCATCTTCCATTAAAACAAGGATTAAGACATTTTAATTCCCGACACTAGAGGGTTTAAAAATAACCTCGCAGACCATCTTCCATTAAAACAAGGATTAAGACTATATAGCAAAACCAATATTGTCACTACAACTCCTGCGACTCGCAGACCATCTTCCATTAAAACAAGGATTAAGACTCTTTTACTACAATTTGTTTCATCTGCTTTTTAGCCTACTCGCAGACCATCTTCCATTAAAACAAGGATTAAGACTCTGCATCCGCTACGCGATTCGGAGTTGCCATAAGCAACTCGCAGACCATCTTCCATTAAAACAAGGATTAAGACATGAGATCCTGTGCAATTTGCATTTGTTGCATATCTCGCAGACCATCTTCCATTAAAACAAGGATTAAGACTCAAATTTAGGCATTCATAATAAAGTTTTATGAAACGACTCGCAGACCATCTTCCATTAAAACAAGGATTAAGACCAGCAAGTCCTGAATCTGTTGCGTCAACTCGTCGAAACGCTCGCAGACCATCTTCCATTAAAACAAGGATTAAGACTAATAACGTCGGGAGCAGCCATATTCTCTCTCCAGCTCGCAGACCATCTTCCATTAAAACAAGGATTAAGACTCATAACACTTTCGACTATAGTATATCTTTGTTTCTTCTCGCAGACCATCTTCCATTAAAACAAGGATTAAGACGCCATCCTCTAAAAGAGCTGACTCATCAAATAAAGGCTCTCGCAGACCATCTTCCATTAAAACAAGGATTAAGACTTTTATTATGGAAGCGTATATCATATATTGCCTCCTTGTCTCGCAGACCATCTTCCATTAAAACAAGGATTAAGACTCTGACCTATCTTCTTCCAGATAATCTCTCGAAGAGTGGAGACGGTGTGCACACCGTCTCTACGTGCTCGCAGGCCATCTTTCATATATAAAACAAGGATTTGTGCTATAATATCGAATAGATCGACATTCTCACAGCACCGTAGGTGCGACATACCACAGCGTAGGGTGTAAACCCTACGCTAACGATACCCTACGCTAACGATACCCTACGCTAACGATACCCTACGCTAACGATACCCTACACAAACGATACCCTACACAAACGATACCCTACACAAACGATACCCTACACAAACGATACCCTACACAAACGATACCCTACACAAACCACGAATGGAGTGTAAAAAAGTCACAAAGCGGAGCCTCTATGGATAGCATAATAGATTTGTCGGTTGTTACAAATTGCATTCCAAAACGAGAATATTATAAATGACAATTGCTATAAAATCTAGTTCAAAATTGCTTGCGTATTCCAAAATATGATGTAATTTTAGCATCGCTAACGCACCTTTTTATTGAAAAAATAAAATATTATATAATGATACTATTGGATATATTAAGCACATTGGAACGAGTGGCCTCATATGGTGACGTTATCAAAGGGTTTGCCGGATATATTGCGATTTCCGCCATCTATATTGCCATCAGGGATTTATTTCCTAAAAAAGAGAATCTGAGCATCGGTTCTTTTGTCGTGAGAAGAAAGCATTTCAATGTGCAGAATGTCACTAATATCGTAAGCGTGCAATTCTATGAAGGTGGGACTGTTCCAGATTCTGTACGTAGGGAGATTATCCTTCTGACCAGTCCAAAAGTCAAAAAAATAACGGTAAATAATCCTCACAAATAATCTGTTTTAAAAACAATAAATTGTTGGTTATGCTTCTCAACCTTTCCAACCATCCATCGAACTCTTGGTCGTCCGAACAACTTGCCGCAGCAGGCGACAATGTTATCGATATGCCTTTCCCTCAGGTCGATCCTGAAGGCGACGAGGCGTATATCGCACAATTGTCAACCGAGTATTACAACAAAATACTTGATATAAATGGCGTTACCACCGTCCACCTTATGGGCGAGATGAACTTCACATTTGCTCTTGTTTCCAAACTAAAAGCAAAAGGCATCAAGTGTGTCGCATCCACAACAAAAAGAGAAACCGTGGAGGAAAACGGAGTGAAGATTTCAAAATTCCAGTTCATAAGGTTTAGGGAATATTAAAAATCATTAATTGTTTTTTGATTATGGCAACAGAAACAGTTGTAGACAATTGGCTATTGAATTTTTTGCATGACAGTCCTATTCTGTCTATCATTTCATATATAGCTCTCAACGTTATAATTTACGGATTCAAAGGATTGTTAGGAGGTTATTTTCCAACTAAAATATCGCTTTCCGTAGGTTCTTTTTACACATCAAGGCAAAATGCCTATAGATCAGAACGACTGACAAGAATCGTGCAATGGCGTTTCTTCAATGGCAGTAAACTACCACAAAACGTCAGGGAAGAAATCCTTGAAAAATATGGTCCTTCTAAATTTGGAGGAAGACTAAAAGGTCATTATAAAGATATAGTTATCAATAAAGAATATAAATTTGCTGAAAAAAAATGAATATCATGACTTTATCTTTTTTGTTACTTTTCTATCCTATAATTACGTTTTTATACGAACTTTATAGGTATTACACATATGTAAATATAGAATTACCATGTGGCAGTTTCAAAATCAAACGAATCTTTAACTACGACATTAATGTGATGACAAGAATTGTATCAAAAGAATTCTTTTCTGGCGGAGATGTTGACAGTGAGGTTATGAAAGTCATATATATGAAGTATGGTCCATTGTCTTGGCAAAGCAAAAACCAAACACAAGCTTTATGGCGTGGATTTTATTTGTGGCTCATTAGAATAATAAAATCTAAGACTTGGTATAAATCAAGATATATCAAGAAGATTCTATAAAGTTTACAGAGAAAGTCTACGATTTTTTCTGAGGAAAAGAGACGAAAAATCATTTGCTCTATGCAATTGAATTAATTATAGTATTTTAATTAAAATAACAGAGATTATGCCAAAATGTAAGAATGCTTATGAGAGGTATAAAGTTTACGACAATCTTTTTAGTGACACAACCAGATCCAATGGATACAGTTGGGAAGAGATAGCTTTAGAATTAGAGCAAAATATTACACAACAACAATTCAATAGGGATATAAAAAATATTGTGAAATTGTTTTTTAAAAACAAAAACTTGGATGATATCATTTCTAAAAAAAATGTAGGTAGGGAAACATACTATTCATATCTTGATAAAACGCTGAGAATTGATGTAAACAGCAGAACTTTAGATACTATCAAAAAACTTTCGCAAATGGAAGGTCTTGGAATAGATGACCTTATCGATGAATTATGTGAAACTGCTGGAGTTAATAGAACAAACAATTCTATTATTTCTTATGCATCAGAAAAAAAAGTAGATGGATTGGATTGGCTACTACCCTTTTATTACTGTATTCTGAACAAACAGGTTATAGAAATCGATTTTCTGAGGGAATTTGAAAAAGAGGAAACATACACAATTCATCCTTATCATCTACGAAGATATAATGGAAGATGGTTTTTATTCGGTTGGAATCCAGAAATGAAACATATCTACAACATTTCCTTTGAAAGAGTACTCGATTTCAGAATAAAGCCAGAGATTGTTTATGAGGACGCAGAAAGTCACGGAATCCATTTTGGTGGAAAAAACGATTATTACAAAGATGTGGTAGGTGTCACAAAATATGATGACAGACCTGTCATTAAGATTCTTATCAAGTTTTCTGACAAATCGTTTAATTATGTTCGTTCTAAACCTCTTCATCCTACTCAGAAAATATTAAAGAAAAATGAGGTGACAATTGATGTCTCTCCCAACTATGAGTTAGACTCGTTGATCCTTTCTTTCGGGGATAATGCGGAAGTTATTGGACCTCCTGATTATAGAAATCACATTAAGGAGATTGTGAAAAGACTTTCCGATAAATATTAAGGATTATGAATAATGATTTTTAGCCCGGTTCACAGAAATGTGAGCCGGGCTTTTTTGTTGAACACAAAATGTTCAACGTAAGGATTTTGGATGCCGTATTTTTGCATCTGAACAAAGAAAGAAACATTCTTCGTTCTGCGGATGATGATTTCTTATTCAGATTGAATCTGATGAAATGGAAATTGATGATGAACCTAAAATGTTCAATGTTACAGTTTTTGATACTGTAGTTTTGCAACATTGGAAAGGAAACGATCTTTGACATATTGGCAAAACAAGAAATAAAAAAGTAAGGGCACACTTGCAAGTCGCCCACGTGAAATCCAGACACGGAAGTAGAAAATTCTGGAAAATAGGAAGAAAAATAAATAATTAAAAAAATGAAAGAATTAAAAACAATTTTAGGTGGCACATACGACATCGCTGTTGCATTGGGTAAGAAACTGGGATATATACTCAATGATGCCA
>OCTX012288789.1_pt1 | contig 21814 bp, 21 predicted proteins | sample 1539691 | NCBI WGS metagenome assembly OCTX01 (sample SAMN02144231, study PRJEB22623) | gut metagenome | biome: sheep rumen | host: Ovis aries | place: New Zealand
TGGGAATATCAAGTATGACTCAGTAGCGGGTGACAATCCCCGACTGAGTTGTAGCCTCCGGCGGGCGCTGAACGTCCGGTGGACGTTCGTCTAGCGCCGACCGGAGCGACAGCGGAGACGCAGACGCGCACAGTGGGAGGTGCTTACGCACCGTGCGCGTCGCGGCAAAAACGCCGAGGCGTTCTTGAAACAGGAACCATTTTCCATGATTCAGTAAATTTCGAATAGTGCATGTCTTTTGAATATGGTAAACTGTAGGCGGACGTCTTCTTTTTTCCGGAAGATCGTCCGCCCAACGTTTTTCTGAAAGGACGTTCCTGATCATGGAAACCACGCAGACCACGCCTCGCCGGCATCTGGAGTATCCCGAAAAAACCATGTTCCAGATGATCGAGCAGAACGCCGCCGACTACCCGGCGGCAGTCGCCTACGAATTTTTTAACAAGAAGACCAGTTACCGCGCATTCTGCACACAGATCGAACAGGCCGCCCGGGCCTTTGTCGCATCCGGCATCCGCCGGGACGACGTAGTCACGATCTGTCTGCCCAACATTCCGCAGGCGCTGGTCTGTTTCTATGCCCTCGACCGGATCGGAGCCGTGGCAAATATGGTCCACCCCCTGTCCGCCCAGTACGAGATCTCTTTTTATCTGAACTTTTCCGGCAGCAAAATGATCCTGACTGCCGATATGTTCTGCGAAAAGGTGGAGCACGCGCTCCATGACGTGGATCATCCGGTGACGATTCTGGTCTGCCGGATCCAGGACGAGCTCCCCTTCCCGCTCAATGTCGGCTACGCCGCGACGACCGGCCGACCGCACCTGAAATATCCCAACACCGGCCACAGCCTGCTCTGGACAAAATTTCTCCGGAAGGGCACTGCCGGCGTTCCTCTCCCGCCTCCGCTCTTTGATCCGAAGCACACGGCTGTCATCCTGTACAGCGGCGGAACCAGCGGCACGCCAAAAGGGATCTGCCTGTCTGAGCTGAACTTCAATGCCCTTGCCCTCCAGACAAAGGAATCCTACGGAAAACCCCTCGGCCCGGGACAGACCATGCTCAGCTGCATGCCGGTGTTCCATGGCTTCGGCCTTGGCATCAACATCCACACGATCCTGGTGGCCGGCGCCGAGTGCATCCTCATGCCCTCCTTCAACCTGAAGTCCTATGCGCAGATGCTGAAAAAGAAGCAGCCCAACCTCATCGCCGGCGTGCCCACACTTTTCGAAGCGCTGCTGCACATCCCGGATCTGGACGGCGTGGATCTCTCCTGCCTCCAGGGTGTATTTTCCGGCGGCGATTCCATCACCCCGGAGCTGAAGAAAAAGGTCGACACCTTCCTGCATGAGCACGGCTGCACCGTGCAGATCCGTGAAGGCTACGGCCTCACCGAGTGCGTCACCGCCAGCTGCCTGACACCCCGGGATACCTACCGGGAGCGCAGCATCGGCCTGCCCTTCCCGGACACCGTCTACTGCATCGTCCGCCCCGGAACCGACGAAGAGCTTCCCCGCGGCGAAGAAGGTGAGATCATCCTGCGGGGACCGACGGTCATGCTGGGCTACCTCCACAACGAAAAAGAAACTGCGGAAACGCTGCGGGTCCTGCCCGACGGCGAGACCTGGCTGTACACCGGCGATCTGGGCCACATGGACGAGGACGGCTACATCTACTTCCGTCAGCGGCTCAAACGAATGATCATTACCAACGGATATAACGTCTATCCCGGTCAGCTGGAAAACGTGATCGACGGCTGTCCCGAAGTCTCCTACAGCTGTGTTATCGGCGTTCGCGACGAACATGCTATGCAAAGGGTTAAGGCCTATGTCGTCCTGCGGGACGGCGTCGAACCATCCGATGAGATCAAAGAACGGATCATGAGCCAGCTGCGGCTCCACATCGCAAAATACGCCCTGCCGAAAGAAATCGAGTTCCGAAAAGAACTCCCCAAGACCCTCGTCGGCAAAGTCGCCTACCGCAAGCTCGAAGAGGAGAATGAATAACCGTTCAGAACCACATGAAGACTGCACTACAGGAAATACCAATCAGAGGCAGCTAACGGCTGCTTCTGAATAATTGCAAGAAAAGAAACAGGGGGATCTACCGCTATGGCAAACACTGCCGCAAAGAAAAGAAAGGGATGGCTCGACCGCCCGGATGCACACGTTGTTAAAGCTCCCGGCCTGCAGACCACCATGGCCTGCCTGATGCCGCACAAAACGGAAAACGAAGTCTATCTGAATGATACCATCGACGCAACAGAACTGCTTCGCTATCTGGAGCAGAAAAACAGCCAGGGCGGCCCAAAGGTCACCCTCTTCCACTGCATGGTAGCCGCCGTCACCAAGATGGTCATGGAGCGGCCCCGAATGAATTACTACGTCAAGTGCTGCCGTCTGTATGAGCGGGATGAGATCAGCATGAGCTTTGTGGCCAAGCGGCAGTTTGCCGACGGCGCCGACGAGGAGCTGATGTTCTACGTACCGAAAGAGACCGACACCATCAACGAGATCTCTGCCCACATCATCGGCGATGTAAATAAGGCCCGCAATGCCGCCCACGGCGCAGGCGGCGGCGTCAATGCCATCATGGATACCTTTGCCGCCCTGCCCCGTCCCGTACAGATGGGGATCTGCGGGCTCGTCCGCACCCTGGACTACTGGGGCCACAATCCCTCCTTCCTGACAGAAGGCGACCCAAACTACTCCACGGTGCTCCTGAGCAACCTTGGCAGCATCAAATGCCCCTCCGTCTACCATCATCTGAACGAGTACGGCACCTGCTCCATCCTGCTGACCATTGGCGTCCTGCACAAGGAGGAGCTGCTCCTGCCCGACGGCAGCCGCGAGATCCGTGACTGCTTCGACATCGGCGCTACCCTGGATGAGCGGATCGCCGACGGCTTCTACTTCGCCCGAAGCCTCAAGCTGATCAAATACATCTTCGCCCATCCGGAAATGCTGGAGCAGCCGCTAAACACCCCCAGCGGATTCGACTACAAATAAAAAAGGACCGGCACGCCGCCATTTTGGTGACGCAAGGTCCGCTCTTCGGCAGAAAAGGCTGCCACATGCAAAGAAAGGCCTGCACAAAGATTCTGGAGGGAACAGACCTCAGCCGGTACCTGGAGGAATCCACGATTCCGACTTGGTACCGCTGCGCGAGGACCGAGCGAGAGCGCTTCCCGGAAGAATCTTTATGCAGGCCGATTGCATGCGGCAGCCTTTTTTTGCCCCGTTTACTCTTTAGTCACCATGTAGGCGTTTACGATCCTGCCCACATACATGGTGTGATGATCGAAGCCGTTTTCGGTCTCAGGATAGAACCTGGCTTTTTCCTCTGCGGGGATGGCGTCCATGTTCTGATCCTGGGCGTAGATCACCTTGCACTCCAGGGTAATGGGATATTCCAGGATGCCCGGGACATTGACCATCTCGCCGTCCTCCAGGGTCAGTCCTGCTTCTTTTACTTTATCCACGTCATAGCCGGACAGGGATCCGCATACCCGGCTGATCTTGGGATCGATGCCTTCAAGCGGTACACTGATGGAAAACTCTCCGGTCTTGTCCAGCTGGGGCTTGGTGTATCGGCTCTGGCGCACATACACCAGGAAGGTCGGCTGGTTCCACAGACGGCCCAGGTGGCCCCATCCGATCACCATGGAGTTGAACTTGTCGCCGTTGGTGTTCAGGAGGATACCCTTTCCCAGCATCTCATTGATCTTGCCTGCATATTCATTGATGTCGATTTTTTTCTTCATTTTCTGTTCCTCTTTTAATAGTACTCTTTATAAGCAGTACGTCTTCCATTCCTCGGGCTATGCCCTGCGTCTTTTGTCACCGGCTGCGATTACACCATCATCGTGTAAATAGCCGCGCAGTCATTTTCATCCAGTGTTACAAAACCGGAGATGTAGCCCTTCTCCCGCCAATCACGCAAAAACCTCCGACAGGGCCAAAGCCGTTTGCGTAATGCCTTCCAGAGGGGGGCGCTTCTGTGCAATGACATTAAGGCAAACAATCTACAGGCCGTTACGATAGCAGCTACCTCTGGAAGAAAAAAGGGATGAGAGCAGGCTCTCATCCCCATGGTATTACACATTATCTCAGTCGACGACGACACCCTTCTGCAGAATGATGTTTGCATAGAGAGCGGTCTCGCCGGTTGCAATGACGGCATAGCACTTCTGTGCCTCTTCATAGAATTTGAATCTCTCGATGTGGCCGATGGCAGCGCCGCCGCGCTCGTCGTGGGCTGCAACTACCTTCTCGTACTCGTCCCAGATCGGGGTCTCGACCGGATCTCCGGGCATAACTTCCATCAGGCTGACCGGATGCTCAACATAAGTATCCAGCGGGAATACCTGAAGGATGGCGTCCAGGAGCTCGGGAACACCATGTCCGTCACAGCGGATCACGATGCCATTCTTGCCCATGGACTCTGCCGGGAAGTTTCCGTCGCCGATCACGATACGATCGCTGTGGCCCATCTCGCAGAGGACCATCAGCAGCTCGGGTGAGAGGATCTTCGGAATTCCTTTTAACATGCTATCTCCTTACTGACCGTCTTATTTGATGGTCTTGTACATCGGGCCGTATGCCTGGCATGCACGGAAGTCAGCGCCCTCTTTGTCCATACCGAATGCATTCCATGCAGCCGGACGGAAGATCTTCTCTTCCGGAACGTTGTGCATAGCGATCGGAATACGAAGGATGGAGCACATGGTGATCAGGTCTGCGCCGATGTGGCCATAGCAGATTGCGCCATGGTTTGCGCCCCAGTTGTTCATGACATCATAAGCGGTAGCGAAGGCACCCTCGCCGGTGGTTCTCGGAACGAACCATGTGCAGGGCCATGTGTAGTCGGTACGCTTCCACAGAACATCGGTAACCTCATCCGGCAGAGCTGCGGTCCAGCCCTCAGCGATCTGCAGCATCGGTCCAAGGTTCTTGACCAGGTTCAGACGGATCATGGTAACAGGCATCTCATACTCAGTTACGAAACGAGAGGAGAAGCCGCCGCCGCGGAAGTATCCGAGGTCTGCATAGTTCCAGGTGGTGTTGGCCATGATGGCTTCCTGATCTTCCTTGGTAACCTCATACCAGGGCTTCATTACATGGTTGCCCTCTGCGTCAACAGCTCTTCCGTTAGCGTCCAGGCAGGCAGCACCGGAGTTGATCAGGTGAATAAATCCGCCAGCCTCTTTTGCCTTGCCTTCCAGCTCATAGCCGCCGGTAGCCTTCTTGACTGCCTCGGCGCTCCAGTAGGTACGAACATCAGCAAAGATAGCTGCGGAGTTGGTCAGCAGCTTCTGGAAGAGCATGCCCAGGCCGTTCAGAACATCGTTCTCGGTAGCCAGGACGTAGGGCTCTCTTGCGCCGTTCCAGTCGAAGGAGGTGTTCAGCATTGCCTCCGCGAAGTCACAGTTCGGATAGAAGTCTGTCCACTGACGCTGTCCCTGGAAACCAGCAGCGATGGCGTTGTGTCCGACCATCTCCTCCTCGTGTCCCTCGCCGAGGTTCGGGTTGCCGTTCATCAGATCCTTGATGATGCACATCATCTTGACGACGAACTCCCACTCCTCTTTCTTCTTCTCGGGTGTTCTCTGCAGCTCAGCCGGGTTCTTGTCAAATCCTTCGATGCAATACTTCTTGACCCATGCCAGAGCTTTCTGGAACTCTTCCTCGTCGTAGATGTGCTCGCTCATGCGGCGGATGATCTCGACCTCATCAACAGACTCGACACGCATGCCAAGATACTCCTCGATGAAAGCGGGATCGATGATGGATCCGCCGATACCCATGGTAACGGAACCGATCTGCAGATAGGATTTTCCTCTCATGGTAGCAGCGGCAACAGCTGCACGGCCGAAGCGCAGGATCTTCTCCTGAACGTCTGCCGGGATCTCGGTGTCGTCTGCCTCACAGACGTCATGTCCGTAGATACCGAAAGCCGGAAGGCCCTTCTGAGCATGGGTAGCCAGAACAGATGCCAGATAAACAGCGCCGGGTCTCTCAGTGCCGTTGAAGCCCCATACAGCCTTGATGGTCATGGGATCCATATCCATGGTCTCTGCACCGTAGCACCAGCAGGGAGTAACGGTAAGGGTGATGTCAACACCAGCCTTTTTGAACTTGTCTGCGCAGGCAGCAGCCTCGGCAACACGGCCGATGGTCGTATCTGCGATGATAACCTTGACCGGCTCACCATTTGTATACCGGATGTTCTCCTCCAGAAGCTTCTTGGCGGATTTTGCCATGTTCATGGTCTGATCCTCAAGAGACTCTCTTACCTTCAGCGGTCCTCTTCTTCCGTCGATGGTCGGGCGGATTCCGATAACAGGATAATCGCCGATCAGTCTTGACTTTGCCATTTTAGATTCCTCCTTTTCTGACTAAACAGTCACTCTATTGCTAAAATTTTGATCGTGCACAAATTTGATTTTTGCGCTGCCAAAAGCGCCGGTCCGGAGCATACGCCCCTGCAGGCCACTCTTGCAGCACCAGATATCCATCAGTCGAGATGATAGATCTCTTCCATATCTGACCAGAACTCTCCCTCTTTGCGGTCGTCCAGCGGCTGCATCAGCGGCTTGACGATGCTCCACCAGTGCTGGGTAGCCGGATCAGCTGCCATCTTCTCCATGTCGGCGTCATAATCATCGCCATCATACTCGAAGTAAGAGAACAGATAATCGCCTCTGGAATAGATGGAATAGTTCTTCAGATGGCACTCCTTGATCATCTCATTAACGCCCGGAAGGGGATTTGCATGATACTTCTTGTAGGGCTCAAGTCCTTCCGGTGTGATCTTAATCATCGATCCAAATCTGCGAACCATAGTAAACCTCCCTGATCAATCCTGATCAATATCAATAAATCTTGGTTGCCTCATCAAACAGAGCCTTTACGTTCCTGGGCGGAACATCCGGCTGCAGTCCCTCATGGCTGGGGGAAATGATCAGGCCGGTGGGGAAGTAGCCGCGAAGCTCTTTGACCTTGGCTGCAACCTGCTCCGGTGTTCCGTTCGGCAGCAGATCCTGGGTATCAACGCCGCCGCAGAAGGAGATCTGGCCTTCGAAGTGAGCCTTCAGGTTGGCCGGATCCATGCCTGCTGCCAGAGCCTGGATCGGATGGATAACATCAACACCAGCTTCGATCAGCAGCGGGATAGCATCCACGATGGAACCGCAGGAGTGGTAAACGACCTTTACGCCATAGGAATGAGCCAGATCGATCAGCTTCTTTGCGCCCGGGATAACGAACTCCTCGATCAGCTTCGGGCTGATCATCAGGCCTCTCTGGGAGCCCATGTCGTCACCGATCAGGATCGCATGAACTTTGCCCTTGGTAGCCTCAAGGAAGATCTTCATGGCCTTCAGGTAGAACTCAACAATGTGATCGTCAACATAGTGAACCATCTCAGGATCGGTGACCATGTTCATCAGAGCGGTCTGCATACCAAAGGATGCGCAGAAATCCTGGAAGTGGCAGGCCCACAGCATACCCATAACGACCTTGTCCTTCGGAGCCTCGTCAACGAGCTTCTTGCACTCTTCGGGATCGATGTATTTCTCGGGATCCGGCCACGGGAAGTTAACAGCGATGATGTCGTCCAGGTCCTCGCAGTGTGCGAAGCAGCCATCAGCGGTCAGGGTACGATGCTCGGTATCAACGTTGGATCCGTTCATGTACCAGTCAAAAGCAGCGAAGATGGCGTTGCAGGTCTCGGAATGATACGGGATCTCAACTGCGTAGAAATCGTCGCCGCAGACCTTCTTCAGTTCCTTGATGTCGCCAACATGGTAGAAATCGCAAAGTGCGGGAACTGCTTCCGGAGTGGGATCGCCAAGCCAGCATGCCGGGCGGTCAACCGGTCTTCTTTCTACGGTTGCATAAAATCTCTCAATACTGTTCATTTAAGCTTATGCTCCTTTCTGCTCGTATCTCGTTTTATCGTTTCTCCCGCAGGCTGCGCACAGCCTGCGGACATTGCTTTTTTATTCTGAAGCTTTTTTAAATAGCTTCGGGAACTTGAAGGAATCGCCCTTCAGGAAGGTGCTGAGGATCAGAACGATGATCAGCAGTCCGCCATAGATGAAGCTTCCATGATAGGTGTTCAGGTTGCTGAACATATTTACGCCGGAGGTGATGACCTGAATGATCAGGATGGAGAAGATCAGGTTGCCCATCTTTCCGATACCGCCGTCCGGAAGGATACCGGCAAGGACGAGGATCAGGATGATCTTCATAACATAAGACTCACCACTGTCTGCCTTTGCACTGTTCAGGGTGGATACCATGAGCAGAGAACCGATACAGCAGATCACGTCTGCAATAACGAAGGTCACAACGATCATCCGGTCGGTATTGATCGCGGAGAATCTGGCTGCCTTACGGTTGGTACCGCACATATACAGCTTCTCACCATAGGTGGTGTACTTCAGTACCAGGTATGCCAGGACAAAGATAATGACAAAGATCAGCAGCGGGAACGGGATGAATCCGAAGATCATCGAGTGGCCGATCTCGGCATACAGCGGAACCTTGTTCAGGGAGATCGTCTCACCGTTGGTGATACCGGTGGACAGACCCAGCCATACCATCTGCATGGCGATGGTCGCGATGACAGGCGGAATGCCCAGCTTACTGATCAGCAGACCGTTGATCACGCCGCCGAAGGCGCCGATCAGGCAGACGATCAGGATCGCAACAAAAAATACGCCGATGATCTGGGCATTGCTCATACCGTCCTGAACGTGGGACAGGATGTACCTTGTGCCGATGATCGTTGCGAAATTGCCCAGCATAACGAAGGACATATCGATACAGCCCAGAATGAAGCAGAACATGGTTCCTACAACCATTACGCCGAACTCAGGGAACTGCATGACGATACCCTTCCAGGTACCTACACGCCAGAAGACATCGCCTTTGGTAATGGTGAAGAGCAGAAGCACAAGCGCCATAAATACCAGAAGAATGACTGTATACGGATTGCGTTTTAAGAAATCTTTTACTTTCATGAATCAGTCCTCCTTTCAGCCTGCTCTGCGTTTTGCCTGTACGGCAGATACTGTGATACCGATCAGGATAATGACACCGTTGAACAGGTTCTGCCAGGCGGTCGGAATACCCAGAACGATCATACTGTTGGATACGATGGTGATCAGTGTGATCGCGCACATGGTACCAAATACCGTACCCTCACCACCGAAGATACTGGCACCGCCAAGGATAACGGCCGGAATGATGGTCATCTCTTTTCCGACAAGAGCCTTCGGGATCGCCTGGCTGGCCAGACATACACGAAGCATGCCGCCAAAGCCTGCCAGTCCGCCGACTGCTGTATAAAGGATGAATTTGGTCCGCTTTACATTATAGCCGGCACGCTCTGCAGAGGTCTCATTTCCTCCAATCGCATACAGGGCACGTCCGAACATCGTCTTGTTGAGGATGAAGGAGGTGATAATAATAAAGATGATCAGGAAAATAATACATACCGACAGATCGGAAGTAACCTGTCTGGAACCAACGGTGGTCGTATAGCTGGTGATCTTTGCAGTTCCCAGATTCTTGAAGCCGGCCGGAAGCTTGGAGGTGATCTCCTTAAGCTTCAGCACACCCATGGAAAGACCGGTAAACAGGGTCTGGGTTCCCAGGGTAACCAGCATGGTGTTCAGCTGGAAGTTGGAAATGATCCAGCCGTTGAAAGCACCCAGTACACAGCCGATCAGGACAGCAAGCAGGAATCCGACGATGGGATTCTCGCTGCACCAGCCCTGATCCAGGCAGATCTTACTGGCAAGAGAATAGGAAAGGGCTGCGATGGCCGGGAAGGACAGGTCGAAGCCTCCGGAAATCATAACGACCAGCGAACAGAGAGCGAAGATACCGTCAACGATCATGGCACGAAGGATCGTGAAGATCTTATCGGGAACCAGCAGCTTTCCGCCCGAGGCGAAATGAATGACGATACTCATGACGATCAGAACGATAAAGATATAAAATTCTGTCCGCCGTGTAAGTCTTTTTAATGTCGCGTTATTCATGAATGCACCTCCCTCAGCTTATGATCTTGACGATGCTGTCTTCCTGGACCTCTTCACCGTCCATGCGGCCGACGATCTCGCCGTCCTTCATGACGATTACACGGTTGCAGTTGACAACAACTTCAGGCAGGTCATCAGAGATAATGATAACAGCAAGGCCTTCGTTCGCCAGATCATGCACCAGGGCATGGATGTCCTGCTTTGCACCGACATCGACACCGACAGTCGGTCCGTTCAGGATCAGAACGTCCAGGTCAGTCGCCAGCCACTTGGAAAGAACGACCTTCTGGGCGTTTCCGCCGGAAAGAGTGGATACGTTCTTCCGTACGTCATCGGTCTTGATAGAGAATTTCTCTCTCCAGATCTCAGCGTCGGCATTAATGGCCTTTTTGGTAATAAAACCGAACTTTCCGGAAAGTCTCTTCAGAGAAGCCAGGACAATGTTGTCGGCGATCGGCTGCTCAAGGCACAGGCCCTCACCGTTTCTGTCCTCAGGCAGATAGCCGATCCTCAGCTTCTGTGCTGCGACAGGAGAGTTGATCTGAACTTCCTGGCCATCCTTGTAGATCTTACCGGAAGCGATCTTCTCCATACCGAACAGGGCAAGGGCCAGCTCCGTACGTCCGGAGCCCAGAAGACCGGTAACGCCCAGGATCTCACCCTTGCGAAGATCAAACGAAACGTTTTTGCACTTTCCGTTCTTCAGGGTAAGATTCTCGACCTTCAGCACCGGCTCCTTGCCGATGTTCTTCGGTACAAAGTAATCCGGCTCCAGTCTTCTGCCGGTCAGGTAGTATACGAAATCGTCTCTGGTCAGCTCAGATGTGGAGCCGAGGTAGACGTTTTTGCCGTTTCTCATGATGCAGACATCGTCCGCGATCTCAAAAACCTCCTCGGTCTTGTGACCGATGAACATGATCGCGATACCGCTGTCGCGAAGCTGACGGACTGTCTTGAACAGAGCTTCAACCTCTCTCTTTGTAAGTGCCGTGGTGGGCTCGTCCATGATGATCAGCTTTGCGTTAAACAGCAGCGCACGGCAGATCGCGACCAGCTGCTTGTCGGCAATGCTAAGCTCACCCATGGTCGCATTAAGGTCAATGTTGTAGCCGATCTTCGAGAGCGCTTCCTTTGCGGTGGCTTCCCAGCGCTTTCTGTCGACGATCTTTCTGCCGGCAGCAATCTCGGAGTTAATGGCAAGATTCTCCATGACGGAGAGATTTGGGAAAATGGAAAGATCCTGATAGATAACCTGAACGCCAAGCTGAGCGGCTTCGGCAGGAGTGATGTGGTCGATCTTTTTTCCTTCAAAGATGACTTCTCCCTCGTCCTTTGTGTATACTCCCGAGATGATCTTTACCAGCGTGGACTTTCCGCAGCCATTCTCACCGCAGAGACACATAACTCTGCCGGGCTTGATGCTGAGGTTGACCTGATCGAGAGCATGGACACCGCCAAATGACTTACAGATCCCCCGCATTTCAAGTAAGTTTTCTGACATAGATGTTTCCTCTTCATAATTATGGCGGCAGCAGAAAAAATCGGGTTCGCCGCCGCACACGTCTGCAGGTTGCATTTAAAGAGAATATGAGCCGCCGCACTAATCCATCGTATGGTTTTTTAATGCGGCGGCTCATTTCTAAGCGATTATAACAGCCTCAAAGGACGGAAATTAAAGTCCGACCTCCAGCCAGTAATCAATGTTCTCAGCATTGATGGCGATCTGTCCGTCACCGACAACCAGGCCAGCGCCTGCCTCATTTGTGGTGACTGCGCACTCGGTGTAGCCTTCCTCAGTAAGGTCTACAGTCTCGCCGATCTCCTCGCCCTGGAACATCTTGACAGCCAGGTTGCACATGGACTTAGCGGTGATGCCGGCATCCCACAGAGCAACGGACTGAAGAGTGCCGTCCTCTTTGATGTAGTCAGCAACCTCGCTGGGCATTGCTACGGAGATAGCGAATACCTGACCAGTCAGGCCCATCTCACGGATAGCACGTGCAGCGCCGGGAGCGTCGAAGGAACCGGTTCCAAGGATACCCTTGAGGTCCGGATACTTCTGGATCAGCTCTTTGGTCTTGTTGTAAGCGATATCAGCATCGGAATCATCAACTACTCTCTCATCGAGGTAGGTCATGTTCGGATATGCTTCCTGCTGACGAGCGATAGCAGCGTCTGCCCAGTTGTTCTGGGACTCCATGGTAAGAGAACCAACCATGGTTACATACTCGCCTTCCTCACCCATCTGAGCTGCCAGCTCATCCATCAGGAATGCGCCAAGACCCTTCTCATCAAAGGCCTCGATATCGTAATCGACGTTCTCCATTCCGGAAGCCTCGGTAGCGATAACGATGATGCCCTGATCTCTGGCCTGCTTGCAGATAGCTTCGCAAGCATCGGGATCGTTCGGGGAGAACAGAAGAGCATCGATCTCACCCTGGTTTACAAGGTCAGTGATGATCTGAACCTGAGCAGCTGCGTCGACCTCAGCCGGAGCCTGGTAAACGACGTCAACGCCGGTAGCGTCCTTCCACTCCATAACGCTTGCCTGTACATGATCCCACCACGGCTGGCCTTCAACCTTGCCGACGAATGCGATTCTGGGAGTCTCGCCCTCAACCGGAGCTGTTTCCTCAGCGGGAGCTTCCTCGGCCGGAGCTGCCTCTTCCTCTGCCGGAGCCTCCTCCTCTGCTGCTGCAGAAGAAGCTGCTGCCTCAGCTGCCGGTGCACTGCTGGCTGCCGGCTCGGAGCTGCCGCCGCAGGCAGCAAGACCGCAGGCAAGTACTGCTGTCAGTAATACACTAACGATTTTCTTTTTCATGTTTTCCTCCTTTAGTAGATTCTTAACAGCTAAACGGTTACTGTTATGTCTAATTTATCATTGAAATCTGCAGGGGTCTAGGATTATTATTATAAAAAGTATAACAATATTCACATGCCTTGGGCCTTTTTCCCGCGGTTAACCGGATTTTTAGCATAATTCGTCAAATCCGCCCCTTATTTTTCTTGTGCAGGAGGCACATTGGCCGGCCTGCATTCCGGTACAAAAAACAACATATATTAAAATTGCATATCTTGCAGGAGAACTCTATGCATTACCTAAGATATCGGGAAAACCGCCGGCGCGGCACTGCCGATTTTCCCTTTGAATTTCATCATGTCACCCGGACCCACCCGGACTATATCATGCAGCTCCACTGGCACACGGAATTCGAGATGATCCGTGTCCTGAAGGGCTCCCTGATCCTGACGGTCGCCAACCAGGATTTCCATCTGCAGGAGGGATACTTCGTGCTGATCCCCTCCAACCTTCCCCATATGGCCATGCCCAGGGAATGCGAATATGAGTGCATTGTCTTTGACGCCAAATACCTGCTTGGGAAAAACGATTCCATCAACCAATCTCTCAATCTGCTCCTGGAGCATACCATAGTACCCCAGTACGTCTTCTCACCTGCCATGTCCGTGATCCACGATGCGGCCTGGACATTGTTTGACAGCTTTGCTTCAAAGGTCTCCGGCTACGAAATGCTGGTCACCGGCGTCTGCTACGTGATCCTCGGCACGATCATGAGCCAGCATCTGTACTCCTACTCCGATGAGAAATCCGAGTACAGCTTCCGGAAATCAATCCGCCTGCAGCAGGCCATGAATTATATGGAAGAATCCTTCCGCGAACCACTGTCCCTGGAGGATATCGCCGCCAGCATCGGCATGGCGCCGCAGTCGTTCTGCCGGTTCTTCAAGGAAATGGCCCACTGTACGCCCATCGACTACCTGAACGGCTACCGGATCGAGCGCGCCTGCTATCAGCTGCTTACGACCAACCATTCGGTCACCCAGGTCGCGCTGGAATGCGGCTTCAACGATCTGAGCTACTTCATCAAGACGTTCAAAAAGTACAAAGGGACCACGCCGAAGAAATATATGAAGAGCCTCGCGTAACAGCAGGAAAATACATGAAAAGTCTCGCATAACAACAGGCGCAGCTTCTGGCATACGGCAGAACGCTGCGCCTGGATCTTTCTGTCCGGTTCTTTCTGTCTGTATAATTATCTGCAGGATGGTATTTCTTCCTATACATACAACCAATAAAGGTAACGGCTGCGTGAAGCTGCCTGGAGTCACTCACTGGTCCTGTTCCGACCTTCCTGCCGCTCAGTGAGTGACCTGATTTGCTTCTGAGCCCTTTCTCAGTCACTCCTCTTCGCTCTCCCGCCGCTCAGTGAGTGCCCTGATTTGCCTCTGACCCCTTTCTCAGTCACTCCTCTTCGCTCTCCCGCCGCTCAGTGAGTGACTTGATTTGCCTCTGGCTCCTTTCTTAGTCACTCCTCTTCGCTCTTCCGCCGCTCAGTGAGTGACCTGTTTTGCCTCTGACCCCTTCCTTAGTCACTCCTCTTCGCTGTTCTGCCGCTCAGTGAGTGACCTGTTTTGCCTCTGACCCCTTTCTCAGTCACTCCTCTTCGCTCTCCCGCCGCTCAGTGAGTGACCTGTTTTGCCTCTGGCCCCTTCCTTAGTCACTCCTCTTCGCTCTCCCGCCGCTCAGTGAGTGACCTGTTTTGCCTCTGACCCCTTCCTCAGTCACTCCTCTTCGCTGTTCTGCCGCTCAGTGAGTGACCTGATTTGCTTCTGGCTCCTTTCTTAGTCACTCCTCAATGCCGTCCTGCCTTTAAACGCGTGACTTGATTTGGCCATATTCTCCTTCTGAGTCACTTTGACCAGCAAAACCGTCGTAAAGGGCGTGACAAAAAACGCCACCATTTCTTTTCTCCACAATTCTTCGCTTTATTCTATTGTATAAGCATTTTTCTGCCCCCTGGATTTATAGTATAATAAACACAAGAGCTTCATCTCGCTTGTTGCCACACAGGTCTGTGGCGGAAAGGAGTATCATGTCTTACACAAAGCTGTTTGAGCCAGGAAGGCTCGGGACCCTTGAACTGAAAAACCGAATCGTCATGCCCGCTATGGGCTGTTCCCTGGCGGAATCCACCGGCGAGGCCGGCGCGCGGATCATCAAATATTATGCTGAGCGCGCAAAGGGCGGCGCAGGTCTGATCATCACCGAGATCACCCGGGTAGATGACGAGACCGGCGTGGGCACCCCGAACCAGCTGAGCGTGACCAACACCCATATGATCGCCCAGCTCTCTCGCCTTGCGGAAGCCGTCCATGCCTACGACACAAAGATCTTTGTGCAGCTGCACCATCCGGGCAACCAGACGCCCAGCCGTCTGATCGGCGGAAAGCAGCCAGTATCTGCCTCTGATGTCACCTGCAAAGTCATCGGCGAGCAGCCCCGTGCCCTGACAACAGAGGAAGTGGAAGGAATGGTGAAAAAATTCGTCACCGGCGCAGTGATCGCCCAGAAGGCCGGCATCGACGGCGTGGAGATCCACGGCGCCCATGGCTACCTGGTCAGCCAGTTCCTCTCGCCCCATACCAACAAACGTACGGACAAGTATGGCGGAAGCTTTGAAGGCCGGATGCGGTTTGTAACCGAGATCATCATGGGCATCCGCGCCTACTGCGGACCAAAATTCCCGATCTCCGTGCGTATCAACGGAAATGATTACCTTGCCGACGGCATCACCGAGGAAGATGCCATCGCTCAGGCAAAATATCTGGAAAAGCTAGGCATCAACTGCATCAATGTCAGCTGCGGCACCTACGACTCCGGTGCCACCATCATCGAGCCGAACTACTTTGCAGAAGGCTGGAAGCGCCATCTGGCGGCAAACATCCGCAAGGAAGTTAGCATCCCGGTCATCGCTGTCTGCAACATCAAGCACCCGGCCTTTGCCGAGGAAATGCTGGAGGCAGGCGATGTAGATTTCGTCGGCATCGCCAGAGGCATGCTGGCTGATCCCTGCTGGGGCGCCAAGGCAAGAGCTGGTCAGGACAAGCTGATCCGCAAGTGCATCGGCTGCATGGAATGCTTCCGCATCCTCAATGACGGCCTGCCGCTTGGCTGCACCCTGAACCCGGTACTTGGCCGTGAATTTGAATATGGAGATGAAAAGCTGAACAAAAACGGCGCAGGACGTACCGTCGCCGTGGTCGGCGGAGGCCCTGCCGGCATGGAGGCTGCCCTCACGCTGGCAAAGCGCGGCTTCAAGACCATCCTGTTTGAGGCACAGCCTTGCCTTGGCGGAACCGTCAACCTGGCTGCCGTGCCGCCGCACAAGGGCATGCTTAAGGAATTTGTGGAAACGATGGAAGCCCAGCTCGCAGCTGCAGGCGTTGAAGTGCGTACCGGCGTATGCGCAGATGCAGAGACGGTAAAGAGCATCGGCGCCGAGGCAGTCTTTATCGCTGCCGGTGGGAAACCGGTCCTTCCCCCGATCCCAGGCATAGAGACCGCCGTCACCGCGGAAGATGTGCTGGCCGGCAAGGCAGAAGTCACCGGCAAGAACGTCGTCATTGTCGGCGGTGGTGTAACCGGTCTGGAGACGGCGGAATATCTGGTGGGCGACCACTATGTCACCGTCGTGGAAATGCTGGATAAGGTCGGCGGAAATCTGTATCCCAGCGTGATCATGCACCTGGCCCAGGAAATCATGAAAAACGGCGTTATCGCAAAGGGCAAGAAGCTGACCGCTGTCGGCGAGGGCAGTGTGACCGTCGCCGATACAAAGACCGGCGAAGAAGCATCCATCCCGGCTGATACCGTGATCCTGGCCATGGGTGTCCGCCCGAACCGCCCGGACCTTGAGGCTTACAAAGCCGCCTTTGGCGACAAAGTCATCCTCGTCGGCGACAGTGCAAAGGCCGGTCAGATCTATGACGCTCTGCACAGCGGACATGACAAGGCTTTCGTCTATTGATTCATCGGACGGAGTAGACTTGCATAGAGCGCCCTCCCTGGAAGGCATTACGCAAACGACTTTAAGCCCATCAGGCCTGCAGATTGTTTGCTTTAATGTCCTCCGCTGATTGCATAGAGCGCCATAGAGCGCCCTCCCTGGAAGGCATTACGCAAACGACTTTAAGCCCATCGGGCCTGCAGCGTGTTTGCTTTAATGTCTTCCGCTGATTGCATAGAGTGCCATAGAGCGCCCTCCCTGGAAGGCATTACGCAAACGACTTTAAGCCCATCGGGCCTGCAGATTGTTTGCTTTAATGTCTTCCAGGGGGGCGCTCTTTTGGCAAGAAACTCTCCTCAACGCATTTCGTTCTGTGTTTCTTATCTTAGTGCGACACCCCGTTTTTCCTAAGCTCCAGCGGCCGGCAGCCATACATTTCCCGGAACAGGCGGTAGAAGTGTTTTTCGTTGGTGAAGCCGGACTCTGCGATGATCTGCTCTACGGGAAGTCCTGTGTTTAACAGCTGCTCCCGGACCCGGGCCAGGCGCATCTCGCTGACGAAACGCTGAAATGGTATGCCCATGTTCCGGGTGAACAGCCGGCTGAAGTATTCCCGGCTGAGGCCCAGGAGATCTGCAGCGTCTGCCAGCAGGATCGGCTCCTGGTAATGGGTCTCCACGTAGCGGATCACCTCGTGGATCCGGTCCATGGTCTGCCGGTCCTGCTCGTAGTCTTTTGTGCTTCCTGCTGCAGCGAACTGGCGCAGCAGGCGGGCATAGATCTGGAGGATCATGCCCTTCGCCTCCAGCTCGAAGGCTGGCACATCCTCGGCATACAGCCTGGTCAGCTCCTCCAGCCGATGGCAGAGATCCAGGTAGGCGGGAAACTGCTCGTCCGTGACCAGCCCCGGAATACAGGCGATATCATAGTGGGCATATTCCGGCATGAATTTCTGGATCGCGTCAAGATCCAGGTGGATATACAGAAACATGGACACCCGGTCCATGCAGTAGGCTGCGTGGATCTGCCTGGGATTGATTACGACCATCTGCTTTTTGGGCAACTCATACCGGGTGCCGTCGATAAAGATCTGAGCCCTTCCGTTGAGCTGATACAGGATCTCCAGGCTCTCATGCCAGTGCAGAGGCTGAAAACCTCCCGCTCCCGTGGCAAATTCAAAAAACATGCCTGCGCCGCTCTCCACCTTTGGCTGAGACGCGGCCTCGTACCGGACGTTCTCCGGACTGTCTTCCCTCATAGGCTTCTCTCCCTTATCCACTCCGGTTACAGACTTTCTCTGACTCCCGAAGATCCGTTTTTTAAAATATAAATACTCCCCTGTCTGCCTCCGCTGCGGCCATCCGCCGCCTGGAGACTCGGGCTATCATAGTCCTCTTTTCCGGGAAAATCAACCCCGAAAATGTCAATATTGCCCATTTTTTTGTCAATCATCTGCCTGTTTTTCCCTCCGCAAAACGCTTAAGATGTGCAGCATAGCAAATGCAGCTAAGAAAAAAAGCCGGCATGACCGGCCCCTGATAAATTGGAGGTATTAATGATGAAAAAACAGATGATGACACTTGCCGCTACCCTTGCTGCCGCAGTTCTTACAATCGGAGGCGTACATACCGCACGCAGCGCTTTTTCTACAGATAACGCCTATGTCAAGCAGCAGACGATCGCCTGCACCCTTGAGGACGGCACCGATACCGAGATCACTGCACAGGCAAACGCCGACGAATCCAGGATCCTGCTTTCCTTTGATTATTTTGATGATACCGTCGAGGTAACCGCAGAGAAAAACGAGGACGGCACCTACACCGTCACCGACGGCGGCTTCTTTGCCACAAAGGGCGCTGAGGTTGCTCAGCAGGCTGCAGCTGCCGGCAACTGGGCTGAAAACTAAGACTTCCTGACACATAAGTAAACGCACAAGACAAAAGAAGGCTGCCGCACTAAGCGCACAGTCAAAAGGGGTTGTCGCACTAAGCAAAAAGCGTGCATAAACATTCTGGAGGGAACATCCGCAACGCCGGTACTTGGAGGAATCTCTGATTCCGACATGGTACCGCTGCGTGAGGACAGAGCGCGAGCGTTTCCCGGAAGAATATTTATGCACGCTTTGTTTATGCGGCAGCCCCTTTTGTTATTTCCCGTCCGGGAAGCTGGTAAAGAATGCCCGCTCCACCTCGGGAAGTCCTGACTTTTCCTTTTCAGCGGCGATTGCTTTGATCAGGAACGCCATGTTCCTTGCCGTGTTCCGCAGGGTCTGCAGTCCCTCCTGGTCTTTTTTAACGTCTTCTGCCGTAAAGCCGTGCACCTGGTTCCAATAGGTGCCGGATGCCACCGGCATGCCGCTGATAGTAAAGTACTTGTTCAGCACATCGAAGCTGGCTGTGTTGCCGCCTCGCCGACAGCTGACCACCGCAGTGCCGACCTTCATATGCTTGGAGAAGGGGGTGCTGTAAAACAGCCGGTCCATGAAGGAAAGGATCGTCCCGTTCGGGGATCCGTAGTATACGGGACTTCCGACCACCAGGCCGTCCGCCTCCGCAAATTTCTGCGCGGTCTCGTTCACCAGATCATCGTCAAAGACGCATTTGCCCTTCTTCTCGCAGCTTCCGCAGGCAATGCAGCCGCGGATCGCCTGTTTTCCCACCTGGATCAGCTCTGTCTCGATATTTTCTTCCGTAAAAACACGGATCATCTCCTCCAGAGCTGCCGCCGTACATCCATGCACGTGGGGACTTCCATTCAGTAAAAGTACTTTTGCCATATCTGCCTTCCTTTCCTTCTCTCTATACTATCCAAAATCATAACGTCCTGGCACTCTAACCGTGACGCGCACTATGTAAGAACTATTCTGTATCCCGTCTTGTAAAGCTAAGAAGGGGTGTTTTTCTTCAGTGTGTGCTCCGTGGGTCAGACCCTTTCTATGTAACACCATGTGAAGCTCGGAAGGGACATTTTTGCTTCGGTGTGTGCTCCGTGGGTCAGACCCTTTCTATGTAACACCATGTGAAGCTTGGAAGGGACATTTTTGCTTCTGTGTGTACACCGTGAGTCAGACCCTTTCTATGTAACACCATGTGAAGCTAAAAAAAGGGCAACTCTTATCGAGGTTCGCACCGTGCGCAAAACTGTTCCACTGTGAGCGTCCGCAGCGATGCCGCATCATCGTGCAAGAGCTGCGCCCTTCTCATAGGCCTTCCGGCACTCCTCCGGGAATACCGTCTCATGCCGCCGCTGCTTGGCCTCCGGATCAAACATGGACCATTTCCAGTCGGTTTTTCCGTAATCCTTCAGCTGAAGCGTATCTCCGCTGACCAGGACCTCGGTCGGGCCCACAAAGCGGTTCATGGTCTGCTGGTAATTTGACAGCAGCCGCAGATATGCCGTATCCGGTGCATTGCTGGTCATGATCAGCAGTGCCGGCACCTCCTTCACCCGGCAGCAGGGCTCTTCCAGGTTGTAGGTCAGGCTCTGGAAGATCAGCCGCTCATACAGGGCACGGAAGGACGCAGTTACATCGCCCAGATAATTAGGGGAGCCGATGATCAGGCCGTCCGCCTCGCGGATCGCATCCAGGACCGGTGTCAGACCGTCCCGGCAGACGCAGTGTCCTTTGTTTTTCTCCTTCTTACATCCAAAGCAGGAAATACAGCCGGTATATTTTTCAAGGCGGAACAGGTCAAAACGGATGATCTCGGCGCCGGCTTCTTCTGCGCCCTTCGCCGCTTCGCTGACCATGGTGTCCGTATTCCAGCCCTTTCTGGGGCCGGCATTGACAACAACGATTTTCTTGCCCATACATACTCCTTTCACTGCAAGTTCCATCGTTTCCAAAAGCGGAGGAACTCTTGCAAGCCCCTCCGCCTTTACGCCGCATGTGCCGGGCTATGAGACGCCCGCTGCATGCAGCATATCATGACCAGCAGGCCAAAGCGATGATTTTGAAATGATCCGCTTTTGCGCTGCCATCAAATCCTTCTTTATAGTTGCTTACAGCAGAGCCTTTACGCAGGCCTCGACCTCGGCCATATCAGCTGTCGGCTCAAAGCGGGCAACAACCTTGCCCTCACGATCAATGAGGAACTTTGTAAAGTTCCACTTGATGTCCGGCTTCTTATCCCATTCCGGATCAGCCTGTGCGAACATCTTCTCCAGGAGCTCCTTGTAGGGATGCTCGTTAAAGCCCTCAAAGCCCTTTTCGGATTTCAGATAAGTATACAGAGGAAGCTCGTTTGCGCCGTTTACCTCTGCCTTCTTCATCTGGGGGAAGGTGGTGTTGAAATGCATGGTGCAGAACTCATGGATCTCATCGTCTGTGCCGGGCGCCTGTCCGCCAAACTGGTTGCAGGGGATGTCCAGGATCTCCAGGCCCTGGTCATGATAATCCCGGTACAGCTGCTCGATCGGAGCATACTGCGGAGTAAAGCCGCAGCCGGTAGCCGTATTGACGACCATGATAACCTTGCCCTTGTAGTCCGCCAGATCCAGCTCCTCGCCGGTACGTGTGGTGATCTTGTAATCGTAAATCATATTAATTTAATCCTCCTTATTCATCCAAGGGAACCATTTTTTATGCCATTCCGGCGGCTCCGGCATCTCTGTTCCGGTCAGGCAGGCAGAGACCACATGCCTGTGAATGATCAGAAAAACAGCCAGCATAATAACCGCGCACTCGATTACTGCTCTTACTGCCTTCATCACTGCTGCTTCCTTTCTTTAACTTCTTTTCCGCCTCCATCCGGGGCGCAGGGTAAAATCCCTTTCCCCGATTTCTATTATCATTGTACACAATTTATCTCTTCTGGTCAATATACCCTTACACATGCACTGTTTCACAGACGTGTGATCCGAATAAATAGTGTTTGGTCAACAACTCAATAAACGTTGATTTTATGGGAAAAACTCGCCCTATCTGTTACTCTAAAGTGCAAGGTAAATGAGGTCA
>OCTX012291630.1_pt1 | contig 21812 bp, 18 predicted proteins | sample 1539691 | NCBI WGS metagenome assembly OCTX01 (sample SAMN02144231, study PRJEB22623) | gut metagenome | biome: sheep rumen | host: Ovis aries | place: New Zealand
CGATGGTACCTGGCCTCCGGGCCCGGGAGAGTAGGGCGCCGCTGGATTCACGCCCCCTTGATGGTAAACCATCGAGGGGGCTTTTTTTATATTGAATTCAATATTGTTTACACTAATTTGTAGAGCCAGACTCAACGCAAAAACCTTCCAAAATCCTCTAAACACTGCTATTTCTTTTTTTTCGAGATAGTTTTATACAGAGTGTTTGTGTTATAAGGAGCTTTGGATATGAAACGCCGTTGTTTAGGAGTATTCTGCGTTTTATTTTTGTCCATACTTGCCCAAGCGACCCTGACGATCCATATCCAATCGCCATGGCGTGACGACCCTTCCAAGGAGGGGTATTTTTTGCACATTCTGGGTTCGGCCGGTGGTGGCTACAACCCGGTCTACGGAGCTTCTTCAACGACAATCACGACATACGATGGCGATGGCTGGTACACCTACACTTGGGACAAAACGCTTGCCGATTTCCAGGACTGGATGAACTTCAACATTGGCATCTACCCCAATACCGACGACCAGAACTACAACAACAATAACGGTACCGCTTGGAAAGAAGCGGGGGAAATCAAGATGGGCGAATTGTTCGGCAACGATACCGAACTTTGGCTTTATACCAATACGGCGACCAAGACATACACCAAGTCTTATGTGGCACCGGGCTCGAAGCTGGTGTGGTTCAAGAGTCCGTGGGGCAACCGTTCGCTGCCGCAAATGGTTTTTGGCAACGATTCGATCCTGATGCGTTTTGCGTTTGACGATCCGTCCAAGTGCGGTTGGTTCTATGGGGCGATTACGCCGTCCATGCTCCAGAACAATGTACTAGGGACAGCCCACTTTATCCGTTATAAGGCGCCATACATGATTTGGCCAGGCAAAGAGGATGTCGACATTTCTGCCGCCCTTGGCTTGCAAGACACCATCTACATTGACGGGACTACGGAGGGCGCCGAGCTGTCGTTTAACATGGGCGAACTCGGGACATGTTTTGACTCGACCTACACGCTGCACATTTACCACCCGTGGCGGAACAATTCCACTTTCAAGGATTCCCTGATATACATCTCGGTTGGCAACAATATTTTGAACCAGCCGACGGCGATGGAATACGATGCGACATACAAGTACTGGTTCCAGTACGATTTTGACGCGGCGACAGTGGCTTCGCCCAACTGGAGCTCGAGCATGGCCACGTTCAACATCTATCGCCGTCAAAACGAGTGGCCGCAGGTCAAGTACTTTAACGACGGCGAACTCCCGCTGGCATCTCAGTTTTTCCCGGCGGGCGTGTACGAAGCCTGGATGTTCACCTACAGTAATGGACGTTACGAACTGGAATACGCGCCTCTCGAACCCAAGACGGTTCGCCTGCTCTCCCCGTGGGACAACATGTCGCCTTCGCTTTTGGTGGCTGGCGATACGGTAAAGATGGGGCCGATTTCTCCCGACACTTGCGGTTGGTACCAAGGCACGTATTACAAACATACCGACGACTGGAACGTTTACTTTAAGCAGACCTTTGGCATGGAACAATACGGTGGCAAGGGGACTGTGGAAGAGGGCGAGCTTGTAGATTCCTTGATTGACTTGAACGAGGTGATGGCAATTTTCGATACAGTTTGGGTGTATCCGTACCCGGTTTCAAATAGTGCCCCGACTTACGACTTTAATTACCCGAACCGTTTGGGAATTTGCCCGACCATGAAGATATCGGCTCTGGTGCTGGATTGGGCGGGTGAATCGCACCCCGACAATATCGACGTGGACTTTGGCGGCATCTACAATGGCAACGACTACACGACCATTACCTACATGGATTCCACGGGAACGCTCAAGGAAGTGAAGACTTGCGGCGGCCAGGCGCTGGGAATGGTGAAAAGTACGCTTGTCGATGGAAACCCTGTTCGTGTGGATTCGTTGGAGTTTCCGTGGGGGATTTGCTCGGCGGGTCATGAAATTGAGAAATGGTTTGTCCCTGAGGTGGTGGCGACCGGTCCCGATGGCACTGAGTATACCAATGCGGTTTGTCGCGATATTGACCTGACTCTTGACGCCGAGGGCTTTTGGCTTGCCGACATTACCGAGGCTGGCGATTGCAACGACCCTGTGAATCCTGGATTCTACCCCATTGACGATTTGGAATACCTGGATTCGGCGAAGACGATAAAGAACCCGAAGTTCGACTGGGCGGTAAGCGGCTGCAACCACAACTACAGTTTCTCGATGAAGATTTCGGCACAGTTCAAGTACGTACGTGGTCAATATTTTGAATTCCGCGGCGATGACGACGTGTGGGTGTTTATCGACAACCGCCTTGTGGTGGACATTGGCGGTTGCCATAGCCCTATCGAGGGAGCTGTCGACCTGGATACCATGAACCTGGTCGAGGGCAAGGAGTACCCGTTCCATATCTTTTTCTCGGAACGCAATGCGACGGGGTCCAACTTCAAAATGCGTACATCCATCAACCTGCAAACGCAAAAGACGTACTTGCCGAGGGAAGTTCCGCACGCCGATGGCAAAATTGAATACAATATTTTGCAGCTGCTCATAGACGAATCCATCAGTTGCGACGTCTCGAGTACGACAAAGATTGATACGACGCTTGCCCAGTCCGTATTCACCTTGTACGATGGGGCTGGCTTCTTGCCGCAGGAAGGAAAGCTACTGAACCCGGGACTAAATTATGGAGGCATTCTCATTAACGAGAATATGGCCGGTTTTGTGATTGACACCAGCGCGATAGTCCGTTCCCGTAGCTTGCCCTCGGGCAACTACATGCTGCGATTCGCTTTGGCGGCAGACCCCACGCAGTACAGCGAAGTATACTTCTCGGTCCCCGAATATCCCATGTCCGAAATAGCATTCGTGGGTCCGGGGGACGAAACGCTACGCGACATGGAAGGAAAGATTTTGCGCAATCGCACCGATTCCCTGGGCGAGTTCGCTTTTGTGACGTACCCTGTCCGTCTTACATTGCTCTACCTGGATTCCATCAGGGACATGAACATTGTTTCGCTTGATTTGGTGACTTCGGATTCCTTGATATTCTTTAACAGCAACAACGAACAGGTCACCAGCATAGAAACCGATGGGACGGGATTTGCGGATTTCTATGTGATGGGGATTGCCGATGTGGTTAATGGCTCGTTTTCGATTCGCGGCACGGCAGTCAGTGACACCTTGACTTGGTCCAACATCAACTTGGCCAAGCCGCCGGTTCCCTATGCGAATAACGGCATGATGTTTGACCGCGATGGTGACGGTGTTCCCGACAGCCTATGCGTGCCCTTTAACGAAAAATTCGATACCGATGTTCCCGATACGCTGGACTGGATGTTTGGCGACAGCACGAGCCACATGATTTCGTCGAGGGAACAAATTGTAGGTCTGATTCAAGAAGATTCGGTGATGGTCTTTGTGGCGGATTCGCTTTTGAACAGGGTGTTTACTGGAAAAGAGAACGATGTGTATAATGGAACATTCCGCTACCACTATACACATGTGGACGAAGAGTCTGGGGATGTTGTTCCCCTAGAAATGAAGACGACAATTTTGGACAAAGTCGGGCCGGTTCTTGAGAAGGCGATGATTATTCCGCAATCCGATGAGTACAGCAAGTTGACGCTCACGCTGAGCGAAGGCTTCAAGTACAATAACGAGGATGTGCGTTCTTTATTTGAATTCAAGGTATGGCGCATGGGTTCCGAGGTTTCTGCCAATGCGACTGTATCTAAGGTGATGCAGAAGAAGAACAAGGCACAGGTGGAATTGCTGTTCTATGCCCCGGAGGGAGGTGTGATGCCCACGGTAGGCGATAGTGTTCGCCTAGTGCCTGGTGGTTTGTTTGACCTGAGCGGAAATCCCGCGCATGATAACAATGCATGGGTGCGCATGACTGGAGAACCGAGAGCCGAAATCGAGGTGCCGGGTCTTGTGACCTTGGTAGCCGATACGTTGCCGGAATGGACTTACAAAGAAGGCATTAAGCCCGTCGCTGTCCCCATGGGGGGATCCATCAAGGATGCCATGTCGCGTGATGGATTACCTGGTCACTTGATTCGTTATGAATTGAACGAACTCGTGCTTTCGGATGAAATGCTTTCGACCGTCCGCATCAAGTGGGAAGTCGGCTATTTCTCCAATTTGGGCCAGTATATCAACAGTGCGAGCGGTGTGGTGGCTTGTAACGATTCGACGGTGTTCAACTTGGATCCGAGCTTGCCAAAAAACTGCCGCGACAATCCAGGTAACGTGTTTTTGGAGTGGAATGCCCGTAGCGAAAATGGACGTTTGGTGGGGACGGGCGCTTATATCTCGAAGTTGAGCTACAAGATTGTGAATGACACAGGAACAATCTTGGACAAGGACGAGACTTATACTCTCGGCATCAAACGCCGTAAATAAGCCGCTTAGATCGTGTCAGCCGTAGGCGACACGTTTTAACGTCATTGAAGGCGCGAGGGATCGAAAATCCATAGTCATGAAACACGACGTACGGAGAGCCCGGTCTATATAGGGAATTTGTCCTTGGCGGCCTCGAGTTCGGCGCTTTTGCGCTCCCACGCGGCGTAAAGTTCGTCTACCTGTTTCTTGTTGTCGTCCAAGTCCTTGGCGATCGTCGTAATGGCGTTGCCGTCGGCGGCTTCGGAGGCGGCGACGAGCTTTGCTTCGAGTTCACCGCCCAGAGCCTCGGCCTTGGCGATTTCCGCTTCAAGGCGGGCAATTTCCTTTTCAATCGGCTTGATGACCTTGGAGCGTTCGGCGATGTAGTCGGCGCGGGCTTTTCGGTCCTCTTTGCCGCGTGGGGCTGACGTTGCGGTGGAACCCTTGCTGTCGTCCGTCACGTCGATATTTGAGACCTTGATGTTTGTCGATTCGCTTCCGCCCGGCTTTTTTTCGCTGGCCCAGCCGACTTTTTCGAGGAAGTCGGCGTAGCTGCCTTCGAACACGCGGCACTTGCCGCCGTCAAAAACTACGAGGCGGTTCGCGAAGGCGTGCAGCAGTTCCTCGTCGTGGGTCACGACCATGGCGGTGCCTTCGTAATCTTCGAGGGCGTCGATCAGGCTTTCGATGGATTCCATGTCGAGGTGGTTCGTAGGTTCGTCAAGCAACAGCATGTTGCAGGGCGTCGCCAGGATTTTGCCGAGGAGCACGCGGCTCCGCTCGCCACCGCTTAAAACTTTCACTTTCTTGAGCGCGGCGTCGCCACTGAACATCATAAGGCCGGCGAGTCCGCGTGCGCGGCTCTTTTGCGAGACTTCGGTAATGGCCGTCGCGATTTCTTCTTCGACGGTGTTGTCGAGGTTCAGACGGTTGATGTTGGTTTGCCCAAAATAGTTTATCTGCAAATTCGGGTTATGGCTGATTTCGCCCGCGGTGGGCGAGAGCTCCTTGGCAATCAAGTTGAGGAGAGTCGTTTTGCCGCGGCCGTTGGGGCCGATGACCGCAATACGGTCGCCCTTGAAAACTTCCATCTCGAGATTGGTAATGAGTTCGGGGCCGTCACCATAGGCAAAGTGGAGTCCCTTGATTTGCAGCATGCGCTTGCCCGGGAACGTGGCCTCGGTAAAGCTGAAGTCCAGGTTGCGTTCGTGGGTGAGCCGTTCGCCGTTGGCGAGCTTTGCCGCTGCCTTGATTTTGGATTGCACCATGGCGGCCTTGGCGGCCTTGTAGCGGAACCGTTCAATAACTTTTTCGAGCTGTTCCTTTTTGCGTTGCTCGTTCTCCTGGGTGCGCTGGGCGACTTCCTCTTCTTCGGCGATGGTCTCGCGGAGTTTTTCGACGGAGCCCTTCACCTTGCGCGCCTTGTGGCGGTGGATGCCCACGGTATGCGTACACACCTCGTCCATAAAGTGGTGGTCGTGGGTGATGAGCAGCACTTCGCCCTTCCAGCTGCGCAAAAAACGTGAGAGCCATCTCATCGAGACGATGTCCAGATAGTTGGTAGGCTCGTCTAGGAGGAGCATGTCCGGTTCCGAAGCCAACACCTTTGCCAGGTTCAAGCGGATTTGGAAACCGCCCGAGAGGAGCATCGGACTTTTATGCATGCTTTCTTCATCAAAGCCCAGACCGAACAAAATCGCCTCGACCTTGTGCTCCTCAATCCAACCATCTTCGTTTGTCTTCAAGACGCTACAGGCTTCTTCGTGAACGGTCTCGTGCTTGAAGTTGATGTGCTGCTGCAGGTATCCAATGGTGTAGTTTTTGGGAATGTCGATGCTTCCGCCGTCAATGCACTCCTGGCCCAGGATCATTTTAAAGAGCGTCGACTTGCCGCAGCCGTTACGGCCTACGAGGCCCACGCGTTCGTGGTCGCCTACAAGGAAACTCGCCCCGTCCAAAAGGACTTGCTCGCCAAAGGATTTGGATACGTTTTGGATTTGAATCACGGGAACAAAGATAGAAATTCTATATTTGGCGACATGAAAACGTTCATGGCTCTCTGCCTTCTTTTAGCCGCTTCGGCTTTTGCCCAGCTGGTGCAAACGAAGACCTCTGTGGAGCACACGGTGAGGCTCGATACGAGTGCCAAGCCGATGGTCTACACGGACGGTTCCCAAGCTTCCAAGAATGCCGCCCTCACCGATGCCCGCGCTTCTATGGACAGTCGTCAGTTCTCGAACGACTCCCTGACGGGAACGCTCATAGGCGTTGGCGCCGAATTCGTCGGCCAAACCATGAAGAACATGCTCTCGCCCAATTCTGCCGAAGCTGATGCCGTTGAACTGGAACGCACCAGACGCTAGCCCGCATCCTCGTCATTCCGAGCCCTGATGAGGGCGAGGAATCCAGACCTGCATTTTCGTTTGCAATGCATGAAAAAGGACTAGTGTCCTGGATGCTTCGGCGATGCCTCAGCATGACGATAGGGAAGATTTATCCCAAGTACTTTTCGCCGCTTTCCACACTCTGGTAGATGAGCGTGTTGATGGTCATGGGGCCCACGCCGCCCGGGACCGGGGTATATGCGCTGGCCACGTCGTCGAGGCCCTTCTCGATGTCGCCCACACCGCCAGGATGGTAGCCGGCGTCGACCACGACCGCGCCTGGCTTGATCCAGTTCTTTTTGATGAACTCGGGTTTGCCTACGGCACCCACGAGGATGTCGGCCTGCTTTACGAATTCAGGGAGGTTCTCGGTCTTGCTGTGGCAAATGGTCACGGTGCAGTTCGCGTTCAAGAGCATGAGCGCCATGGGCTTGCCCAGAATGGCGCTGCGGCCTACCACCACGGCGTGCTTGCCCGCAAGCGGGATGTTGTATGCCTTCAAAAGGCGCATGATGCCAGCGGGAGTCGCGCAACCGTATGCGGGTTCGCCCATCGCCATGCGTCCAAAGCCGAGGCAGGTTACCCCGTCCACGTCCTTGCGGGCGTCAATCGCCTCGAAGGCGGCGCGTTCGTTAATGTGGCGTGGGACCGGGTGCTGCAGCAGGATGCCGTGCACGCTGGGGTTGTCGTTCAGTTCCTGGATCTTGTTCAGCAGTTCTTCGGTCGTGATATTCTTGTCCATTACCACGCGAATGCTCTCCATGCCCACGCGGGCGCAGGCGTTGCCCTTCATTTTTACGTAGGTGGCGCTAGCCGGGTCGTCGCCCACGAGGATGGTCGCGAGAATCGGGGTCTTGCCGGTCTTTTCTTTGAGCTTGGCCACGCGGGCACTGAGTTCTTCTTCGGTGGTCTTGGCAAGGGCCTTGCCGTCCAGGATGAGTGCTGCCATAATGTCTCCAATGGGCCTTGGGGGCCAATAACGCCCCAAAGATAGAAATAAAAAAGCTCCCTTGCGGGAGCGTTTGCATTGTTATAAAAACTTTATGATTAAACGATGACTTCGAGGATGGCCGGCACGATGATGCAGACGACAACCCACGGATAGGAGAACGAGCCCTTGAGCCAGCCTGTGCTGTAGACCCTGGGGGAGACCTTCATGACCGGGGCGGAAGATTCTGCCATGGTCTTGGAGATTGCGTTGTCCAAAGCTTCCCTAACACTAAGCACCGACGCGTCAAACAGCTTCTTGTTCGCGTTGGCGGACTCAAATATATGTTTGAATTGGTTACTCATGGTTTACCTATTTTTTCCTTCTGTGTATAAAAATAGTAACTTTTGTAAGGAATAAAAGAGGGCTTTGTCACATTCCAAAAACGTGTGAAGTGACTCACAGACAAGGATTTAGCTGAAATTTTGGACATTTTTTGCGTTTTTGGCTTGTTTTCGCAAGTTTACTTTGAATCCCGTCTTCCTTTTTGTTTGTAAACGGACCTAAACTTCAAAAGCAAAAAGTGTTCACGGAGTGTTCCCCCCATCCGATTTTTCTATCTTGTGACATATAAAATGATGAAAAACCTTATTTTGAGGGAATGATTATGAATTTGACGCGTTTTGCCACCGTAGCCGCCCTTTGTGGCTTTTTTGTCGCCTGTGGGGGGAGCAAGAACCCCGAGCCGGCGACGGCCCCGGTTCCGGCCCCCGCCCCCGTAAAAGAAGAGAAGAAGATTTCGCTGGACAGTCAGGTGAACCGCTACAGCTATGCCCTGGGCATGGACCTTGGCAAGGCCATTGCGAACATTAACGTCCCTCTCGACATGGACGTGCTCTTTGCTGCCATCCATGATGAGGTCGACTCCGGGCGCACCCCGCTTATGACGGACACGGCTTCGGAAGCCGCCTTGCAGGATCTTTTGCTGCAGATGCAAAAGAAGAAGGAATCCGACGAGGCTGCCAAGGCCAAGAAGGCTCTTGAAGAGCAGGCCCAGTTCCTGGCCAAGAACATCCAGGATTCCATGGTGAAGACTACCCCGAAGGGCGTGCAGTACAAGGTGCTCAAGGAAGCCAAGGGCATTAGCCCCAAGTCGGGTGACAAGGTCAAGGTCCATTACATTGGGGCGCTCCTCGACGGTACAGAATTTGACAATAGCGTGAAGCGCGGCGAACCGTTGGAGTTCCCAGTGAATGCCGTGATCGAGGGCTGGCAGGACTTGCTCCAGGTGATGCAGGAAGGTCAAAAGGTCAAGGCTTGGATTCCGAGCGCCCTCGCCTATGGCGAGGCGGGTGTGCCGCCGATGATCCCGGCCAATTCTCTCCTGGTGTTCGAGGTGGAGCTTCTGAAGGTCTATGCCGAGAATCCGGTGGTCGATAGCGCCGCCGTGGTGCCGGCTGCTCCTGCAGATACGGCCAAGGCTGCAGAACCCGCGAAGGTCGAGGCCAAGGATGCCGCTCCTGCTGCGGAACCTGCTGCCGAGAAGCCGGCCGAGCCTGCCAAGGATGCCAAAAAGCCTGCCGCGAAGGGTGCAAAGAAGCCCGCTGCGAAGAAGTAACGCGAAATTGCAGGCCTGAAAAGGCTAAAATTTGTGGACGCGGCCCTTGACGGGGCCGTGTTTTTTTATGTTTATGACCATGACAAACACTGCGTCCGATTTCTATTCCCAGCACTTCGAAGTTGCCGGATTCATCCGGGAAGTGTTCGGCTATATGGACAGGTTCAAGGGCCAGCTCTTTATTTTGAAGATTGACGACGGCCTCATGGACCATCCGTTGTTCCCCGTGCTCATGCGGGATATCGCGCTTTTGCATAAAGCCGGTATTCGCATCATTATTGTGCCGGGGACACGAAACAGCATTGATGCGCAGTTGAAGGCTTGGGAAATTGAGTCCAAGTTCCATAATGGAGTCCGGCTTACGAGCGAAGATGCCCTGCCCCTTATTGAGCAGGCGTCCTTGGGTGTTGCCCAGCGCATTATGAGTCACCTCACGGCAAGCGGCCTCAGCGGTATCCAGGGCAACTGGGTGCTGGCGCGGAGCCTCGGCGTTATCAACGGCGTCGACTTTATGAGGACAGGTAAGATCGAGAGGATCCAGAGGGACATTCTCGAACAGCTGATGAGTGAAAAGTTCGTACCCATCATCCCGCCCATTGGTTGGAACAAGCTGGGTCACGCCTACAACATCAGCTCTACCGAACTCGCGACAGAACTTTGCAAGTATTTGCAGGTCGGCAAGCTGTTCTTTATCGGTAACGAGAACGGTATCAAGCTCAAGGGACTTGTGACGGGCAAGAATACTCGGTACTTGGAACCCACCGAGAGCGGCGTGATTTCGGCCATGGACGTGGACCAGGCGAAGGAATTGTTGGAACTCAATTCCGACGTGTTGAATTTTGCGCAAATGGATTACCTGCTGAATGCCATTCATGCTTGCGAGGCGGGGGCGAACCGTGTGCATTTGCTGAGCGGCGAATTCCAGGGCAGTGTGCTTCAGGAAGTGTTTAGCGCTCGCGGTGACGGCACCATGGTGTACGCTAACCAGTATTCCAGCATCCGGCCGGCGAACATCGAGGACATCCCCGATATTTTGCGGGTCATGCAAGATTACATTGCTAAGGGCTACCTGGTGCCCCGTACGCAAGAGAGCATTTCGGAAAAACTCCACGACTATGTGGTGTACTCTATAGACAACAGCATTCACGGTTGCGGTGCGTTGCATGAATTTGAGGACGGCATGGCTGAAGTCGCCGGCATTGCGGTGGGCGCGAACTACCGCAAGTCGGGCATCGGCGATGCCATCGTGCGTCACCTCATTTCTGTCGGTCGCATGAAGGGCTACAAGAAGCTCTTCTTGCTCACGACGCAGGCGCTTGACTGGTTCTACCACTTCGGATTCGAGGATGGTACGGTCGAGGATTTGCCCAAGAGCAAGCGCGACCACTACAACCAGAAGCGGAACTCGCGTATCCTCGTGCTGCCGCTGGAGAAGTGACACGCAAGTGTCATCCTGAGCCCTTCGGCAAGCTCAGGGCAGGCTCCGCCGCGAAGCACGAAGCCGAAGGATCTATTTTTCATTCGTCATCCTGAGCGAGATGCCACGAGGCATCGAGTCGAAGGATCCAGTTGAAGGTTTATCATGAATACTCTTGAAGCAATCAAGACGCGTCGCAGTACCCGCAAGTTCAAGGCACAGCCTGTCGAACTTGAGAAGTTGAAGCAGATTGTCGAGGCGGGGCGCTTTGGCCCTACCGGCGGCAACGCTCAGAGCAATCACTTCTTCGTGATTTCGGATGCTTCTGTGATTGCAAAACTCAAGGAACTGGTGCAGGCCGCGTTCGCGAAGATGGAACTCCGTGAAGACCTGTACAAGAGCCTGCAGAATTCCATTCGCCTGTCGCAGAAGGGCAACTACTCCTTCTGCTATACGGCGCCCGTGCTGATTGTAGTCGCGAACAAGAAAGATTACGGCAACAACATGGCCGACGTGGCCTGCGCTGTCGAGAACATGATGCTTGCGGCGAACGAACTCGACCTGGGCAGTTGCTACATCAACCAGCTCAAGTGGCTGAACGAAGACCCGACGCTCCTCGAATACCTGCGCAGCCTTGGCTTGCGCGATGACGAACGCGTGTACGCCTCCGTCGCTGTAGGCTACGCCGATACCGAGAGCGGGCTCCCGAACCGTAACGTCACCGAACGCACCGGCAACGAAGTCGTGTTCGTGTAATTTTTGCTGGGTTATTTCCCGAGCATTTCCTTAACTTTCTTCTTGACTTCTGTCAAGTCGCTGCTCGTGAGTACCGGGATAAGCGCGTTTATCTCTTCGATGGGCTTGTCCCACCAGCGCCATTCGAGCATCAGGTTCGTAAGTTCTTCGTCAAAGCGCTTGCGGATAAATTGCGCCGGATTCCCCGCGACAATCGTGTAGGGCTCCACATTGCTGCCAACGACGCTGCTTGCGCCGATAATCGCACCGTCGCCGATATGTACTCCGGGGAGTATCGTTACGTTCTGGCCAATCCACACGTCGTTCCCGATAATTGTGTCGCCTTTTAGCGGCATGTCCGCTGGTGCGGGCGCCTTCATGTCCCAGCCTGTGAGCGTGTAGAACGGGAAAGTCGAGACCGCGTTCATTTGGTGGTTTGCCCCGTTCATCACGAACTCCACTCCCGCAGCAATCTGGCAGAACTTGCCGATAATCAGCTTGTCGTTGTTCCACGGGTATAGGTGAGTCACGTGGCTTTCGAACTCGCTGTCGGCAATGTAGGTGAAGTCGCCCACGACTATGTTCGGGTTCTTGAGCGTCGGCTTCACGTAGATTTCCTTGTTGTAGCCCGCAATCGGGTGGATTGTATTCGGGTCGGGAATGTTCTTTGGCGTTGTCATGATTCCAAAATACATTATTTGTGTACAAGATTGACATTTTGTCAACGGGGAATACATCCGGATGGGTGCCTGCGGGCCGTAAATCCATATATATTTTGGGTGTTGTTTGAAGTGAAGGCGCCTTCGCGCCTTAAAGGGATGTTATGCTTAAAAGCAGACTCAGGACTGCGGCGCTGGCCGCTTCCTTCTCCGTGGCGTCGCTTGCTGTGCTCGCGAATGCCGAAACGCTCCCGACTGCGGGCGAAATGTTCAACAAGATGGGCTTCGGGATAAACATCGGCAACACGATGGAAGTTCCGGGCAACCCCACAAGCTGGGGAAACAAGTTCCCGACAGAGGCCTACATCGATTCGGTAAAGGCGGCGGGGTTCAGCACCATACGCATTCCCTGCGCCTGGGACAGCCACGCGAGTAACGGCGTCATTAACGAAAGCTGGATGGATTCGGTGCAAACGGTCGTAGACATGTGCATGCGCGCAGGCCTCGTGACGGTCCTGAACATCCACTGGGATGGCGGCTGGCTCGAAGAGAACCTGAAGGACGAAAAGAAGGACGAGGTGAACGCGAAGCAGAAATCCTACTGGACGCAGATTGCGACGCGTTTCAAGGACTATAACGAGAACCTGCTCTTTGCGAGCGCGAACGAGCCCGCGACTACCGACGACAATTACAGGCACGAGACGGAAATCCTGATGGTGTACCACCAGACATTCGTGGATGCCGTGCGCGCAACGGGCGGCAACAATGCGAGCCGTACTCTTGTAATCCAGGGACCCTCCACAAGTATCGACCGCACGACCGAGGTGATGCCGGTTTCGAAACTCCCGAAGGACGTGATTGAAAACCGCCTGATGGTCGAGGTGCATTTTTACGACCCGTACACCTACACACTCTTGAACGATATTGTTGACTGGGGCGCGCAAGTTTATCCGCAATACTACTGGGGCGACGACCTCGCGACTGGTGCAGACATCGTGCACAATTGCGGTTACAACGCCTGGGCGGGCGCCATGGGCGACAAGTGCACCAGCGCGCAGATTCAGGAACAGTTCGGCAAGATGAAGACGAACTTTGTGGACAAGGGCGTGCCCGTGATTATCGGCGAGTTCGGTGCGAACGACCGCGTGGGCGTGCTGACAGGCGACAACTACGCGAAGCACCGCAAGGGTCGCCTTGCCTATTACGATGCCGTGATGAAGCTCGCAAAACAGAACAAGGTGGTGCCCATCGCCTGGGATACGGGCCACGAGGGTGAAAACAACATGACCATTATCCGCAGGCAGTCCGCGCCGGACGGCTCCGTGTTCGATATGGACGTACTGAAGATTATGCGCAGCGCCTACGGGCTCGGCGACTACGTGAACAGCGGCATTACGCACGTGGAAAACTTCAAGACAGGCGGCGAAACGACGGGAATCGCGACCGGCGCGCATTTGGGTAAGGGCTTGGCGCGAGTGACCTCCGGGATTGTCCGCGTGGGCAACCGCCTGGAATCTGCGGGCGAAATCAGGCTGTTCAACCTGAACGGAACGCTTGTCCGCACTGCGATAAACGGCATGTCGCTCGAAAACATTCCGCACGGTATATATATTGCCAAGGGTGCTGGCGCCTTGGTGAGGGTTGATATCCGGTAATTTTTCTATCTTTGCCCACATGAACTTGAAGATGATGGAAGACGGCTTCCGGATGATTCTCACCGGCATGGGCGAGAATCCGAACCGCGAAGGCTTGCTCGATACGCCGAAGCGTGTCGCGAAGATGTATGCCGAGCTCATGACCGGCCTTTCGGGCGAGATGCGTGCCGAGGATATCCTCAAGACGCGTTTCCACGAGAAGTACGACGAGATGATCATCGTGCCGGACATCGAGTTCGCGAGCATGTGCGAACACCATTTTCTGCCGTTTACGGGCAAGGCGCACGTGGCCTACATTCCGGGCGACTGCGTGGTGGGCCTTTCCAAGATTCCGCGCGTCGTTGAATTCTATGCGCGCTTTCCGCAAATCCAGGAACGCATGACGCGCCAGATTGCCGAACTCATCCAGAAGGAACTGAACCCGAAGGGAGTCGCGGTGGTGCTCGAGGCATCCCACATGTGCATGACCATGCGCGGTGTCAAGAAGCCCGGAGCGACGATGGTCACGACCCAGCTTTTGGGCAGGTTCAAGACCGACGAGAAGACCCGCGCGGAATTCATGTCGCGCATCTACGCTCCGCGTTAAGCGTCTGTTTCGCTCTAAATCGATAGCCCTTGGATAAATTATCCAAAGGCGTTGGATTATTTATCCAAATTATTTTATACGTAATTGTTCGTTTCGCCTAGTTTTAGATGCACTTTATTGTTGCCCCCCAACCAAGCCCCTAGTGTTTATTTGGGGTTTTGTCTTTTTTACGCAAAGAAGGGCTTGTTCGTGGATTTTTTGTCCACGGAAATTAAGTACAAACATTAGTTTACGCCGGTTTATCAAGGTATTTTATGTACAAACGGTTGGGGGCAATCAAGGAGAACAGATGAAATCCAAAGTGTTTAAGTACTTGGTCTTGGCTGGCGCCTTGACATTCATGAACTGCGGTGATGATGCTGCTGACGCTCTCACAAATGCCGTGGGTGACGTTAACAATCCTGAAATTGTGCAGCCTGGTACAGCACCGGGTGGGCAACTTCCCACTGATCCGAACTCTCCGGCTGTTACTGACCCGAACGATCCGCTTGCCGCGCTTAGCTCTTCGGGTATGGCTGACCCCTCCTTGGTGGGTGGTGATGTCGTCGATCCGACTCTCGTGTCCAGCAGCTCTACCGATATTATCGGTGGTGGCGAAGTTGTTGAACCGGGTGTTGATGTGAATCCGACCAGCAGTGCTGACGTTCTTAATCCTGCATCTAGCGCAGATGCAAATCCTGCCTCCAGTGCCGATGTTGCCCCGGTTTCTAGCGCGGTTGCTGAACAGCCCGCTTCCAGTTCCAGTGAAGTGGTTGTTTCTTCTTCCAGCGAAGAAGCGAAGCCCGCCGGAATCTTCCTCGCCGAGGGCAAGGAAGAAGAAAAGGACCAGATGCAAATCGTATATACCGAAAATATCGAACCCTGTATTTGGGATAATGACAAGCACAGGAACTTGTGCAAGATCCTTGCTTATCCGAAACAGCTGTCCGAGACCCAGAAGCATGCTGTCGTGATGTGGGGCCCCGGTGGCGGCTCTGACCCCAAGGACTATGGTGGAATCATCAAGCGCTTGGCCTCTCACGGTTTTGTAGTGGTTGCTATTCCTCAATCTCCGGGTGATGCCAGCCAGGGCAAGCCAGCCCTTGATTGGCTTGAAAGCAAGAACAAAGATCCGAACGATCCGTTGTACAATAAACTCGACATGACCAAGGTGGGCGCTTCCGGCCACTCCATGGGCGGTCTCGAATCCGAACAGATGGTGATTAAGGACAAACGCGTTCTTACCGCGTTCCTCAACAACAGCGGCGACTGGAATGGCGCCGGTGCGAACAAGGTCGCAACTGACCGCTCCATCGCAATTCTCTATGGCGAAGTCGGCATGGAAAAGGACAACGCTAGGAATGACTACAACAATCCGGGCGTGCGCGCTCCTGCCTGCCTTATCGAAATGACTGGCGGTCCGAGGAACAACAGTGAAGGTGGCTATGGTCACGGTTCCGGTTCCTGGGACGGCATGGCTGCGACGGTTGCCTGGATGCGCTGGCACCTCGGTGGCGAGGAATGGCGCAAGGCTGACTTTGTCGGCACGAGCGGCAAGTACATTGATGGCAACATCATTGGTAAGCAGGGCAACTGGAAAACCCAGTGCAAGAACTTCTAAGAATTTCCACACTCCAACAAACCGAAAAGCCCCGCTTCGGCGGGACTTTTCTATTTTATAAAGTACTATGAACGCTGCCATTCTCACTAATGAATTTCCGCCAGAAATTTATGGCGGTGCCGGTATCCATGTCAAGTTTCTTACCCAGGAGCTGAGCAAGCTTTGCCATGTCGAAGCCCGTTGCTTTGGTGACCAGGACGTGGACGCAGACAATGTTCGCGCCATCGGTTTTACACGTAAGCTGGGGCTTAACCCGGCTGACGACCGATTCCACAAGATTTTCAAACCGCTCGATATCAACTTACAGTGGGCTGCGACCCTCAAGGATATTGATGTCATCCATTGCCATACATGGTACAGCCATTTTGGCGGAGTGCTTACGAGCCGCCTTTTGCAGTGCCCGCTGATCCTCACCACGCATTCGCTGGAACCGCACCGCCCGTGGAAGGCGGAACAGCTGGGCGACGGCGGCTACGCCATGAGCTGCTGGATCGAGCGCACCGCTTACGAGGCAGCCGACGGTGTCATTGCGGTGAGCCAGGGCATGAAGCGCGATGTAATGAAGCTTTACGGCGTGCCCGAGGACCGCGTGAAGGTCATTTACAACGGTATCGACCCCGGTTTTTACGCCCCCACGTTTGACGAAGAGATTGTGCGTAAGTGGGGCGTGGACCCCAAACGTCCTTACGTGCTGTTCGTGGGTCGCATTACCCGTCAAAAGGGCATTAGCCAGCTTATCCAGGCCATCCCGCAAATCGATAAGAACGCACAGGTGGTTTTGTGTGCGGGCGCTCCCGATACGCAGGAACTCGCCGACGAATGCAAGTCCCTTATCGAAGAGGTCCAAAAGGTCCGAGACGGTGTTGTTTGGATTCAGGAACCGGTGCCGCACGAGCAACTGCGCGTGCTCTACAGCCATGCGACCGTCTTTGCGACACCTTCGCTCTATGAACCGTTCGGTATCATTAATCTCGAGGCCATGAGCTGCGGGACTCCCGTGGTGGGGAGTGCTGTGGGTGGCATTCCCGAGATTATCGTGGACGGCGAGACCGGCTTTTTGGTGCCGCTCAAGGCGAAGTCCGAGACGGACTTTGAACCGGCGGACCCCAAGGCGTTCCAGACCGACTTCGCGAACAAGCTCAATAAGGTGCTCGAGAACGCGAATCTTGCCAAAAAGATGGGCGAGGTCAGCCGTAAGCGCGCCGTGGACGTGTTCAGCTGGAAGTCAATCGCCAAGCAGACATTTGATTTTTATGCCGAATGCATTGAGCGCTACAAGCGCGAAGGCAAACGCTAGACTATCTTTTTACATATAACTGTATAATCTAAAGGAGCCTCTATGACCGTTTCCGTTGTCGTTATCATCGTCGTCGTGCTGTTGCTCGCCTGGGTCGCTTCCATGTACAACAGCCTGGTCAAGTTCCGCAACAACCGCGAGAACGCCTTTGCCAACATTGATGTGCAGCTCAAGCAGCGCTATGATCTTGTGCCGCAGCTGGTGTCGACGGTCAAGGGTTACGCCGCCCACGAAAGCGAGACGCTTGCTAAGGTGACCGAGGCCCGCGCTGCTGCCATGAGCGCTCGAACCATCGACGAGAAGGTCGCTGCCGACAAGTCCCTTACGGGGCTCCTCTCCGGACTCAAGGTGGCCCTGGAAGCCTACCCCGAGCTCAAGGCGAACACGAACTTCCTCCAGTTGCAAACGGAGCTCGCCGACATCGAGAATAAGCTCTCTGCCGCTCGCCGTTTCTTCAACTCCTCGACGCGTGAATTGAACAATGCCTGCGAAGTGTTCCCTTCGAATATCATCGCCGGGATGTTCGGTTTCAAGCGTGCCGCCATGTACGAGGCAACCGAGAGCCGTGAATCGTTGAACAAGGCCCCCGAGGTACATTTCTGAGTTAATAGTTTGAAGTTACGCCCAAGGGGCTAGTTGCTAGAATAGTTTGAAATAAGAATTGTCTTGTGATAGGGAACTCTAGTAACTCATAACTAGTAACTTGTAACTAGGTCGAAGGCCCTTTTATATGAAGTACGTCGGTATCCAAACGCAAATTGACAGGAACAATAGGAATACTGTTCTCCTGCTTTTGATGTTCCCGGTGATCATCCTCGGGATGGTCTTCTTTGTCATTTGTTTTTTGGAATACTTCGGTTTTTTTTCTGGTAACGTGGGTTATGGCAACATGCACTGGGACATTGTCTTTGACGTGTTCAAGAGGGCTTTCCCCTACACAGTCGGGATTGTGGGCACCTGGTTCATTATCGCCTATTTTGCAAACACCGCCATTATCCGCCATGCGACGCATGCCCGCCCGCTTGAGCGCAAGGAGAATGTTCGTGTTTACAACATTGTCGAGAATCTCTGCATTGCGGGCGACATCGAGATGCCCAAGATCAACATCGTGAAGGATGGTTGCCTCAACGCCTTTGCGAGCGGCATTGACATCAACTCGTTTACCATCACCCTCACGACCGGTATTATAGACGAACTAAATGATGAGGAACTGAGCGCTGTCGTGGGTCACGAGCTGACCCACATCAAGAACAGGGATACCCGCCTTATGGTGGTGTGCATTGTTTTTGTAGGAATATTTGCCTCCATCCAATCCGCCATTCTGCACACTATCGGGGACATTTTTGACTCGGCGACAGCCCCCCGGTATCACCGCAGAAGGGGAGGGGGGCTCGCCTTCCTCATCCTGGTCTTGATATTTGCGTTGATTGTCGTTTCGATTGGCTATTTGTTCAGCACCTTGACGCGCCTTGCCATATCGCGTAGCCGCGAGTACGTGGCCGATGCCGGTGGCGCCGAGCTCTGCGCCAACCCGACGGCGCTGGCTTCCGCCCTGCGGAAGATTTCTGCCATGCCGGGCCTTGGGTATGTGTCCCGCGGTGATGTGGCTCAGCTCTACATTATCCACCCAGCCGAGGAAGGCGACGAGGATGAGGTGCGTAGCGACCTGTATTCCGGCCTGGTTGCAAAAATCAATTCCATCTTTTTGACACACCCCGACACGCCCGAACGCATCAGGCTTTTGGAACAGTTCTAGGACGAGGTCAGTTTTCCCCGTTCTTCTCTTTTTTGGCTTGCTTTAAGAGGGCGAGCTTTTCGCCCATGGCTTTTTCTTTGCCGTAGGGCTTGGGCTCATAAATCACGGTGCCTTCCAGTTGCTTTGGCAAATGCTCCTGGGCGGAGTAGGCGCCGGGGCTGTCGTGGTCGTACTGGTAATCAACGCCGTAGCCCAGCTGCTTGCCTACGCGGGTCACGGAATTGCGGAAGGCTCGCGGCACGGGGAGCGTGCCTGTGTCGCGGATAATCTTGTCCGCCTTCATTCCGGCGAGTTCCACGGAATTGCTCTTGGGGGCAAGCGAGAGGTATATAGCGACCTCGTCGAGCCCGATTAAGCCTTCGGGGATTCCCATAAAGTCGAATGCTTCGCGGGCGGCATTGGCAAGCAGGATTGCGTTCGGGTCCGCCAGGCCCACGTCTTCCATGGCCATGCGCATGAGCCTGCGCAAAATAAATCGGGGGTCTTCGCCGCCTTGCAGCATGCGGTGCAGCCAGTATACGGCGGCGTCCGGGTCTGAACCCCGCACCGACTTGTGCAACGCCGAGATCAGGTTGTAGTGTTCTTCGCCGTTCTTGTCGTAACGCAGCGGCTTTTTGTACTGGAATTCTTCCAGCAATTTTTCGTCAATCTTTTTACGGTCTCCAAGGCTCTTGCCAATCCATTCCAACTGGTTCAGCAAAAAACGGGCGTCGCCTTCGGACTGTGCGATTAGTTTGTCTACAACAGCATCTTCGATTTCTACGTCGGTCAGTTGCAAACCTCGCGGATGTTCTTTGAGGGCGCTAAAAATCAGCGTGCGTAGGTCGTCCTTGCTTAGCGGTGCGAACAAAATAAGCTGACAGCGACTCAGGAGGGCGCCGTTCACTTCGAAGCCTGGGTTCTCGGTGGTGGCGCCTATGAGCGTCACCGTGCCGTCCTCGACGGCACCCAACAGCGCGTCCTGCTGGCCTTTGTTGAAGCGGTGGATTTCGTCAATGAACAGGATGGTGTCCATGAACGCGCCCTTCATTTTGCGGGCTTCGGCAAGGACTTCCTTCACTTCCTTCACTCCGCTCGACACTGCCGAGAGCGAGATGAAACGTTTTTTCGTTTTTTGCTTAATTACGTGCGCGAGGCTCGTTTTGCCGCAACCCGGAGGCCCCCAAAAGATCATGCTCGGCACGGAGTCGTTCTCGAGGCTCTTGCGGAGCAGACTCTGTTCGCCCAGAATCTTGTTCTGGCCTAAAAATTCGTCCAGGTTCTGCGGGCGCAGTCTTTCAGCGAGCGGCTGGTCCATGGGGCAGGCTATTCCTCGGTTTCCTTGAATTCGAACTTGGCGAAACTCGCGGGCAGCTCGCGTGTGGGCCTGCCGTTTTTGAGCATGCAGTGCAGCGTGCTTCCCATGGTGCAGAGTTTCCCGTTCACGGTCGCCCTGTATTCGAAGCGGATGCGCAACTTGTCTACGCGGATCATGGTGGTCTCGACATCCACGAATTCCCCATAGTGCGTGGGCGCCTTGAATTGTACGTTCAGTTCAAGTACCGGGCTCGCGAAGCCTTCGGCTTCCATGTCAGCGTAGCTCGCACCCGCCTCGCGGAAGTATTCGGTGCGGGCCTGTTCGAACCACACCGCGTATACGGAGTGGTGGACGATTCCCATTTGGTCGGTCTCGGCGTAGCGGACTTCAATGTGTGCTGTATGTTTGAAAGAGCAGGTTTCCATGGACAAAATATATCAATCTTTAGAAATGACGGGGAACAGCATCGGTTCCACCTTCTTGAAGCATTCCGGTTTTTCGTTGGTCGGCACGCCATCTTTGGTAAAGGCGTGCAGGGTGGTTGCCGTGGCGCACAGCTCGCCCTTAACGAGGAGACGGTACTGGAATCTCCATTTTAGCTTGTTAACCCGGGTGATGGCTGATTCAATGTCCACGGTGTCGCCGAACTTGCACGACTTTCGGTAGCGGACAACCAATTCCAGTACAGGACTCTCGAACCCTTCCTTCTCGATTTCGGTATAGGGCGCGCCGATGGACTTGAAGAAGTCGATGCGGGCCTGCTCGAACCAAATGGGGTAGGAGGCGTGGTGGACTACGCCCATGGCGTCGGTTTCCGCGTAGCGGACCTCGATATGGGAGGTGTGGACATATGTTTTTTGTTCCATGAACTAAAATATAACAAGATAGCGGGATTTCATCAAAAAGAACTGCACTTTTGTTCACTTATTTGTCTATTCACAATCTATCAACACTTTGTTCATTGTTATGTTGACTCAAATATTTGGGAAAGGTTCAAAAAAGCAAAAAATTTTTCGCTAAGTGCTTGATTTTTATTGACAAAACCCATCAAATCTTATTAAATTTGGCTCACTTCAATATCCTCAGGGGTGTTGGGGTCTTGCCAAAGTAGCTCAGCTGGTAGAGCAGCTGATTTGTAATCAGCCGGTCGTAGGTTCGATTCCTATCTTTGGCTCGAAACAAATGGGTCGTTGCCCGAGTGGTTAAAGGGGACGGACTGTAAATCCGTTGACTTACGTCTACCGTGGTTCGAAACCACGACGGCCCACGCAACAGCAGCCCTATGGTACTGCCCGTACCATAGGGCTTAAGCCCAGGTAGCTCAGTGGTAGAGCACTTCCTTGGTAAGGAAGAGGTCTCGGGTCCGACTCCCGATCTGGGCTCTTAACCAATTGGAGATAAAATCATGGCAAAAGAACATTTTGACAGAAGCAAGCCGCACTGCAACATTGGCACCATCGGCCACGTTGACCACGGTAAAACCACCCTCAC
>OCTX012260436.1_pt1 | contig 21808 bp, 15 predicted proteins | sample 1539691 | NCBI WGS metagenome assembly OCTX01 (sample SAMN02144231, study PRJEB22623) | gut metagenome | biome: sheep rumen | host: Ovis aries | place: New Zealand
CGTCGACAGCGAGCACTCGGCCATCTTCCAGAGTCTGGTGGGCGAAGACCAGAACCCCATCGAGAAGATACTGCTGACGGCCTCAGGAGGTCCCTTCCGCAACTTCACCATGGACCAGCTTGAGCACGTCACCAAGGCCGATGCCCTGCGCCACCCCACCTGGGACATGGGCGCCAAGATAACCATCGACTCGGCCACCATGATGAACAAAGGCTTTGAGGTCATCGAGGCCAAATGGCTCTTCGGCGTCAACGCCTCCCAGATACAGGTGCTGGTACACCCGCAGAGCATCGTCCACTCGGCCGTACAGTTCCAGGACGGTGCCGTGAAGGCCCAGCTGGGCGTGCCCGACATGCGCCTGCCCATACAGTATGCCTTCTCGTTCCCCAAGCGCCTGCACCTGAGCAGCGCACGCCTTGACTTCTTCGCCCAGAAGCTGGAGTTCTTCGAGCCCGACCTCCAGAAGTTCCGCTGCCTGGCCCTGGCCTTCGAGGCCATACAGCGCGGCGGCAACATGCCCTGCATTGTCAATGCGGCCAACGAGATAGTCAATCGTGCCTTCCTCGAAGACCGCTGCTCGTTCCTGCAGATGAGCGACATCATTGCAGACACCATGCAGCGCTGCACCTACTCGGCCAAGCCTGACTACGACACCTACGTGGCCACCGATGCCGAGGCACGCCGCATCGCCACAGAGCTGCTGAAAGGATAAGAGGAAACGAAGCCTCGAAACATCGAAACATCGAGACACCGAAACCTCGAAGCCTCGGAGCATCGAAGCCTCGAAACATCGAAACCTCGAAGCCTCGAAGCTTCGAAATAATAGAAACCAAAGAATAACGAAACAACATCAATGGAAGTTTTTTTAATCAGAGTACTACAATTCATGCTGGCCATCTCGTTGCTGGTGCTGTTGCACGAAGGGGGCCATTTCTTCTTCTCAAAGCTCTTCGGAGTAAGGGTGGAGAAGTTCTACATTTTCTTCGACTGGAAGTTCTCGCTGTTTAAGTTCAAGCCCAAGAACAGTGACACTGAGTATGGCATAGGATGGCTCCCGCTTGGCGGCTACTGCAAGATATCGGGCATGATAGACGAGAGCTTCGATACGGAGCAGATGAAACAGCCCGTGCAACCCTGGGAGTTTCGCGCCAAGCCTGCATGGCAACGCCTGCTCATTATGATAGGCGGCGTGTTGGTCAACTTTCTGCTGGCCCTGTTCATCTATGGCCAGATACTCTTCTGGTGGGGCGACACCTATATCCCCGTGAAGGACATGACGCTGGGCATGAAGTTCAACGAGGAAGCCAAGTCGTACGGTTTCAAGGACGGCGACATACTCGTTGGCACCGACGCACGTGCTTTTAAGGACTTCTCGGCCGACCTCTACCGCGACATTGCCGAGGCCAAGCGTGTCGACATTCTGCGCGACGGGAAGGCGATGAGCATTGCCCTGCCTGGCGACCTAAACCTGCTGAACATGATTAAGGCCGACCCTTCGTTCGTGCGTCCCTTGCTGCCTGCACGCGTCGACAGCGTGATGGCAGGCTCGCCTGCCGAGAAGGCCGGCATCAAGGCCGGCGACCACATCCTGGCCCTGAACGGTGCCCCGGTCGACTCGTACAATGAGTTCGTCGACCTGCTGGGCCGTCGCGAAGACATGCTGCTGACGGCGCAGACCCCTGCCGACTCCGTGAAGGCGCGTACTGTGGTTATCGTCTACGGCAGTGCCGACCGGGCCGACACCGCCACCGTGGTACTTACCCCCGAACTGAAGCTGGGCTTCTTTGCCCCCTCGCTGGCAGCCCTCTACCAGCCTACGACCATAGAGTACAGCTTTCTGGAGAGTATCCCTGCCGGCGTGAAGTACGGATGGAACGTGCTCTCCTCGTATGTCGACGATATGAAGTACGTGTTCACGGCCGAGGGAGCCAAGTCGCTGGGTGGTTTCGGAGCCATTGGCAGCCTATTCCCGCCCATGTGGGACTGGTACATGTTCTGGAAGATGACCGCCTTCCTGAGCATCATCCTTGCCTTTATGAACATCCTTCCCATCCCTGCGCTCGACGGCGGCCACGTGCTGTTCCTGCTGTACGAGATGATTACGCGCCGCAAGCCCTCGGAGACGTTTATGATACGTGCCGAGTACGTGGGCTTTGGCATTCTCATCCTGCTCATGGTGGTGGCCAACCTGAACGACATCCTCCGCTGGCTGGGCTACCTGTCGTAGCCCTCCGCCGGCAGGCATCATAACATCGAGGGGGCTCCTGTCATCACGACAGAAGCCCCCCTCTTATCTTAAAACTTAAAAATGGTTCAAATATAGTTCTGTATCGTCTTCAGACACTTCTCGGCATTGACGGGCTTCGACAGGAAGTCGCTGCATCCTGCTGCCATGGCCATCTGTCGGTCGCTGTCGAAGGCGTTGGCCGTCAGGGCGATGACCACCATGTCGGGCATCTTGGCCTTGATGAGCCGCGTAGCCTCCAGACCGTCCATCACGGGCATCTTGATGTCCATCAGCACCATGTCGGGTTTTTCGCTCATGGCCTTTTCGAGCGCCTCCTGGCCGTTGCGCGCACGAAGCAGCTCGTAATGGTTCTTCAGTATGTACGTCATCAGCATGTAGTTGCTGTCGTTGTCTTCTGCTACAAGTATCCGTTTCATATGCAAATAATGGTTAGTTCACGTTAACAGACTACAAAAGTAATGTTTTTCTTTTAATTTTCTTGCGAATGTCACACTTTTTAACTAATTTTGTCGGAAGAAATATTAAATACCAATCAATACAAACAATTCTAATGATGAAGAAACTACTATCCAGTGCGCTGCTTCTGACTGCCGCACTGACGTCGGCCACAGCACAGAACATGCTCGACGTGAACACGAAGAAGACAGGAGCCCCCATCCAGTCTACCATGTACGGCATCTTCTTTGAAGACATCAACTATGCTGCCGACGGCGGCTTGTATGGTGAGCTTGTCAAGAACCGCTCGTTTGAATTTCCCGACCACCTCATGGGTTGGCAGGCCTTTGGCAAGTACGACGTCGAGGACGACGGTCCCTTCGAGCGCAACCCGCACTATGTGGTGCTGAAGGACCCCGAGCACAAGGAGCGCCGCACGGGACTGGTGAACGAAGGCTTCTTCGGCATAGGCGTCAAGAAGGGCGAGAAGTATCGTTTCTCCGTCTGGGCCAAGGCCCCCGAGGGCAAGGCCTCGCTGCGCATACAGCTCATCGACGAGAACTCGATGGAGGAGAAGCAGGAGTTTGTAGAAGAGGAGCTGACCATCACGTCGAAGGATTGGAAAAAGTACACGGTGACGCTGACCTCCCCCCGCGACGACAAGCACGCCAAGCTGCGCATCTTCCTGAAGGGCACCGACCCCGTGGCCCTGGAGCACGTGTCGCTGTTCCCTGTCGACACATATAAGAACCGCGAGAATGGTATGCGCCGCGACCTGGCACAGGCCCTGGCCGACCTGCACCCCGGCATCTTCCGCTTCCCCGGCGGATGCATCGTCGAGGGCGGCGACCTCGAGGAGCGCTACCAGTGGAAGAACTCCGTAGGTCCCGTCGAGAACCGCCCGCTGAACCACAACCGCTGGGAGTACACCTTCGACTACCGCTACTACCCCGACTACTACCAGTCGTACGGTCTGGGCTTCTTTGAGTTCTTCCAGCTCTCCGAAGACATCGGTGCCGAGCCGCTGCCCATCCTCAACGTAGGCATGGCCTGCCAGTACCAGAACTGGGAGAACGAGAAGGCCCACGTGGCCATCGACGACCTGCAGCCCTACATCGACGACTGCCTGGACCTCATCGAGTTCGCCAACGGCCCCGCCACCTCAAAGTGGGGTAAGGTGCGTGCCGACATGGGCCACCCCGCCCCCTTTAACATGAAGTACATCGGCGTCGGCAACGAGCAGTGGGGCGAGTTCTACTACGAGCGTCTGAAGCACTTCGTGGCCGCCATCCGCGCCAAGTATCCCGACATCAAGATAGTAGGCACCAGCGGTCCCGTGCCCGAGGACGTACCCGACAACACCTACCGCTTTGAGGACGGCTGGAAGGCCATGAAGGCCCAGAAGGCCGACCTGGTGGACGAACACTACTACCGCGACGAGCAGTGGTTCCTGAGCCACGGCCTGCGCTACGACACCTACGACCGCAAGGGCCCGAAGGTATTTGCCGGCGAGTACGCCTGCCACGGCAAGGGCAAGAAGTGGAACCACTACGAGGCCGCCATCCTCGAGGCCGCCTTCATGACAGGCTTCGAGCGCAACGCCGACGTGGTGCACATGACCACCCCCGCACCCCTTTTCGCCCACGTCGACGGCTGGCAGTGGCGCCCCGACCAGATATGGTACGACAACACCCAGATGTTCAAGACCGTCAGCTACTACGTCCAGCAGCTCTATGCCCTGAACGCCGGCACCAACGTGCTGCCGCTGACCATGAAAGGCCAGGGCAAGAAGGCCAAGCCTCAGCCCGTAGCCAACCTGGAAGGCCAGAACGGTCTCTTTGCATCGGCAGCCTACGACGCCAAGACCCAGGAAGTCATCGTCAAGGTAGCCAACACCTCGCGCACGGCACAGCCAGTCGTGCTGAACCTGGCTGACGTCACCACCGCAGGCACTGCCACCACATGGACCCTCAGCCACGACGGCATGGACGACGAGAACAGCATACAGCGCCCCGAGCTCATCACCCCGCAGAAGGGCACCGCCCAGGTAGTAGCCGGCAAGAAGCAGGCCACCGTCAGCGACCAGATGCCCGCCATGTCGTTCCGCATCTACCGCATCAAGAAATAAGCAACGGCACGGATAATACAACATCACGGTCGCCGGATAATACACGACCCCGTCCGCCGAGGCGCTGCGCAGCGCTCCGGCGGATTTTCTTTCCCCCCGCGCTCCCCCTCGACCTTACTTTCCCTCACTTTCCCTCACTTTCCCTCACTTTCCCTCACTTTGCCTTCACTTTGGGTTCACTTTGCCCTCACTCTATTTTATGGAGCCAGAGTGGAACGAAGAAAAACGTAAATACAGGGCAAATGCTTTTGAAAAGCGAAATATAAATTGTATCTTTGCAGTCAGAAGGACAACAACTAAGAACCGGACATTGATATGAAGAGACTGACGATGCTCCTTGCCTGTTTGACGATGGTGCTGACCATGGGTGCAGCAAGTTTTCCCGAGGTGACCGAGACGCCCCAGCTGCCGGGACCGGGCTGCAAATAAGTACGATTTTATTTTGCCGTCTCGATTATTCTGAGTAACTTTGCAGCCTAATGTGCATTGACACGAAGATGACAGTAGCTGACTACATCAACAGGCAAGACGGCGACGAGCGCCGCTTCTCGTTCGAAGTGCTGCCGCCCCTGAAGGGCAACGGCATCGAGGCACTCTATGCCACCATCGACAAGCTGGCAGGCTTCAACCCGGCATTCATCAATATTACCACGCACCACTCGGAGTACGTGTACCGCGAGCTGGAGAACGGACAGTTTGAGCGGCAGCGCATACGGCGCCGCCCAGGCACCATAGCCATCGCAGCGGCCATACAGCAGCGCTACGACATACCCGTGGAGCCGCATATCATATGCAGCGGTACCACCATTGAGCAGACAGAGTACGAACTGCTGGACCTGCAGTTCCTGGGCATTCGCAACCTGATGCTGCTGCGCGGCGACAAGGCCAAGGAAGACAGCCGCTTTACACCGACAAAGGGCGGACATGCACACACCACCGACCTGATACGCCAGGTGGTACGGTTCAACGAGGGCTACTTTGCCGACGGCACACCCATCAAGCACCCCGGGCCTAAGTTCGACTTCGGAGTGGCCTGCTATCCAGAGAAGCACGAGGAGGCCCCCAACCTGGAGCGTGACATGGAGTACCTGAAGCAGAAGCAGGACCTGGGAGCACAGTATGCCGTGACACAGCTGTTCTTCGACAACGAGAAGTACTTCAGCTTTGTGGAGAAGGCACGCCAGATGGGCATCACCATACCCATCGTGCCCGGCATCAAGCCCTTTGCCAAACTGAGCCAGCTGACGGTAGTGCCAAAAACATTCCACTGCGACATTCCCGAGGCGCTGGCCAAGGAGATTGTGAAGTGCAAAACCGACGAGCAGGCCATGCGCCTTGGCGTAGAGTGGACCACGCAGCAGTGCCGCGAGCTGTACGAGCACGGAGTGAAGAACATACATTTCTACACCGTATCGGCAGTAGACTCGGTGGTGGAAGTGGCCAGACGGCTGCTGTGAGAGTGGAGAGTGGAGAGATTGGAGAGACGAGAGATGAAGTTCAGTGAGGTAATAGGGCAACGCGAGGCACAACAGCGGCTGATGCAGCTGGTGGAGGAACACCGGTTGCCCCACGCACTGATGCTGTGCGGCCCGACGGGCTGCGGCAAGATGGCGCTGGCCATAGGGCTGGCACAAGTGCTGCTAAGCAGAACGCCTAACGACGAGGCCATGCTGGACAAGCTGGAGCATCCCGACCTGCACTTCACCTACCCGACCATCAAGCTGCAGTCGATGAGTGCCGACCACAAGCCTGTGTCGGACGATTTCGCGCAGCAATGGCACGAGATGCTGACGGCCGGACCCTACTTCACCATGAACGAGTGGCTGGAGCAGATGGGGGGCGACAACCAGCAGGCCATCATCACCGCAGGCGAAAGCGACGACCTGATACGCAAGCTGTCGCTGAAGTCGAGCCAGGGCGGCTATAAGGTATCGGTGATATGGCTGCCTGAGCGCATGAATACGGAGTGCGCCAACAAGATTCTGAAGCTGCTGGAGGAGCCGCCCTCGCAGACCGTATTCATCATGGTGTCGGAAGAACCCGACCGACTGCTGGAAACCATCCGCAGCAGGGTGCAGCGCATTGACATACGCAAGATAGCCGACAGCGACATACGACAGGCCCTGATAGAGAGACGCGGCCTGAGCGACGACGTGGCGCAGCGCTTGACGCGCATGGCCAACGGAAGCTGGCTGAAGGCGCTGGAAATGCTGAGCACGGACTCGGAGAACGAGCTGTTCCTGGACTTGTTTCAGAGTCTGATGCGGCTGGCATACCAGCGCAAGGTGAAGGACCTGAAGGCATGGTCGGAACGGCTGGGGACGATGGGACGCGAGCAGCAGAAGCGGTTCCTGGAGTACTTCCTCAGACTGGTACGCGAGAACTTCATGTACAACTTCGGACTGCCTGAGCTGTGCTACATGACACAGCGCGAGGAAGACTTCGCGCGCAACTTCGCACGATTCATCAACGAGGCCAACGTGCTGCCCATCAGCGACCTGGCCACGCTGGCCATCCGCGACATCGGACAAAACGCCAACGGCAGGATAGTATTCTTTGACTTCGCCCTGCAGATGATAGTGCTGCTGATACAGAAGTAGTTCATTGTTGAAGTGAAAAGAGACAAGATAAAATAAGATATATGGAAAAAGAGCATCAAATAAGAGTAGGCTGCGACCGCGGACTATGCCATCAGGCCGTAGGACGGCAGGACCGGCAGCTGAACACCTACGACTGGCTGGCCGACGTGCCCGGCAATACTGACGACACCGACCTGGTGGAGGTGCAGTTCAAGCATACGCGCAAGGGGTACTACCACAACGTCAACAAGCTGGAGCTGAAGAAGGGCGACGTCGTGGCCGTGGAGGCCAGCCCGGGACACGACATCGGGGTGGTGACGCTGACGGGCCGTCTGGTGAAGCTGCAGCTGAAGAAGGCCAACCTGAAGAGTAACGACGAGATACGGCGCATTTACCGCATTGCCCGCCCGGTGGACATGGAGAAGTACCATGAAGCCAAGGCCCGCGAACACGCCACGATGATAGAGAGCCGCCAGATAGCCAAAAACCTGGGACTGGACATGAAGATAGGCGACGTGGAATACCAGGGTGACGGCAACAAAGCCATCTTCTATTATATTGCCGACGGACGCGTGGACTTCCGACAGCTTATCAAAGACCTGGCGGCTGCCTTCCATGTGCGCATAGAGATGAAGCAAATAGGAGCCCGACAGGAGGCCGGCCGTATTGGCGGCACGGGTCCATGCGGACGTGAGCTGTGCTGTGCTACATGGATGAAGAACTTCGTCAGCGTGGGTACGTCGGCAGCGCGCTTCCAGGACATCTCGCCCAACCCGCAGAAGCTGGCCGGCATGTGCGCAAAGCTGAAGTGCTGTCTGAACTACGAGGTCGACAACTACGTGGAGGCCAGCAGGAAACTGCCCGCCAAGGACATCGTGCTACAGACGCAGGACGGGGACTACCACTACTTCAAGGCCGACATTCTGGCAGGACTCATCTCCTACTCTACCGACAAGAATATGGCGGCCAACGTGGAGACCATCAGCGCCGTACGCGCCAAACAGATTATTGAGATGAACCGCAGAGGCGAGAAACCCGTGTCGCTCGAGGAGGACGGAAAGAAGCAACAGCCTCAAGGTCCTATCGATCTGGCTACTCAGGAGAATATTGCCCGCTTCGACCGTGCAAAGAAGAAAAAGAAGAAGAAAAAGCCGCACCAGCAGGGACAACCGCAAAGCGCAAAAAGCGACAAGGATGCCAAAGCGTGAACTAAATACACGGCACGTGGCAGGAGTCCTGTTAGTGGGACTCCTGCTGCTGGCTGCATGTGGAAGGGAGACGGTCTACTACCATTACGAGACAACGCCGAGGTTGGGATGGGAGAAGAACGACAGCCTGACCTACAACACGGCGCCCTTCATGCAAGGCGGTCTGTATGCGGAAGACATTGGCATCCGTATTACCAATGACTTCCCGTTCACACAGCTCGTGCTGGTGGTGGAACAGACCATACTGCCTAAAGGGGACGTACAGCGCGACACGCTGGTATGCAGACTCATCGACGAACAAGGCAACACCTTAGGCCCCGGCGTAGACCACTACCAGTATATGTTTCCGTTGAGCACCATCACGCTGCAGGAGAACGAACGCCTGCACGTTGCGCTGTGGCATAACATGAAGCGGGAAATACTGCCAGGGATTACGGATATTGGACTAAGAATAGACAGAAAAGAACCCTGAACGGCTGCACTTAGCTACGTATCAGGTTGCGGCTTGCATCCAGTCGCAGGAAGATGAAGAGCAGCAAGGTAAAGCCCCACAACGAGGAGCCGCCGTAGCTGAAGAATGGCAGCGGGATGCCTATGACAGGGGTAAGACCAAGTACCATGCCCACGTTAATAAACACATGAAAGAGGAAAATGCTTAGCACACAGTAGCCATATACACGCCCGAAGCGGAACGGTTGCCGCTCGGACAGATGGATGAGCCTGAGAATGAGAGCCAGGAAAAGCAGCAGGACACCTGCTGAACCCAGAAAGCCCTCCTCCTCGCCAACGGTACAGAAGATGAAGTCGGTATCCTGCTCGGGAACGAACTTCAACTTGGTCTGCGTGCCATTGAGGAAGCCCTTGCCCTCCAGACCGCCAGACCCGATGGCTATCTCTGACTGATGTACGTTATAGCCTGCTCCACGGAGGTCTTCGTCAAGTCCCAGCAACACGTTGATACGTGAGCGCTGGTGAGGTTCCATGACGTTTTGCATGATAAAGTCGGCTCCATAGAAGAAGCCCAAGGAGCCAATGGCAAAAAGGGCTATGAAGAAATAGTTGCGCAAGCGGGTGCCCAGTCCTTCTATGACGAGATAGATGACCATGACGAAGGTTATGGCCAGCTGGACATAGGTAATGTCGAAGGGCAGCTTCAAGAACAGCAGGGAGAACAACGTTACGCCCATGCAGCCGAAGAACAGCCGCCAGGCCGTCTTACGGTGGCAATAGACCCACACCATACCGATAGAGAACACCTGTATGAGAGCCTGGACAGAGAACTTGCCCACGGAAGTGACAGAGCCGTCGAAGTAGACCTCGGCAAAACGGATGCCTACCACGAAATAGACCACCATGGCTACGCCGGTGAAGAGAATGCTGCCGGGCATGCCCTCACGGTAGAACATGAGAAAGAAGGCCAGATATACCAGCGCAGAGCCTGTCTCGCGCTGCAGCACGATGCAGAGCATAGGAAGCAGTATGACCAGCAGCGTGACGGCAAAGTGCTTCCACTGCTGGATATTATAGCCATAGGTGGACATGAGTTTGGCCAAGGCCAAGGCGGTGGCAAACTTGGCAAACTCTGCGGGTTGTAGTCGGAGAGGGCCTAAGACAAGCCACGATCGCGAACCCTTGATACTATGAGGGTTGAATATGGTGGCAAAGAGCAGCAGGAGCAACAGGGCGTAGATGATATAGGCAAAGGTGTCGTAGAACCTGTCGTCGAGCATCAGGATGACAAAGCCCAGCATGATGCTCGTTGCTATCCACACTATCTGCATGCCTGAGCGTGTTGCCAGGGAGAAGATGTCTGTTTCACCATACGAATAGCTGGCACCACATACGCTGACCCACCCAAAAGAGAGCAGGGCCACGTAGATGATGATGGTCCACCAGTCAAGGCTACGCCATACGTTAGTCTGTTTACCTGCTTGTCGAGCCATAGGATATATGTCTGTGTTGGAACTCCTCGGCGCGTTTCTGGGAGGCTTCCGAGAGGTGTCCGTTAATATATTGTTCCATAATGAGTCCACCCAAGGGGACGCCGTACGTGGCACCCCATCCGCCATTCTCCACATAGACGGCAACGGCAATCTTTGGATTATCCATAGGGGCAAAGCCCATGAAGACAGAATGGTCATGGCCGCGATTCTGGGCCGTACCAGTCTTTCCGCAGGCCATGAAGTCGTATTTGGCCAATTCATGGCACGTTCCGCCTGTTGCCGATGCCCTCATGCCCTGCACTACATAATCATAGGCCTCGCGACTGGCCATCGTACGACGACGCTTGGTATAGAGGGTGTCCAGTTGATCGCCCTGCACCTTCTTTACCACATGGGGAGTGATAAACCATCCACGATTGGCTATGGTTGCGCCAAGGTTGGCAATCTGCAACGGAGTAGCGTTGACCTCACCCTGTCCGATGGCGATAGAGATGACTGTAAGACCATTCCACGAGCCCTTGTAAGCCTTGTCATAGAAGGCGGCATTGGGAATCAGTCCACGCTTCTCGCCGGGAAGGTCGATACCCAGCTTATAGCCAAAGCCCATGGATACCATATAGTCGCGCCATTTGTTCATGGCGTTCTGTACGGAGCCGTATTTGGTGATGTGCTGGTTTATCATATAGTAGAGCCCCCAGCAAAAGTAGCCGTTGCACGAAGTAGATAGGGCCGGCACCAAAGGCAATGGTGAGGCATGACCGTGACAGCCGACATGCAGTCCACGATAGTTAAAGCCATGACCGCAGGGATAGGCCGTATGGGTAGGATGCAATATGCCTTCGGTCACGAAGGTAAGACCTTGCGTTGTCTTGAAGGTAGAACCTGGAGGATACTGTCCCATGATGCTCCGGTTGAGCAGGGGCTTCCATACGTTCTCACTGAGTTGGTGATGAGACTTGGAGCGCTGGCGTCCCACCATCATACGGGGATCATAGGAAGGAGAACTGACCATACAAAGCACCTCGCCCGTGGAGGGTTCTATGGCGACAATACTTCCTATCTTGCCCTCCATGAGCCGTTCGCCCAGCTTCTGCAGCTCGACATCGATGCCCAGCGTCAGGTTTTTACCTGCTATGGCAGCACGGTCGAACTTGCCATTCTGATAGCGTCCCTGGACCCGGCCGTGAGCATCGCGTAAGAGAATCTGCATGCCTTTAATGCCACGAAGCTGCTTCTCGTAGCTACGCTCCAGCCCAAGCTTACCAATGTAGTCGCCTGGCTGGTAGTAGTCGTCGGCCTCTATGTCGGCAGGCGATACTTCAGCAACGTCGCCCAGTACGTGAGCTGCAATGGGATATTCATATTGGCGTATGCTACGCCGCTGTATGTAGAATCCAGGAAAGCGGAACATCTTTTCCTGAAACACAGAGAAGTCTGCCTCGGACAGCTGGTTCATAAATAACTGCTGCGTGAAACGCGAATAGCCGGGGTTCTTATTCCGGTCCTTGATTGTTTCCATTCGGTGGTCGAACTCTTCTTTAGTAATGTTCAGCGCCTTGCAGAAGTCAAGGGTGTCCAGATGGTCCTTGGCTTCGTTCATCACCACCATAATGTCGTATGCCGGCTGATTATAGACCATAAGTTTGCCATTACGGTCGTAGATGGCTCCACGGGCAGGGTATTCTATCTTCTTGAGAAAGGCATTCGAGTCGGCACTCTTTTTGTAGTCATCACTGGTAATCTGAAGTTGGAATAGGCGCAACGTGTAGACAACCACTATCAGAATGGCTATTCCTGCAATGACATAACGTCTGTTCCCAAGGTCATAGTCCAGCATGAGAGTTGCTCCTTTAATGATTAACGTGACTTCACCACCTCTAAAGTAAGGATGATTGCCAAGGTAAGCAGTGTACTGCTGCCCACACAGGCGAGCCAGTGCTGCCAGTCGATGAAATTAAAGAATTCCAGCGAATAGAATATAAGCACAAATAGCAATACAAGAGGTAGCGCATAATAGATGTAGCGGGTGACACCAAGAACAGCCATAGAAGGTTGCAGATTCTCTGCTGCCTCACGAGGGACGAAGAGTTCCAAATAATACGGTTGTACGGCTGCCAATAGCGTGAGTGAGGCGGCTGCCAATCCGGGCGTATTGGCAAAGATATCGATAGCCAGGCCTAAGAAGAATCCCCAAAGCAAGTTTGCCCATTTGGGATAGTTACGCGGGAACTGCAGCATGAAATAGACATACAATAAGGGGGTAGCCACTCCGTATAGATGGATACGCCCAAAAACGATGGTCTGCAGGAACACATAGACCAGGAACCAAGCTGCCCGTTTCAGAATATCAACCCTCATTGCTGTACGTTAAGTTTTAGTGAGTCACGTGCTGACTGCATCAGTCGCACGCGTTCGGAAATAGTCTTATCGCTGATAACCAGTACGTCGCGTAACCGGCCGAAGTCGGTGGACAGGCGTACCTTCAGCCGGTAAGAGAGACCGTCACGAGAGTTATAGACTTCTCTTATCTGTCCCACTAACACCCCAGGAGGAAATATGCTGGAGTAGCCATTCGTTTCTACCCACTCGCCGCGCTTGAAGCGTGCATGGCGAGGGATATCTTCCACATAAGCCACGCCGGCATCTTTACCATCCCACCGCAGAACTCCGAAGTATCCTCTGTTACGGATAGCACAACTGATGCGAGACGACTTGACATTAAGCACTGGAATAACAATACTATAATGACTTGACGTCATGTGCACTACACCGACCACACCTTGGCCACAGGCTACACCCATTCCAGCCTCCACACCATCATCAGAACCTTTGTCTATTGTGAGCAGATTGTTATTCAAATGGAGTTCGCTGGTGACCACTTTAGCCGGGATGATATCGTACTGTTCTAAGCGGTCTAAAGCCTCCTGTTCACTGGGAGCAACCTTATCCGTCGCCTCTCCGTAAAGACGTCGAAGCTGGGACAGCTGACGTTCTTGATAGAAGTTACGACGTACCAGTTCCTCATTGACCTTAGTCAACGAGAAGAATGTTTCCACTGCCGAGCTCCATTCATAGATACGTCCCGTCAATGCATTGGCAGACGAGAACCAAACGCTGCTCTGATAGCTGTTGTGTCGAAGTACAAGCATAATACTCAGCACCTCCAGCACGACGAATAGAATCCAGTGGAAATGGCGTTGCAGGAACTCCAGCAGATTCTTCATTAAAGCTTTAACGCATTAGGAACGTGAAACGGTCAACATTCTTCAGGGCTATTCCTGCACCTTTGGCAACAGAATGCAACGGGTCTTCTGCAATATGGAAGGGGATATTAATCTTGGTCTCCAAACGGCGATCCAGGCCTCGAAGCAGTGCACCTCCTCCAGCCAGCCAGATGCCATTCTTGACAATGTCTGCATAGAGTTCGGGAGGAGTATTCTCGAGTGCAGAAAGCACTGCATTCTCGATTTTAGCAACGGTCTTGTCCAAACAGTGTGCTATCTCCTGATAACAGACGGGAACTTCCATAGGCAGTGCCGTGATACGGTTTGGCCCGTGAACAACATAATCGTCAGGAGCCTCATCACCCAAATCAGTAAGTGCCGAACCAACTGCTATCTTAATACGTTCAGCCATACGCTCGCTGACCTTGACATTATGCTGGCGAGACATATACTCCTGTATATCCGCAGTCAGGTCGTCACCAGCAGTACGGATGCTGTTGTTACTGACAATACCACCTAAAGAGATAACAGCTATCTCTGTCGAGCCACCGCCTATATCGACAATCATATTTCCCTCAGGAGCTTCTACATCGATGCCTATACCAATAGCAGCTGCCATAGGTTCGAAAATCAGATAAACATCGCGTCCGTCTGCATGTTCTGCCGAGTCACGCACTGCGCGCAACTCAACTTCAGTAGAACCAGAGGGAACACCAATCACCATACGGAGCGAAGGCGAAAATAGGCGGTGTCCCGTGTGAACCATCTTTATCAGGCCACGCATCATCTGTTCACAAGCAGAGAAGTCAGCTATAACACCATCTCTCAGAGGACGCACAGTGCGGATGTTATCGTGTGTCTTCTCATACATCATCTTAGCCCTTTCGCCCACGGCAATCATCTTGTCGGTATGGCGATCCAGCGCTACTACTGACGGCTCGTCAACTACGATCTTGTCATCACTGATAATAATCGTATTGGCCGTACCGAGATCCATTGCAATCTCTTGTACAAAACTAAAAAAACCCATTGTATTCTACAGTTTGACTATTTACTATTACTATTTTCCTTCAAACCATGAGTGGATAGCAGTATCATAATGGCTGGAAACGCCAAATGCCTTTGTTGCAAACATCCGACGCTGAGCCTTTGTAGTCTCAGCACCCTGTTCGCTAAGGATATCAAGTAACAGCTTATACTCTGCCTTTGAAGGAACAATAACTACATCATTAAAATTCTTAGCTCCAGCACGGATAAGCGAAATGCCACCAATGTCTATCTTCTCGATAATATCTTCCTCGGAAGCCCCGCTTGCTACAGTCTGTTCAAAAGGATACAAGTCGACTATTACCAGGTCTATCTCAGGAATACCATACAAATCCATCTGCTCACGGTCTCCTTCTAGTTCCCTGCGACCTAAGATACCGCCGAAAACTTTAGGATGCAAAGTTTTAACACGTCCGCCTAATATTGAAGGATATGACGTTACTTCCTCTACTTTCTCACATTTGTATCCCAGTGACTCAATAAATGCCTGGGTTCCACCGGTTGAAAGGAACTTTACGCCCTCTGCATTCAGTTTCTGGAGTAATTCCTCCAATCCATCCTTGTGGAACACAGAGATAAGCGCTGACTTAATCTTTTTTTTATCTGCCATAAAATATAACGTTATATTAGAATTCTTCCAATTTGGACTGCAAAATTACAAAAAAGCAGGGACACTGCAACACGTTTACCCAAAATTTTTTCTTTCTATGGGAAAATAATGCCCTAAAAGGCTCAAAACATGGCATTTCCTATCACATATTCCCAAGGACTTCTTGTTCGTTTTCAGAAAATAATTACTCCTTTATTCTTCCATATCGAAAGAAAGTCGTACCTTTGCAACCGACATTTCAAACAATTAATATCCAAATGAGAAAAGTATTCTTTTTAATGGCATTTAGTGCCTCCCTCATCACTACCGTCCATGCCGGTGGATTGATGACAAACACAAACTATCACATAGCCTTCGACCGTATGATGGCACGAGGGGCTACGTTCGACATTGACGCTGTTTACTCTAACCCAGCTGGTATGGTATGGGGGCATGAAGGTTGGCAACTCTCAATCAACTTTCAGAAGCCCTGGCAATATCGTAACATCAAAGTAGGAGAGACCACCTACGAAGGCAAAGCCTCCGCACCTATCGTGCCAGCTCTTTTTACCTCTTACAAACATGACCGCTGGGCCGTCTCTGCCATGTTAGGCATCGTAGGTAGCGGTGGTTTTGTCGAATATAAACAGGGTGTACCCATGTTTAACATGCTGCTGCAAGGCATGTTGCAACAGAATAACATAACACCAGACCAGTACAAACTGGATTCTGAAATGAAGGGTAAGCAGTATATTTACGGCGCTCAGGTGAACTTAAGCTATAAGATTCTATATTGTTTATCTGTGGCAACTGGTTTCCGTGCAAACTATTACGACGGCTATTATCGTGGTCATGTACGTGCCATTGAGCATCCTCAATTGGGGGACCTGGCCACCCTGCTACTCGACGTTGATCAGAAAGGCTGGGGCTTTACCCCTATCATCAGCATTAACTACCAACAAGGTCCAATCACACTGACGGCACGCTATGAGTTTCGCACAAAGATCAGTACAAAGAACGATACTAATGTACTTGACGCAGGTTTGGGAACGGGCGTGGCAAGCATTCTTCAGCAGGCTAATCCTACAGCCCTTGAGGCCATCGGAACCACTATGGCCGCCTACACCGCTCCCTATCAGGATGGTGCCCGCACACGATACGACATGCCTGCACTACTCTCTGTGGCAGCAGGATATGAGTTCACCCCCAAGCTGAGAGCCACGCTGGAATACCACTTCTTTGATGACAAGAACGCCCACATGGCCGGCGACCGCCAGAAAGAGCTAAAGCATGGTACTCACGAAATTCTGGCTGGCATTGAATACGACATTAACGAGAAGTTTACCGTTAGCTGTGGAGCCCAACGCACCGACTACGGACTCTCCGACGGTTACCAGCAAGACACCTCTTTTGCCTGCGACAGTTACTCCATTGGATTAGGTGGTGCATGGAACATCAATGAACGATTGCGCCTTAACGCAGGCTATTTCATATCGCTCTATAGTGACTACACCAAGCCTACCAGCTATGGTACAGAGGAATTCTCAAGAACAAATAATGTAATCGGTATTGGTATGGACTTTAAGTTCTAAACCATCATAGAAAGAACGAGCGGGCTACCTCTTGGGGTAACCCGCCCGTTCTATTTATACCATGCATAACACTTACTCGATGACTGGTTCCTCGACAAAATCGAGGACATTCTTACGGTTAGCTTGCATACGTTCATAGTCTTCTTTAGAACCTACGATGATTTTATCGAACTCACGCAGACCAGTACCTGCAGGTATCAAGTGTCCGGAAATAACATTCTCCTTCATACCTTCAAGGTTATCAACCTTTCCACGGATAGCTGCTTCATTGAGCACCTTTGTAGTCTCCTGGAATGATGCTGCCGACATAAATGATTTTGTCTGCAAAGCAGCACGAGTAATTCCCTGAAGAATCTGGGTAGACGTAGCGGGTACAGCATCGCGCACTTGAACAATCTTGAGATCGCGACGTTTTAGGCTTGAGTTCTCGTCACGCAGCTTACGGGCAGTCACTATCTGGCCTTTCTGTAGATTCTCTGAATCGCCAGCGTCAATAACAACTTTCTTACCCCAGATGCGGTCATTTTCCTCTGCAAAGTCCAGTTTATCGACAATTTCCTGCTCAAGGAACGAGGTGTCACCAGGATCGTTAATCTGCACCTTACGCATCATCTGGCGCACGATAATCTCAAAGTGTTTATCATTAATCTTCACACCCTGCAAACGATACACATCCTGAACCTCATTGACGATATATTCCTGTACTGCCGTAGGACCCTTGATAGCCAAGATGTCAGCAGGCGTAATGACACCATCAGAAAGAGGTGTACCCGCACGTACAGCGTCATGCTCCTGCACGAGAATCTGCTTGGAAAGTGACACGAGGTACTTACGCTGTTCACCTGTCTTTGAAGTTACCACAATCTCACGATTACCACGCTTTACCTTACCCATGGTTACCTCACCATCAATTTCAGACACAACGGCAGGATTCGAAGGATTGCGTGCCTCAAAAAGTTCGGTGACTCGGGGCAGACCACCAGTGATATCACCACCTTTGGCAGCAGCACGCGGTATCTTTACCAACGTCTCACCTGTCTTAACTGTCTGACCATCCTCAACGACGACGTGACCACCTACAGGGAAATTATAAGTACCGATAACTTCGCCATTTGCACCGATGACATCACATGTAGGAACCTTCGACTTATCCTTGGACTCTGTGACAATTTTCTCTGTCAAACCAGTCGTCTCATCGGTCTCAGCGCGGAAGGTAATTCCTTCGATAACATCATGGAATTTCAGAGTGCCGGCATACTCAGTAACAATAACTGCATTGAAGGGATCCCACTGTGCTATTTTATCACCTTTCTTAACGATATCACCGTTTTTGAAGTAAAGAGATGATCCATAGGGCACGTTAACTGTAGAGAGTACTATCTTGGTATTGACATCAACAAAACGGAGTTCGCCAAGACGACTTACCACCATCTCGCACTCACGTCCGTCTTCGTCGAAGGGAACTGTACGTACCTCCTCAAGCTCAATCTTTGAGTCGTTCTTGGCTATGATGCTGGCATTGGCTGCAGCATTGGCTGCGACACCACCAGCATGGAACGTACGTAACGTCAGCTGAGTACCTGGCTCACCAATGGCCTGAGCAGCAATCACACCCACAGCCTCACCCTTCTGTACCATACGACGAGTGGCAAGGTTTCGACCGTAACACTTCATGCACACACCATGTTTGGACTCGCAAGTCAGTACGGAACGAATCTCAACTGACTCAATAGGCGAATCTTCGATAGCCTGAGCGATGGGTTCAGTAATTTCCTCACCAGCAGCCACAATGAGTTCACCAGTAGAAGGATGTATGATGTCGTGTACTGAGACACGGCCTAATATACGTTCATATAACGTAGATATAACCTCATCGCCATTCTTCAGAGCGGTACATACCAGTCCACGCAGCGTACCGCAATCTTCCTCATTAATAATTACATCGTGTGACACGTCAACAAGACGACGCGTCAGATAACCAGCGTCAGCCGTCTTCATGGCGGTGTCAGCAAGACCCTTACGAGCACCGTGTGTAGAAATAAAATACTCTAGCACAGACATACCCTCCTTGAAGTTTGACAGAATGGGGTTCTCAATAATCTGGGCCCCTTCTGCACCTGCCTTCTGGGGCTTGGCCATCAGACCACGCATACCAGAGAGCTGACGAATCTGGTCTTTCGAACCACGGGCACCAGAGTCAAGCATCATGAATACAGCATTAAAGCCTTGGTCTGCCTCTGTCATTTCTTTCATCAAGACATTACCAAGGTCATTGTTAATATGCGTCCATGTATCAATGACCTGGTTATAACGCTCATTATCCGTGATGAAGCCCATGTTATAATTCTCAGTAATCTGCTGTACCTCGGCATTACCTTTTTCTACAAGGTCTTTCTTAGACTCTGGAATGATGATATCGTCGAGGTTGAATGACAGACCTGCTTCGTATGCCATGCGGTAACCAAGGTTCTTAATACCATCAAGGAACTCACAAGCTTCTGCGAAACCTACGTTCTTGATGACGTCCGCAATGATATCGCGCAATGATTTCTTTGAAATAATCTTATTTACATAACCGACCTCTTTGGGGATAATGCCATTCACAATGACACGACCAACAGAAGTTTCTACCATGCGTTTCACAGGCAATCCATCGACAATGTCGTCAACAACCACCTTCACCTGAGCATGCAAATCACACTTGCCCTCATTATGAGCGATGATGGCTTCCTCGGGACCGTAGAAGGTAAGGCCCTCACCCTTGGCACCTGGACGAATCTTGGAAATATAGTACAATCCAAGCACCATATCCTGTGAAGGAACGGTAATAGGTGCACCATTGGCAGGATTCAGAATATTATGGCTCTGGAGCATCAGAATCTGGGCTTCCAAAATAGCCTCATTAGATAAAGGAAGGTGCACAGCCATTTGGTCGCCGTCGAAATCAGCATTAAATGCTGTACATGCAAGAGGATGAAGCTGGATAGCCTTACCTTCAATGAGCTTCGGCTGGAAGGCCTGGATACCAAGACGGTGCAGCGTAGGAGCACGGTTGAGAAGCACAGGATGACCTTTCATGACGTTCTCCAGAATATCCCAAATGACGGGCTCGCGACGGTCGACTATTTTCTTGGCCGACTTGACGGTCTTCACAATGCCACGCTCAATAAGTTTGCGGATGATAAAAGGTTTGTATAGCTCAGCAGCCATCAACTTTGGCAATCCGCACTCTCCCATTTTCAGTTCAGGACCCACAACGATAACCGATCGGGCAGAATAGTCTACACGTTTTCCGAGCAGGTTCTGACGGAAGCGTCCCTGCTTACCTTTAAGCGAATCAGACAAGGACTTCAGAGGACGGTTTGAATCACTCTTTACTGCACTTGACTTACGACTGTTATCGAACAGCGAATCGACTGCCTCCTGCAACATACGCTTCTCGTTGCGTAAAATAACCTCAGGAGCATGAATCTCAATTAGACGCTTTAGACGATTATTACGGATGATAACACGACGATAGAGATCGTTCAGATCGGAGGTTGCAAAACGTCCACCATCCAAAGGCACCAACGGACGCAACTCAGGAGGAGTGACAGGAATAATCTTCATTATCATCCATTCAGGACGATTAATGCCTTTCTCAACACTTGAGCGGAAAGCTTCTACCACCTGCAGACGCTTTAATGCTTCATTTTTTCGCTGTACAGAGGAGTCGCTATTAGCACGGTCACGCAACTCATAGCTTAAAGAGTCGAGGTCCAAACGTATCAAGAGATCATAAATAGCCTCAGCGCCCATCTTGGCAACAAACTTATTAGGATCGCTGTCGTCCAACAGATAATTGTCCTGAGAGAGCTGGTTATCCAGAATATCATTATACTCTTCTTCCGACAGCATGTCGTACATCTGGGAGCCCAAAGCAGGGTTGCCCTCAGCGTCTTTCTTCCCAACCATAGCACCAGGCTGGATAACGACGTAGCGCTCGTAATAGATAATTGCATCGAGTTTCTTGGTAGGTAGTCCCAACAAATAACCAATCTTGTTAGGAAGACTACGGAAATACCAAATATGTGCTACAGGAACCACCAGTTCAATGTGTCCTGTACGCTCGCGGCGCACTTTCTTTTCTGTGACCTCTACACCACAGCGATCACAGACAATACCCTTATAGCGAATACGCTTATACTTGCCGCAGGCACACTCGTAGTCCTTGGTAGGGCCAAAAATGCGCTCGCAGAATAAGCCATCACGCTCGGGCTTGTAGGTACGATAATTGATGGTCTCAGGCTTCGTAACCTCACCAAACGAACTCTCGAGAATTTCCTCAGGCGATGCCAGTCCAATGGTAATCTTGGTGAAGTTGCTCTTTATCTTTGTATCTTTCTTGAAAGCCATATTTTCAATATATAATTCTTAACTCTTATTTCTTAACTCGATTAATCCATCTTGATGCTAAGTCCAAGACCTTTCAACTCGTGCAACAGCACATTGAGCGACTCGGGAATTCCAGGAGTCGGCATGGGTTCTCCCTTGACGATAGCCTCATATGCTTTGGAACGGCCTACCACGTCATCAGACTTGATAGTCAGAATCTCCTGAAGCACATGACTGGCACCGAAGGCCTCCAAAGCCCATACCTCCATCTCACCAAAACGCTGACCACCAAACTGGGCCTTACCACCCAAAGGCTGCTGTGTAATAAGAGAGTACGGGCCAATAGAACGAGCATGCATCTTGTCCTCAACCATATGTCCGAGTTTCAAGAAGTAGGTAATACCCACTGTAGCAGGCTGGTCGAAACGTTCACCCGTTTCA
>OCTX012283705.1_pt1 | contig 21803 bp, 19 predicted proteins | sample 1539691 | NCBI WGS metagenome assembly OCTX01 (sample SAMN02144231, study PRJEB22623) | gut metagenome | biome: sheep rumen | host: Ovis aries | place: New Zealand
TCGATATTTGAAAATGCCTTATCAATTACCTCTTGTGCAGGAGGTTTGGTAAGTAAACTTACAACAATTGTAATTATTGCAGACACAGGCACTGCTATCAACATAACGTCAATGAAAGGCCATGGTGCAGCCGGAAGGATTGTTTCCATACCCAATAGGAATTTACATAATCCAAGACCCACTGCAGTCTTTTTGAATACAAATATCAACCAGAACAGACTGACGAATGTTCCGGACAATATTCCTGCAATTGCTCCAGGCCTTGTGATTCCTTTCCAGTAGAGTGCGCCTAAAAATACCGGCAGGAATGCTGCAGCACATATTTCAAAGAACAGGCTTGTTCCAAGTGCAACCACACTTCCGGGCAATGAGAATGCCATGACCAGTGCCAGGAGGATTGCTATTAAAATTCCCACTCTTGAAATGCTTACCTGATCGAGCTTTTGTTTGGATTTTTCCCTTATTGTACCGTAGATGTCCACACCGAATGCGGTTCCCTGTGTGTGAAGCTGTGAGGATATTGTTGACATTGCAGCTGCAATCAGGGACAGTAGGAAAATGTATACAAACCATTCAGGAAGCGCCATTGTGATGAATGTCGGAATGATTTTGTCGATGTTTCCCCCAACCACATCAACTGCGATTTTACCTAATTTGTCAAAGAAGTATACGTTTGACAGTGACCCTACGATATATGCTGTTGTAGGCATGATTGCAATGAATATTCCTCCGATTAAAACGGATCTGTTCAGTTCCTTATCGGATTTGACTGTCATGAATCTAACAATCAATGAAGGTTGCGCAAGTACTCCAATACCTACCCCAATCAGTGTTGAGGATACAAGTGACCACCAGAATGGTGTTCCGAATTCAGGGAATGCCGTCCATCCCGTACCACCTGTGGCTATTGACTCTGCCGGATACAGATTGACCATATTTGTTAATGCAGTATTTGCGGTATTGACTCCTCCAAGAATCCAATAAACGAATACCAATAAAAATACCATTGCGATAACCATTATTGTTCCCTGAAGTGCGTCAGTATACATTACTCCACGTATTCCTCCAAAGAGCACATAGAATGTGATGATAATTGACAGTATTAAAAGTGCAATGCTGAAGTTGATCAGCAGGGATGATTCCAAAAATCTTGCAGCACCGATCAATACTACTGCGGCGTATAAAGGCATTGCACAGAAGATGATTAATCCTGATGCATAATGGATGAATTTGGAGTCAAATCTTTTTCCTAAAAATTCAGGAAAAGTCAATGAATTCAATGCATGCCCCATACGGCGAGTTCTTTTTCCTAAAAATACAAATGCGATAAATACTCCGATTATAATATTTAAGAATGCGAGCCATAAAACACTCATACCATATTGTCCTGCGACTCCACCGAAACCTACGATTGCTGCCGTTGAGATGAATGTTGCACCATAACTCATTGCCATGATGAATGGGTGTGTGTCTTTTCCCGCAATCATAAAGTCTTCAGAGGAATTGGTTTTTTTGTATGCGTAGTATCCTACGAATACTAGGGCAAATATGTACACTATAAATATTATTGCTAAAATCATAACGTCCATAAATAATTACCTCTAAAATAAATATTAAATTTTAATTAATATTCCATTTATAGTATATAGTCAAGTAATTATTTAAAGATTACTATAATATACATTAATGTACATAATTGTACATTAAAGTATAAAATATGCTACGCCATTGACTTCGCCATGATCTCTGCCATTGTCCTTAAAATCAAACATGATTTTTAAGGCGTCATCGATGTCCAATTCAATTTTTTGACTAAACATCAACTGTGCACTCAAATCCTCAGTGAGATGCTGATAGACCACAGCCTTGAGCATGTCAATATGTTCCTTGCCCATCTCATCATCAACAACATTATCCAGCAAGCCAAGAGCACCCCTATAATCCTTAGAAAACAGTTTCACCAAAAACATGGGAGTGGAACTTAAAAGGGACTTATCCGAAATATTATATAGTTTCTCGGTAACATCATCCATCATTGCCTCATCATCCAAACTAAATGCCGCAAATGATTTTTCATACAATGCATCGCGATAATTTTCATCGATTGTTAAAGCCTTGTCTGCATATTCAATGACCTTCAAATCATCATTCAGGAATTTATACAGCTTGGCAATGCATAACAGATCTTCCTTATTGCTTGTATCGACCACCCTTTCCAGCTGTTCCATTGCGGAATATGCATTCTTATCTTCCTTCAGGAGTATATGGCACCTTGCCTTATCATACCATAGGAGAAATTCATTAGGATTTTTTTCAATCAAGGGATTTATGAAGGACAATGCCTCACTGTAGCGCTTTAAATGAATCAAGGATGAAATGCGGTAAAGCAAAGATATTTCATAATCGTCATCCCCGCTTTCTATGTTTTCGAGATGAGCCAATGCACCCCTATAATTTTCTTCCCTAAATTCATTTCTACCTAGTTCAAATTCGTTATTCATTTTTATCACCAAATTAAATTATGAAATAAGAAGTATAAAAAGGTTATATATAAAATAAAGTAAATATTGTTGCCTATTCGTAATTTTACGAGCACAAATCAATATTTACTTCGTCACGTAAAAATATATTTTGCAAAAATTAAACAACATGCCAAAGTTTAATATAAATCAAAGACAATAATTTGAAATATTGAAAAAAAATTTATGAAATAGGGATACTATGTATTGGGATGAAAAAGCAGAATGTATGAATAGTGAAGAAAAAGAAAAGATACAACTGGAAAGACTACAAAAGACTGTGAAACTTGCATACGACAATGTTGAGTTTTACAAAAAACGATTCGACAAAATTGGACTAAAACCCGAAGACATTAAAACATTAAAAGACATTGAAAAAATTCCATTTACCACAAAAAGCGACTTAAGGGAAGCATATCCCCTTGGACTTCTTGCAGTTCCCCGTGAAGAAATTGTAGAAGTTCATGCTTCATCAGGAACCACCGGAAAACCAACAGTAACTGCATACACTCAAAATGACCTGGACATTTGGGGAGAATGCATTGCACGTGGACTTAAAATGGCAGATGCCGAACAGGATGACATCATTCAAAATGCTTATGGATACGGATTGTTTACAGGAGGATTCGGCATACATCACGGTGGAAATAAGATGGGCGCAATAACCATTCCTATTTCAGCCGGAAACACCCGAAGACAACTGGACACAATGGTTGATTTCCAAAGTGACATATTGACATGTACTCCATCCTATGCAATGTATCTGGGCGAATCAAGAGAAAAAGCAGGAATTGCACTTGAAGACATTAATCTCAAAGCAGGAATACATGGGGCTGAAATGTGGACAGATGAAATGAGAAAAAGAATTGAAACATCCCTTGGAATAAAAACCCACAACATTTATGGTTTAACAGAAGTGATGGGTCCGGGCGTTGCTCAGGAATGCAACTGCCAAAACGGAATGCATATCCAGGACGACCACTTCTATCCTGAAATAATCGACCCGAAAACCGGTGAAACCTTGGATTATGGTGAAAAAGGAGAACTTGTTTTAACATCCCTAACCAAAACTGGAATGCCTATCTTAAGATTTAGAACAAAAGATTTAACTTCACTTATCGGTGAAAAATGTGAATGTGGAAGAACAACCGTAAGGATGACCAGAATCACCGGCAGAAGCGACGACATGCTTAAAATCAAGGGAGTCATGGTTTTCCCATCCCAAATTGAAAAGGCGTTGCTTAAAGTTGCAGGCGCAAGTCCAAACTACATGATTCATGTGACAAGACCGGACATCCTGGATGAAGTTGAAGTTAAAGTGGAAGCATCAAAAGAGTTATTCTCAGATGAAATGAAGGAAATGGAAAGAGTTGAAAAACAAATCCAGGCATCCATCAGATCAGAAACCGGAATAAGGGTGGATGTAACCATTGTTGAACCTGAATCACTTCCAAGAAGTGAAGGTAAAGCTATTCGTGTAATTGATGAAAGGAATTTATAAAAAAGGTGAGAAAATGGCAGTAAAACAAATTTCAATTTTTGTAGAAAACAAGGAAGGAAGAATTAAAAAAGCTATTGACACATTAGCTAAACAAGACATCAACATTCGTGCATTATCCATTGCAGATACCACAAAATACGGAATTTTAAGATTAATTGTTTCAGATAATGCTAAAGCAATTGAATCACTTGAAAACGATGGATTTATTGTAAAAGAAAACGAAGTCATCATATTGGCAGTTCCAGATGAACCTAACGGACTAAATTCAACATTAGCCGTTTTTGATAAAAAAGACATCAATTTAGAATATTTATATGCATTTGCAAGTAGCAAAACAGACGAGGCAATTGTTGTTATGAGATTGGAAAATATGGAAAAAGCTATTGATGCTTTAAAAGAAAGCAATATCAAAATATTGGATAACGAAGATATAAAAGATTTATAGAAAAGATTAACCTCTTTTCTACAACTATTTTTTTAAAAAAAGATTGAAGAAAAAATATCTAAAATTCCTTTAGAAGGTTAGATATGTCTTCTTTTGAATAACCTAAACGTACAAAAAGGCTTTTTAATGGTTCATTTTCAGGAATCTTTCCAAGTTCCCTCCAGTTTTGAAAATCATTCTTTAAAATACCATTAATTAAAAGTTGAATAGTGATTAAATCATCACTTTTAATTGCAATAAAAGCATCTTCATCTTTAAAAACGTTTTCTGGATCGATAAGTGTTACCCTACCAGTACTATCCTTTTTTACAATAGCATTGTCAATTCTATACGCCATAATACCACAACTTTTTTAATTAATATAATATTTGTTTAAATACTATTTAAAATTTAACCTTTAATTGATTTATACCCACTTTCAATAGCCTTTAAATTCATTTCATGGAATTTAGGTTTTAAATTATTTTTCATCGCATCAATTACAGATTCCTTTGTCAGAGGGAATTTATCATCAGCGGTAACCGCACCCAAAAGAACCATGTTCAATGACAAAACACTTCCAGCATCAATCGCCAATTGGGTTCCATCAATAGGAAGCACATGCTTGAAGTTTTCCTTTAAGGTTTTGGTTATGCTGTCAACACTAGGATAGGGCTTGTTGGTTGAAGACGGAATTATAGGATGAGTATTGTAAACAATCTTTGTTTCGGAATTGACCTTGTCAAGTCCCCTGATAGTTTCAACAGGCTCAAAAGAAAGCAACATGTCTGCTGATTGATTAGGTATGATTGATGAATTGAATCCTCCAATTTTCAATTCAGTGGAAACAGATCCTCCCCTTTGAGACATTCCATGTATTTCACTCATCACAACATCCAAGCCCTGATTCATTGCAGCTTCACCAATGATTGTGGAAGTCTTGATGATTCCCTGACCTCCAACACCACAAATATAAATACAATAATGATTATCCATATTATCACCTACCTGCCTCTAAAGCGCCATATTTACAGACCTGTATACATACGTTACATCCGTCACATTGTGATTCATCAATTGTAATTTTTCCATTGATTTTTGAGATGGCGGGACATGCCAGCTCACTAACACACTTATCACAATTATTACAGTTTTTCTCCACAAATTGAACTGGAGGCTTTTTAGTCAATCCTTTGATTAATGTACATGGAGCCTTGGATATGATAACTGCTGTGTCATCTCTTTCAAATGCCTCAGTGTAAGTTTTAACAACCTGGTCGAGATTGAATGGATTGATTACACGCACATAATCACATCCGCATGCAAGAGCCAGTTTACGAATTGAAACTTCAGGAGCCTCATCTCCCATTCCATCAACCGGAATTCCTGGGTTTGGCTGGCCTCCGGTCATTGCAGTTATCCTGTTATCCAGAACAGTAAGTACAAAATTATGCTTATTGTGAACAGCATTGATCAGAGGTGAAACTCCGCTGTGGAAAAATGTGGAATCTCCTATGAAGCTTACAACCTTCTGGTCTGTTGAAACTGAAAATCCGCAACCATCACCTACGCTTGAACCCATTGACAACAGGTAATCCGCAGCATTATAAGGAGGGTTGATTCCCAAGGTATAACATCCTATATCTGAAGCGAATACCACATCGGAAGGTTTTAATCCCAATTCCTCAATTGCCCTGTTGACACCATAATACATTGCCCTGTGAGGACATCCTGCACATAAAACCGGTGCGCGTGAAGGAATATCATCCTGAAGCTTTTCCAAGCTGGAAGAGAATTTAACTTCACTGTCCTGTTTAAAGTTCAATACCTTATTCAATCCATCAGCGACAACATCTGAGTTGAATTCATGATAAATCGGGAATGTTTCATCCAGCTTACCATGCACCGTTACATTGAGATTTTCAGCCCCAATTACAGCCAAGGTATCCCTTTCGATTATAGGATCAACCTCTTCAACAATAAAGACTTCATCAAAATCTTTTAGGAAATCCACTACCTTATCATGAGGGAATGGATATGAAAATCCCAGTTTCAAGATGTTGATGTCGAGATTATTGAATTTGCAGACATCATGCGCATAATTATATGCACTGCTTGAGGCTATAATTCCATACTTCTTATCGTTTGACAGCTGAACTTCCCTGTTGAATTCACATTCATTGGATATTTTTTCGAGTTTATGAATCTTATCCCATAATCTGACATGCATATCCCCTGCAAATGCAGGAACCGGAACATATTTGGATGGATCCTTATTAAAATGGCCTCTCTTCCAGTGATTATCATTATTGGATGAATTGTCTGCCACATCACCAAATTCCACAACGCCCCTCATGTGAGATACACGGGTTGTTGTTCTGACAATTACAGGTATCTTAAACTGTTCAGACAATTCAAATGCATATTTAACCATATCTTTTACTTCTTGACAATTTGATGGTTCTAAAATAGGCATGTTGGCCAGTTTAGCATAATTACGGGTATCCTGTTCATTTTGAGATGAGAAAAGTGAAGGGTCATCTGCGGACAAAATCACCATTCCTCCGTTTACGCCGGAATATGCAGTGGTCATGAAAGAATCTGCAGCAGCATTTAAGCCCACATGCTTCATGAATGTGAATGACCTTAAACCGGAAGCCGCAGCAGTAGCCGCCACCTCCATAGCTACTTTTTCATTAGTTGAAAATTCAAAATAAATATTGGCATCTTTAGCCAATACTGACAAAATATTTCCAATTTCTGATGAAGGAGTTCCTGGGTATGTGGCCGCAATAGAAACACCCGCTTCTATAACTCCTCTAACAGCAGCCTCATTACCTAGTAAAAATTGCTTTTCACCAGATACTCCTGTGACTAATTCTTTTAAATTCATTATATTTTCCTCAAAGTTATCATTAATACAATATATTATATAATACTTCAAACTATAAATATTATATTATAATGTTTTACAAGCTTATCTAATTGGAGAGAAAATGATGATTAAGGTTTACGTTTCAAGATTTAACAGTGAAACTGACTCAGAACCTCATTTGGAGTGTTATGAAATTGAAAAAACACCACATATGAAAGTTCTTGATGCATTACAGGCCATTAACGAAAAATATGATGCAGACATTAGCTTTAGAAGCTCATGTAGAGCGGGACAATGTGGTTCTTGTGGAATATTGTTTAAGGGAAATGGTGCTCTTGCATGCCAAAAAGAAATTAAGGACGGAGCAATAATCGAACCTCTCAGATTCCCAGTCATAAAAGATTTGATCGTTGACAAGTCCAGTATTGAAGCTAAAGTTAAAGATCTGGAATTATCTCTTCAATGTGACCATAAATGTAATGAATTGAATACCGACATAAGCAAAGAGGATTCCAGAGAAACCAAAAAGGTCAGAAGCTGCATTGAATGTTATTCATGTCTTTCATCTTGTCCTGTTGTAAACATTGCAACCGAAGAATTTGGAGGACCGTATCTAATGAGATACATTAGGAAATTTGAAACCGACCCAAGGGACAATTTTGATAGGCTTAAAGAGGCATTAGATGATGGACTATACAATTGTACAAGTTGCGGCAAATGTCTGGCGGTTTGTCCTAAAAACATCAACACATTTGGAGATGCGATTGAAAAGTTGAGGGCAATTGCAGTTGCAAAGGGTTCCGGACCGCTTCCGGAGCATGTGGCATTCAAGGAAAATATTTTAGAAACCGGAAGGTCTGTTACAACCGATAATACTCCATTTGTCCAAGAAGCTGAAAATGAAACCGGTTCCAAGGTGGCATTCTTCACAGGATGTATGGTGGATTATAAATTCCCTGAGCTGGGCCATAAGTTAGTGAAAATTCTCAAGGAGAACGGCATTGACATTGATGTTCCCGAAGGCCAGGTGTGTTGCGGTTCACCTCTGCTCAGGACAGGTCAGACTGACATCGTCCAGGAGCTTGTCGATAAAAATAAAGAAGTCTTCAAGGATTACGATACTGTAATTACAATATGTTCCGGATGCGGTTCAACCTTAAAAAACAATCATCCGGAATTCGGTTCCAAATTAAATGTGATGGACATAAGCGAATTTTTAGCGGATAAAATAGATGCCTCCAAATTACATGAAGTCAACATGAAGGTTACCTACCATGACCCATGTCATTTGGGAAGGGGACAGGGAATCAAAGATCAGCCAAGAGACATTATTGAAATGATTCCCGGCATTGAATTTGAAGAGATGAAATATCCATGCCAGTGCTGTGGAGCAGGGGGAGGAATAAAATCCGGAAAACCCGACATTGCAATGGACCTGTCCAAATCCAAGGCGGAAATGATTAAGGATACCGGAGCTGAAGCAGTGGTTACAATATGTCCGTTTTGCGAGTTAAACCTGCAGGACGGCCTGAATGCAATTGGCTGTGAAGACGTTAAATCATTGCACATACTTGAATTGTTAGATAAAGCTTATGAATAATTGAATAGGGAGTTGATTAAAATAGGAGATGCTGCTGTTAGTGAAGAGAAAATAGTTGAAACCACAGCTATGACTTCACCTGAAAATAAAGAGGAAAGCGAATCAGAAAAAAAATCAACTTCCACTAAAAAAGCAAAATCCAAACCCCAATCCCGAGGAAGCGCCAGAGTCAAACTTGTCAGAGAAAAAGAGGAAGAGGAAATAAGCCTTTTTAAGGAGAATATTTATATTGTTTTTGTGGAATGTGAAACTCCGGGAAACATCGGTTTTCTTGCAAGAACAATGGCCAACTTCGGATTGAAAAATCTGGTTTTGATTAATCCTCCCACACTGACAAATGAGGCATATTATCAGGCCACACATGGAAAATACATTGTTGAAAATGCAAAGGTATATCCCACCCTAGAGGATTTCTACCAATCACAAAGAATTGATTTTAAGGTTGCATCTACAGGAATGGCCGGAGGAAGCTACAATTTATCAAGAATTCCAATCAGACCTGAGGAACTTGGCAAATCAATGAACGTTTCAAATAAAATAGCAATATTGTTTGGAAGAGAGGGAGACGGCCTTACAAATAAGGAAATCAGTGAATGTGACATATGCGTATCCATTCCAACAGATCCGACATACCCCATTATGAACATTTCCCATGCGGCCGCAATCATATTTTATGAATTGTTTAAAAACAAGCATGACTATGCCGTTGAAGGATTGTCTGAAAGCAGCGATTTGGAAAAAAAATACCTGAAAAAGGACATGGATGATCTGATTGATTGTCTTGACATTCCAGAGCATAAAAAGAAAAACGGCAAAAAAACATTTAACAATATCATTTCAAGAGCATTCATTACCGGACGTGAAGTTTATACAATGAAAGGCATATTAAGACGATTAAAAAATGAATTGGGTGAACAATGAGACGAATAAGATTTGCTGACATCAGCATCTTTGTACTTAAATACATTTTCAATTGGAGATTTCGGATAGCTGAAATCACAAAAAAATCAGGCATTTACAAAAAAATAGTTGACAAAATGCTTTTTGAGGATGATGAAATCATTGTTGTTCCAAATACAATCAACGTTAATAAAAAAATTGAATCGGAAGGTTCCGAATTCCTGCCGACACAAGTCATCAAGGAAGTCATCAAACGTTGCGATGACATTGTAATCATGAACTCCTGCCTGTGCAGGTCATCAAATGGATGTGTCGATTATCCAAAGGATATCGGATGCATATTCCTCGGTCCGACCGCAAGAAAAATACCTGAAAACATTGGCCATCTTGCAACAGTGGATGAGGCTCTTGAACAGGTTGACAGGGCAGATGAGGCAGGCTTAAGCCACATTATTGGAAGAAATAAAATTGATACCGTTTGGATGAATATAAGGCCAGGCAAGGGATTGCTGACAATATGCCACTGCTGTCCGTGCTGCTGTTTGTGGAAGGTGTATCCTAATTTGGATACGGACATTAGTGAAAAATTAAATAAGCTTGATGGAATAACCGTGAAACTTCATGAAGACAAATGTAAGATGTGCAAAAATTGTTTAAAAGAAGTTTGCATGTTTAAGGCCATCAGCCTAGATGAAAATAGGATTTCCATTGATTATGATGTCTGCAAAGGTTGCGGACTGTGCGTCAATGCATGTAAATTCGATGCGATAACCATTGAGTATAGCGATGAGACCATTGACAATGTGGTCAACAGGATGGACAACCTATTAGAAATTAGAGAATTATGATTATAAATTTACTTGTGTGAAAATATGGCAATTTTAAGCGATAGAGATATAAAAGAATATTTAAAAGAAGGCAAAATAACAATTGACCCTCTTCAAGATGAAAAGCAAATTCAGCCATCTTCTGTCGATATGCGGTTGGGAGATGAATTTAAAGTATTTAAAGTGATTAGAAAACCTTATATTGATCCAAAAGATGAGGAAGACATCGCATCTTACATGGAATCAACAACTGTTGAAGAAGGTGAGGCATTCATAATTCATCCTAATGAATTTGCCCTGGCCACCACATTGGAATATGTTAAAGTTCCGGATGACCTTGTTGCAAGAGTGGAAGGCCGTTCAAGTATGGGAAGATTAGGTGTTACAATGCATGTGACTGCAGGGTTTATAGATCCCGGTTTTGAAGGGAAAATCACTTTGGAGATATCCAACATCGGTGCAATGCCAGTTGCATTATATCCCGGTCAGAGAGTATGTCAAATCGTATTTGAAACCATGACAAGTCCTTCAGAATTGCCTTATGGCCACCCAGAAAGAAATAGTAAATATATGGGTCAGACTCGCCCGGAAAGCAGTAGAGTCAAATTAGATTATGAATTAAAAAAATAATAGGAGTTAATGTTTATGAATCATGATAAAATGTCAAATATCAGCGCAAAAAGAGGATTCTTATGGCCATCTTTTGAGATTTACTCAGGAGTGTCAGGTTTTACTGACTACGGACCTCTCGGAGCAAGCCTGAAAAATAACATTATGCAAAAATGGAGAAAACAATATGTTTCAGGTGAGGGATTCTATGAAATCGAAGGCCCTACCGTCATGCCTAAAGAAGTTCTAAAGGCTTCAGGACATGTTGACAACTTCACAGACCCGATGTGCAAATGTGAAGAATGCGGAGAAGTTTTCAGAGCAGACCACATTATTGAAGAGGTAATTGGTGAAGATGTGGAAAGCCTTGAAAACGAAGAGCTGGACAAGATTGTTATTGACAACAATATAGTCTGTCCGGAATGTGGAGGAAAATTGTCAAACATCTGGAATTACAATTTAATGTTTAAAACCGAAATAGGCGCCAAAGGCGATAAAGTAGGTTATATGAGACCTGAAACTGCACAAGGAATATTCATTTTATTTAAACGTCTGGAAAGATTTTTCAGAGGAAAATTGCCATTCGGTGCAGTTCAGCTTGGAAAGGCCTATAGGAATGAAATTTCTCCAAGACAGGGAGTAATCAGACTAAGGGAATTCACACAGGCAGAAGCTGAAATCTTTTTAAACCCTAAAGACAAAACCCATCCTAAATTTTCACAGATTGAAGATGTTGTTTTACGCCTAAATTCACAGGAAGTTCAGGAAAATGATCTGGAGCCTCTGGAAATAACCGCCCGTGAAGCATTGGACAAAGGCATCGTGGCTAATGAAATGCTAATCTATCAGCTATATCTGGCCCGTAAATTTTTAACCGAAATAGGAATTCCTGAAGATGTATTGAGGTTCAGACAACATTTGGCCGGAGAAATGGCTCATTATGCACTTGACTGTTGGGATGTTGAAGTTAAAACCGACAAGTACGGATGGGTTGAAATCATTGGAATAGCAGACAGGGGAGACTACGATTTAAGTTCCCATTCCAAGTTCAGCAACGATGAATTGAATGTGTTTATTGAATATGACGAGCCTAAAAAAGTTCAAAAAACCATTGTCAAACCTAACCTGTCCAAATTCGGACCGATATTCAAAGGAGATTCACCTAAGGTAAAGCAGGCAATTGAAGATGCAGATGTTGAAGACATCAAAGCTGCAATAGAAAAAGACGGAAAATTCACTGTCGAGCTGGACAAGGTTTATGAAGTGAGTGAGGATTTGCTTATCTTTGAAGATGTTGAAGAGGAAATAACCGGTGAGAAAATAGTTCCTCATGTCATTGAACCATCATTCGGTATTGACCGTATCACTTACTCAGTGCTGTTGCATTCATTTACAGAAACAGATGAAAAGGACTACTTTAAATTCAATAAGTCAGTGGCTCCTGTGCAGGTTGGAATGTTCCCGCTTGTCAATAAAGAGGGACCACGTGAAATAGCCCAGGATTTAACAGAAACCTTAAGAATGGCAGGTTTTACTGTTGAATACGATTCAACCGGAACCATCGGTAAAAGATATGCAAGGGCTGATGAAATCGGCATTCCTTTAGCTGTTACAGTTGATTTCGATACCCTGGACGATAACAAGGTAACCGTTAGGGACAGGGACACCGAAGAGCAGGAAAGAATTGCCATTGCAGATTTAAAGGACTATCTTGAAAAATATTATAAATGAGTGAAAAACTCATTTATTTCTCTTTTTAAAATTTTTAAACAGATTTTTAGCCCATTTAACAGAATCCTTATTTTTAGAGGTTATCAATCTATTCTGATCGAATTGTCCGTTTTCCTTAAACAATCCCAAAACCATCCTCTTATCGGTAACGATTAAAAAGAAATTGTTTTTCCCTTTAAATGAAGACAGGTATTTAACCTTGGACTTATCTTCATAAATTTCAAACACTTCCTTTGAAACCATCACTTCAACGGTTTTATCATTTTTGACCAGTTCATTTAGTTTTTTATTAAAGTCCAGATGATAGAATGGCAGGATGCACTGCACCTTTCTTGCACCGTCCAGCACGTCCTCTATAAAATCAAAAATTTTATGAGGATTGATTCCGCCGGATTCCATCAAATCGGATTGTTTCAGCATATGCAATTCCTCAACTGACTGTACAGGCACCATGTCAACAACATGCCCATCGATAAAGTTGAAAAATTTATCAAGCAAGTTAACAACCTCTTTAAGTTCCAATATATGTTTCATTTGCACTTTAAGGGAGTTGGATAAAAAATATTTGTTTGATTCACGGTAGACAAAATCTTTCAATTCTAAACCATTTAGAGTGCTTGAAATGGAACTGTAGTTTAATTTAGTTTCATCAGCAAGATCCCTCATGTTTTGAGGTTTTTCAAAAAGAGCAGCTAAAATTTTTAATCTGATTATGGAATTTGCTGCGAATTTCACATCTTCAGATACTGAATCATAGTTTTTCAATATAGTTATATCTTCATTCATAATAATCACCCATATGGTATTACTTACACCAGTATTTTTTATTACTCTAGGATATAAAACCTCTTGAAGTGAACAAATGTGAAAAATCGCACTTGCAAAAACTTTAATAATGAAAAAAATTTTAAATAATTTTCAATAAGGAATATGAATATTGATTTAGTGATAAAAATGATAGATACACACATACATGCAGATGCAAGAAGTGGAGAAGACTTTAGACAAATGTATTTAGCGGGAATTGACTGCGCAATTACCTGCAGCTATTATCCATATAAAATTCCACAAGACATTGTACTTTTAAACCATTTAGAGAGGATTCTGGAATTTGATACGAAAAGGGCAATGGAACACGGCATTGATTTGAAAGTGGCATTGGGAATACATCCTACAAATTCAAAAATGACACCCGAAATGATCTTTGATGAATTGTACAATTGGATTGAATCCAATCAAATCGTGGCCATTGGAGAAATCGGTCTTGAAGATTTGACAAGCAATGAACTGGAAATATTTAAAAAACAGTTGGATATAGCCAGTGAAACAGACTCCAAGGTGATCATTCACACTCCCAGAAAAAACAAAAAGGAGGTTTTAAAAGTCATCCTGGACATTATTCCACAGCATATCGATGAAAGCCAGGCAGTCATAGACCATATCAATCCCCAAGTCATAGATGATGCCATTGATACAGACTGCATGTTGGGACTGACTGTTCAGCCTCAAAAGATGGATGAACATGAAGCGATATCCATTTTAGACAACTACGGATTCGACAGGTTCCTCTTGAATAGTGACATCAGCAACAAGCCGTCCGATCCTCTTTCCGTTCCAAAAACCGTGCGTGAATTGACAAGACAGGGATATAAACAAAGTGAAATAGAAAAAGTTTCCTTTAAAAATGCCAAAAGGTTCTTTAAAATTTAGATTGCCATGAATCTCATTAAAAATATACCCATTCCAATTGCAGGGATAATATTGGCCACATTGTCTCTTGGGAATTTACTGCAGGACATCCATCCACTCCTCAGATATGGATTTGGAATGATTGGAGTAGCATTTTTAATTCTAATAATGCTGAAAGTCATTTTTTATCCACAGGATATTAAAAATGACTTTAAAAATCCGGTTGTGGTGAGCAGTTCCGGAACATTTTCAATGAGTTTGATGATTCTATCTACATATATCATACCATTTACATCAAGTATTGCATATGCCATATGGATACTTGGAGTTGTGCTTCATATTTTATTAATAATTTACTTTACCTATCATTTTATCATTCATGATTTCAATATTTCCAATGTCTATCCAAGTTACTGGATAGTGTATGTGGGAATAACCATGGCGGCAATCACTGCACACTTCCATGGAATTAATGAAATGGACTTTATTTTCTTTGAAATAGGATTCATAGGCATGTTAGTCTCAACACCAATAGTGCTATACCGAGAATTTGTTTATAAAAATATTCCAGATGCAAATAAGCCATTGACATGTATATTTACTGCATTGTTCAGCATACTCATCTTTGGATATTTGAATTCTGCAGAAAGCATTTCAAATGAGTTTACAATATTGTTATATGCAATAGCATGCATTTTCTACATATTTGCATTCTACAAACTAGTGAGTTTCAGGAATCTGGAATTCTACCCCAGTTTTGCCGCATTTACATTTCCATTTGTTATAAGCGCGCTTGCAACCAAGGGGATTTTATCCGCAATAGGAAATAACAGCATATTAAATGCCGTCTTAATTTTACAAACAGCAATAGCTACAGTGCTTGTGGTTTATGTGATAGTTAAATATTGCATATACTTAAAAAATAGTTAAAAAAGTAGAAATTAATCTACTTATCCTTTGTTAATCACTTTAACTTTATTAGGAGTGATTATGATTAAATTTTTTTCCTCAGTGCGTGAAAGCAATAATGCCTGTGCGCCATATCTTGCACGCATCTGTTTAATCTTGTCACCAGCCAATTTAAAGTTAGGTCCACTTTCCTTTTCTAAAAATGATAAATCCACAATAACCGGATTTTTCTCTTCAACAACCTGATCAACAATATAATTAATATCATCAATTGTTTTTGGCCTTATCAAAACAATCTCATAGTATGACTGTTCAGGAATGATTACATAATCATCAAAATCATCATAAACAGGATTTGGCTTAGGACGAGGTCTAGCAGACTCTTGTGCAGGTCTTGAAGCTTGACCATATTGTTGTTGCGGATTTGACCTGTATTGCTGTTGACTGGACTGATATTGTCTTGAACTGCCCTGTTGATTATTATAACCTTCCTTAGGAGTTATAATAGTTTTAATTGAGTCAATAATACTTGGACCCTGTCTTTTCTGATTGTTGCCGGATTCAGTTTCTTCAAAACCTAAACTTCTTCTTATATCATCACGTAAACTCATTTGAACTACTCCTCTAAATACTCCAATATAGCATCCAATAATTTAGAAGCACCGTTATTGTAAACATCCTCTGCAGGCAGATTGAAGGTATCTTCAAAGTATTCAGGACACATGTCCAGTTCAGCATTTTTAAGATTAATTGACAGTCCAACAACTTTTGTTGGTTCAACAGCCTCAATAGCCCTAATCTCTTCTTCAATACCTCTAGGTTCCCTATATGGATGATTAGGCCTGTGTCCAACAATGACTGCATCAGGGGATGCACCTATTAAAATTGCCGCAGACAATCCTCTTGGATGAGGATTTCCAATTTCAGTTAAACTGGATTGGCCTTCAATAAAAATAATATCTGGTTTTTTAGTCTCTTCAACATATTTAATAGCGGACAATACTGCTGATGGAACATCCATAGCAGATAAACTTCCTGCCCTAAAATTAAAATCGGTAGGTTCTTCCAATCCCATTTCATCAGTGGATATGATTGCAGGAGTCAATCCTCTTTCACTACTTGCCACCCCGAGCATTTTGGTTGTTGTTCTTTTTCCGCATTCCTGTGAGGTTCCTCCAACAAAAATTACAGGGGCTTTAGGAGTGTAAGATATTTTAGGTAAAACTTCACATGATTTTTTAGGGGCCACACCTGCAATTTTCTCAACTACATCAAGTCTAGGACTAATCTCTTTTATAACAACATTTTTTGAATCAGCAAATTTCTTTAAAGACAGATTTTCTTCAATAGACAATGATCTAAAAGAAGTGATAACATTCAATCCGGCATCAATTGCCTGAACGGCATACTTCAATGCTGTGCCTTCAGCACCTATCGGCAACATTATAACCAATGATCTGGCTTTAGGAGCATCCTTTAAACACTCCTCCAAACTGCATGACACAATTTGGCCACAAAATTGTTTTCCCTGTTTTCTAACATCATCATCTATAAATCCCACAGTATCGATTCCTTCGAGGTTTGAGAACTTTTCTCCTCCACCTCCACAGCCAACGACAATGAATGGATTTAAATCTTGAATATCTTTTACTGATTTTACTGAATACAAAAACTTCACCCCTATCCTATAATTTATAACTTATAACTAATCATCAACTTAATCTATAAAATTTTTCAAAAAATAATTTTAAAAAAATTGTTATTATAATTAATTATAATTTTTCACATTAATAAAGTATAATGTTTTTTAATGAAAAATTACATATATTAGAATTAATCAGAAAAAACTTTTTAGGAGATAACTAAGATGAGAAAACCTTATGTTATACTTATAGGAAGTGCATCAGGAATTGGAAAATCAACTATCGCTGCAGAACTTGCAAAAACATTGAACATTAAACATTTAATCGAAAGTGATTTTATTAGAGCAGTTGTTAGGGGAATTATCGGTAAAGAATATGCTCCATCCCTACACAGCTCATCTTATGATGCATATAAAAACATTAGAAATAAATACAGATACCAAAGTTATGACGAGCTTGTATCAGCGGGATTTGATGACCATGCATCCTATGTGATTCCCGCCCTGGAAAAAATCATCCAAAGGGCAATAACAGATTATGACGACATTATCATAGAAGGGGTTCATCTGGTTCCTGGGCTGATTAACACAGAACAGTTTAAGGACTATGCAAACATTTACTTTTTCGTTTTGAGTTCCGACGAGGAATCACATAAAGAAAGATTTGTAAAAAGAGCTGTTCAAATTCATAGAGGTGGAAAACAGCTGGATTTCTTTAAAGAAAATAGAATTATTCATGACCATTTGTTAACACAAGCAGAAGCAAACAATGTACATGTAATTCAAACCGAAAGCGTTGAAAAAACTTTAGATAAGATCCTATCAATAATCAACCGTTCATGCACTACAGTTAATTTAATAAACAGCGTTGATGAATTGGAGGATGTGATAGATATAGTAATCAATAAAAATGGCGGAAGCCTTGCCAAAGTCACATACAACATTAAAGGGTTCAAGGAACCACTAATAAGAAATATTTCTGTTTCAGACAGTCAATCCGCCAATAATTTCATTAAAAATATTAATGAGGATGAAAATAAAAAAGAATACTTGAAGGAGTTGTATAAATTATCCGAATATAGAAAAACAACAATTTGCGCTTCAAACCAGAAAAAATTAGATAAAATTATTAGTGAATTAAATGATAAAGGATATGTTTTAAATGAATGATGAAACAATTAATGAAATGATTATCAAATGTCCCGCATGTGCCGTTGAAGGTGTTGCAAAATCAATTATGAAAGAGATTGAAATACCTCATTTCGGTAAAGTGATGGAGACAACAATACAATGTCCCTCATGCGGATTTAAACATTCAGACATTATAGCTTTGGAACAAAATGACCCTGCAAAATATGTTCTGGAAATAAATAAGAACAGCTTGTCGGTAAGAGTTGTCAGGTCCCAATCCGCAACCGTCATCATACCGGAAATTGGCGTTAAAGTGGAACCTGGTCCAAAATCCGAAGGTTATGTGACAAATGTTGAGGGAGTGCTTACACGTTTTGAAAGTGCCGTTAAAAAGGCATTGATGCTGTTTGAAGATGATGAATCACAAAAAAACGGTAAAAAGGCACTTAATCAAATCCAAGAACTTAAAAAAGGTGAGGGCACTGCCACTTTAATCATACTTGATCCGTTTGGACAGAGCAATGTGGTTAGTGAAAATGTTGAGATTCTAGAAATTCCAGAAGAGGAACTGCATGATCTAAAAACAGGATTCAGCCATATTGAAGATAATTAAGGAAGAATCTATTCTTCTTCCTCTTCGTCTTCTGATGCTGAAAAGTTGACAAATGTGTCTTCTTCAGCAACATCTTTTAATTTTAATGTTCTTTGTACATCCATAGCTAATGCGTTACAGTCTGCTTTAATAGCTTCCAAGTGTAATAAAATTCTTTCTTTTTCCTGATTGATTCTTTCAATGTTAGTGTATGGATAAACTGATTCTTTAAGCATTTCGTATTCGATTGTTGTGTATGGGTATTCGTTTAATTGTTTACATACGTTTTTTAATACTTCCCCTAAGAACTTGTTCATTTCCACTTTTACCCTTTCCCTAATCATTTTGTCATCGTCAAGATTTTCTTTCATTAATCTGACAACTTCAGCTTTAGCGAAAGGTAATTTTTCTTCATCTTCCTCGAAGTACTCTTCGGTTTCTTCAATTTTTTCTTCTTCACTCATAATTACACCTCTTTTGATTAATTAATAATATTGAGCGAATTACTAACTTTTCAAAAAAATCGTAATTACATCAATATCTAAGTAATTATTTATTGGAAGTTTTATATAAAGGTTTTCATTATTTTACAAAAACGGAGCATTATTTGGCCAGTTATAGAAGCAACTTATAAAATAATGAAGTCTAAAATTAATTATTTTAAAACTTGAAAAATTTTGAAAAATCGTTTTGAAAAAAATAAAAATAGTAGCAAAAATGCTACTTTAATTTAATGTTTTCTTGAAATATTGTTTCCCAAAAATACAATGGAAAATAGCAAGGATAGTATCAATTGAACTATCGGATTAGCTGTTGGATGCAATTGAAGATTGCTTGGTGCCTTTTCATTGAAATTATTTTTAAAATGACCTGGCACATCCTCGGAATGTTTTTTGGTCACATTTACAACCGCAAAGTCCTTATTATTTGATTTTTCCGGGTCATAAGTATCGCTTGTAACCTTAACAGTGTTTTTAACAATACCTGAACCTAAAGCGATGACCTTGATGATCAGTCTTGCGGATTCACCATAACCTAAGCTTTTAATAGTCCATATTTTTGTAAGTTTATCAAAAGAACCTTTAGATGCTTTAAATGATTTTAATTTTAATAAATCATCTAAAATTTCGGTTATTTTAATATTGCGCGCAGTATCTGGACCATTATTAACGACTTCAATTATATACTCAATAACATCACCAACACGATAATTGTATTTGGATGCTATTTTAGTAATGGACAAGTCACTTGCAGGAGCAACACTTATTGTTTTTTCAGCACGGTTATCAGACTCATTCAAGTCCAATTCGTCAGCTTTGACGCTTGCAACATTGACAATATTGCCGGTTGAGGCAACCTTGCAGGTTATTACCAATGTTTTTTGTTCACCAACATTCAATCTGCCAATTTTCCACACATTTCTTGAATAATCCCCATTGGAACTGACATATCTTAACCCTTCAGGCAAAACATCCTCAACAAGGACATTATGTGCTGCATTTGGACCATTATTTATTACAATTAATGTCCATTTTACTGTTTCACCATATTTTGGAGAATTCTTATTGACCAGTTTTGTAATGGAGAGATCTGCAATTGGCCTTACATCAACAATTGCTTCATCATCATTATTTGACATGTTCCAGTCATGCTCATTTGAATGGACATTGACATTGTTTGGAAGGATGCCCAAATCATTACAGACGGTTGTAATGTTTAAATGTGCAACCTCGCCAACATTTAATGGACCAATATCCCAAATATTATCGTCAAACATTCCCTTCAAGGATTCATATCCATCAAAGATCAATCCGTCATGCAGAATATCCCTTAAAAATACACCTGTTGCATTATCCGGTCCGATATTTTTTACAGTTATCATCCAGTTAACCTTTTCGCCAAATAAAGGGTTGGTGTTGTTAGCCTCCATATCCACTTGAATATCCACTGCCAGCGGCACATCAATACTTTCATTGTCATTGCTGTTGTTTTCATCATAATCGTACTCGTCAGCACGAATTGAAACTGAGTTAATGACATTTCCAGTTTTATTTACCCTGCACACTACTTCAAGTGTTTGAGTTTCGCCATTTTCCAAACAGCACATCATCCAAGCATTTCCATCATAGAATCCTTTTGTTGCGGTGTAGTTGACAAATATCAACCCTTCAGGAACTGGATCTTCAACATATATTTCAGTTGCCTTGTCAGGTCCCGCATTTGAGATGACCAGTGTCCATTTTACCAAATCATTATAATGTGGAGATGAATTATTCACTGATTTGATAACAGACACATCAGAGGATTTTTCCACATCAATTGTTTCATTATCATTGTTATTGGTTAAATTATAATCGTATTCGCTTCCATTGACTGAAACGAAATTCTCAATTGAGCCGGTTGCATTCACTATGCAGTCAATATTTAAAACATATGATTCCTCAATGTCCAATTCATCTATAAACAATATTCCGCTAACGTGGTCATAGTCACCGTCACCATCATCCTCAACCCATATCAATGAGGATGGAAGCAAATCTTTTACGGTGATATTGTGCGCAATATCAGGGCCATAATTGACTATTTCTATTGTCCATGTTATTATGTCATTGAATTTTGGATTTGAATCTGAAACGGATTTTTCAACTGACAGGTCTGATGCCGGATAAACAAAAATCGGTTCATTTTCCTGATTATTTGTCACATTATGATCATATTCATCACTTGATACATTTGCAACATTTAAAAAATTCCCTGTTGATTCAACCAGAGTAATTATTTCAATCATCACCTTTTCGCCGACTTTTAAAGCACCTATTGTGAAGATGCCATCACTGTAGTTTCCCTTGGTTAA
>OCTX014565873.1_pt1 | contig 21774 bp, 23 predicted proteins | sample 1539691 | NCBI WGS metagenome assembly OCTX01 (sample SAMN02144231, study PRJEB22623) | gut metagenome | biome: sheep rumen | host: Ovis aries | place: New Zealand
GGATGGACCGTATCGGCTCAACCGCAATCCTATGTTGACGGGGACGTTCATCTATCTGCTCGGTTATATCGTGTGGCTCTGGACGTGGCAGGCAGTGTTGGTGTGGTGTATTTTCTTTGCTATCATGTTCGTACAAGTGCTGACAGAAGAGAAACGTCTGCGCCGTGATTTCGGCGAAGAATACGAGTCTTATTGTCGTCGCACAGGGCGGTTTTTACCATTTTGATTATGACACTAAAACTATTCGTACAAGCACTAACTAAGTTCCTTGCCGGCCTATTGTTAGTCGGACTACTAATGTTCCTTCCTGCAGGTACATTTGCATATTGGCAGGCATGGCTCTTTATTGGCATTCTGTTTGGACCGATGTTTATTGCAGGCATCTGGTTGATGATTCGTCAACCGGAACTGTTACGCAAACGCTTGGATGCCAAAGAGAAACAGGGCGAGCAGAAATGGGTGGTTGCATTAAGCGGTCTGATGTTCATTGCTGTGTTTGTTGTGGCGGGACTAAGCCGCCGGTTCGGATGGTATATGTTACCCGATGGGGTAGTATATGTCGCCACTATTATCTTCCTTGCTGCTTATGCTCTCTACGCTGAAGTGATGCGTGAGAACGTGTGGCTGTCACGGACCATCGAAGTGCAAGAGAACCAGCAAGTGGTGAGCACCGGTTTGTACGGCATCGTACGACATCCAATGTATGCAGCCACGCTGTTATTGTTCCTGTCCATGCCTTTAGTCCTTGCTTCGCCGTGGTCGTTCGCCATAATGCTGCTTTATATTCCCATCATCGCGCTCCGGATTCGGAACGAGGAACAGGTACTTGAGCGTGAACTGAAAGGCTATACCGAATACAAACAGCACGTTCGCTATAAAGTAATTCCGTTTATTTGGTAAAAATATCATATATGAATTTTCAACTCTTTGGCAAGAAACATGTCCCCGACGATATGAATCCTATTGACCCTACAAATATGTGCTCTCATTTGCGGCGGAAGTTATTTGCCCCGGATGGCGAGTATCGCGCTATCCGTGAGCAGATAGAGAACGACCCGACGCTGACGGCTGTTGTCCGTTCACGGCAGTTACATATCTATCGCGACGGAAAGAAAATCCTTGTGCTGGCAGGCAAAAGTACGCCCAAAATCATTCACGAAGATAAATTAACAGAATTAGTATGACACTACATGTAACACCGGAGTATATCACCTCCTTGAAGCCGAATGAGATCTTTGTCTTCGGCAGTAACCTTGCGGGCATGCATGGCGGCGGAGCGGCGCATATAGCGCACAAACTCTTTGGAGCAGAGTGGGGTGTGGGAGTCGGTCCGACAGGGCAATGTTACGCCATTCCTACCATGCAAGGCGGCGTAGAGACTATCCGTCCGTATGTGGATGAATTTATCGAATACGCCAAACAACATCCGGAACTGCTCTTCCGTGTGACGCGTATCGGTTGTGGCATTGCGGGCTTTACGAACGAAGAAATCGCACCGCTTTTCAAAGCCGCCGTAGCCATGGAGAACGTGTCGCTACCCAACGGCTGGCGAGAGATTATTGGACAGCAGGAATGATGAACATCGAAGAATATAGAGATTACTGCCTCTCGCTGGGCAGCGATGTAGAGGAGAAACTGCCGTTTACGGCGTTCAGGTATGCGTCGAACGTGCTGGTCTTCTATGTCTGCGGACACATGTTTGCGTTTCTGGACATCGACCATTACGGCATTGTGACACTCAAATGCCAGCCCGAACGGATAGACGAACTCAAGGCACAATACGACTGCATCGGCAAGCCGTTCAACCTGTCGTCCAAATACTGGATAGGCGTGGACGCCAATGTCGCAGAAGATGCCTTGCTCCGCGACCTCACCCGCAACTCATACGAACTCGTCAAAGCCAAATATAATAAGAAAAGATAATTGAAGCAAGTAAGAAATGGTGGAGAAAATATTAATAATCATATCGGGTATTATTCTTCTATTTGCCGTAGCGGGCTTGGTTATCTTGTCGCACCCTGCTTTCGGACTATGGCGCCATCGCTCTACGGAGCGCATACAAGCCTCGCCGAACTACTACGACGGAATGTTTCAGAACCAGGAACCCACACCGCAGTTCACGGGAAGGGAAGAGAAGGCGAATGGCGAAAAGATAGAGGTGAAAGGAGACGGGGTATTTAAGACGCTTTGGCGGTTCTTGACAGACAAGGACACAATTCGCATCCCGAGTACGCCTGTAGAGGCTGTCAAAACGGATCTGAGGGCGCTTTCTACAGATGAGGATTGGCTGGTGTGGTTCGGACATTCATCTTATCTGTTCTGTCTGAACGGTAAACGCGTACTTGTTGACCCTGTCTTACAACCCGAGTTTCCTTCTTCGTTCATGCTCAAAGCCTTCCCCGGAACTGACATCTACCGCCCGAACGATCTGCCGGAGATAGATCTGCTGATCGTTACTCACGAGCATTGGGATCACATGGATTACGCAACATTGCGAGATATCCGGACAAAAGTCAAACAGGTCGTTTGTCCGCTCGGAATCGCCGATTACCTGCGTTATTGGGGCTATGCGGACGAGCAAATAACCGAGATGGACTGGTATGAATATCTTACAGCCGAAGGCGGTCTTACAGCAACGCGGTCTTACAGTGAAACGGTCGTACAGCAACGCGGTCCTTTAATCACTTGCTTGCCTTCCCGCCATTTCTCTAATCGTCTCTTGGGCAAACGCAATCAGACGCTTTGGGCTTCCTTTATGATAGAATCGGGCGGCCGCAAAGTCTATATTGGTGGCGATGGAGGCTACGATAAACGCTTTCACGAGATCCACGAACGTTTCGGAAAGATCGATCTCGCCTTCTTGGAGAACGGCCAGTATAACGAAAACTGGCGCTATATCCACACCACGCCGGAAGGCCTCGAAAAAGTCATACTTGATCTTCAAGCCAAACAGGTCTTTACCGTCCACCATGACAAGTATTCCCTTGCTATGCACCCGTGGTACGAGCCGGATAGCGTGGCACGCAACATTGCTGCCCGACACAATATCCACCTTCTGGATGCCTCGATAGGAGAAATAGTAAAATATTAGATTATGACACAACGGGTAACACCGGAATGACAAACTTGCAGCCGATGGACAATTTGGCACAAAAATGGACATATTGGCAGAGATTTTGACCCTGGCACGCTTATTGCCTCTCATAGGGTGTAAACGCAAAGTACGCAAGCTACGCTAACAACGCAAAACGTAATCTACGCTTCGAAATGTTTAACTAAATTTAGGAGGATTGATTATGAAACCTGCAATGTATCGTAGAAACAGTTGGCTGCCGACAAACGGATGGTTCCCAACAGTATTTGATGAGTTTTTGGACAATGACATGCTGAACACCGCAAGCAATGTGGCACCTTCAGTTAACGTCAAAGAGAACGAGCACGCTTACGAAGTTGAGTTGGCCGCTCCGGGTGTTAAGAAAGAGTACTGCAGAGTACATGTAGATGAAGACCACAACCTGTGTGTCGCCATTGAGAACAAGTTCGAGCACAAGGAGGAAGACAAACATTCGCACTACCTCAGACGCGAGTTTGCTTACACCAACTTCGAACAGAAGTACACGCTCCCGGACAACGTGGATGAGTCGAAGATTAGCGCTAAGGTTGAAGATGGTATCTTGACCATCGAACTGCCGAAACTCAAACGCGAAGAAGGCAAAACCGGACGCCAAATCGCCATCTCATAACATGGCATCCTTTGCGAAGAACGGAGCACTCCTGAGCGAGTGCTCTTTTTTTGTTATCAAAAAAATCCCGCATAATTTGCACATTCGGATTTTTTGTTGTACCTTTGCACTCGATATTGAAAAAATAAGTATGAAAAAATTCTTTCTTTTTGCCTGTGTAGCGGCTATGTTCGCAGCCTGCGCTCCACAAAATGAACAAAAGTCAAACTCGTTTATGGACTTGGCACGTGCGCGTTTTGCTGTGCGTGAATATGCCCAAACGCCGGTAGAGCAAGCCAAAATTGATTCCATCCTCGAAGCCGGGCGTCTCGCTCCGACGGCGAAGAATGTGCAGCCGCAACATATCTATGTGTTGCAATCTCCGGAAGCCATCGCCAAGATCAATGAGTTGACCCGCTGTGCATACCATGCACCCGTGGTGTTCCTCGTTTGCTATGATACCGATCTGGCATGGACGAAAGATGGCGAGAGTTCCGGTAATATGGATTGCTCCATCGTTGGCACGCATATGATGATGGAGGCTACTGAACTTGGTCTCGGCACCTGCTGGGTGAAATGGTTTGAACCCGCTGAAGTGGCTGCGGCTTTTAATCTGCCGGCTAACCATAAACCATCCTTCCTCTTACCCTGCGGTTATGCTGCAGAAGGAGCTAAACCTTCTGACCACCATTTCAGCCGCAAACCGCTCTCCGAGACGGTAACATACAAATAACCATGCCGTATGAAAGTTCTTTTGATTAACGGTTCGCCGCGTAAGAACGGCAACACCTTTACTGCCCTCAGCGAGATTGCCAAGACGCTTCAAACAGAAGGGATTGATTCCGAAATCGTGTGGATCGGCAACAAACCTGTCCGCGGTTGCATCGCTTGCGGTACTTGCAAAACGAAAGGCAACGGACGATGTATCTTCAATGACGATGTGTGCAACGCTATCTCCGCCAAGTTTGCTGAGGCGGACGGATTTGTTTTTGGCTCTCCGGTTTATTATGGTCAGCCCAACGGAGCTCTGCTCGCGATCATGCAGCGCGCTTTCTTCTCGAATGGAGCGAACCTGCAAAACAAGCCCGGAGCTGCCGTTACCATCTGTCGTCGCGGCGGTGCTACAGCAGCTTTCGAGGCACTCCAGATGCCGATGCAGATGATGAACATGCCGCTCGCTACTTCGCAGTACTGGAATATTGCGTATGGCCGCGAAGAAGGACAAGCGGCACAAGATACCGAAGGTATGCAGACCATGCGTACACTCGCGCACAACCTCGCTTGGATGATTCGCGGACTACGCGGAGAGAACGCACCCGAACTGCCCGAACGAGAAGCATGGCAGCCCATGCATTTTATCCGGAATTAATCGGTCTTTGGAATGACGAATTTCTTACCCTTCTCCGACCGCGACCAGTTACGCACATGGCTCATGACGAACCATGAGGAAGCCAAAGAATGTTGGGTGACGACCTGCCGCACGAAAATCTTGCGAACGGATTGTATCCCGTATCTGCATGTGGTCGAAGAAGCGCTCTGCTTCGGATGGATAGACTCGACCTACAAGAGGCTGTCCGACGGACGTGGTGTGCAACGCCTCTCCCCGCGACGCAAGAATAGTCATTGGACCGAACTCAATATACGTCGTTGCGCGGAACTCGAGCAGCGAGGATTGATGACGGAGGCCGGAAGAAGAGTAATACCTAACAATCAATAATGCATGCAAACGATCAAACTGAATAATGGCGTTGAGATGCCTCTCTTGGGCTACGGCGTTTTCCGTGTGCCGCCGCAGGATGCAGAGCGCTGTGTGAGCGATGCATTACAAGTGGGATACCGCTTAATCGACACGGCTCAGGCCTATGGAAATGAAGAGGGTGTCGGTGCCGCGATCGCCAAGTCCGGCATACCGCGAGACCAACTCTTTATCGTAACCAAGGTATGGATCACCAACGCCGGCGAAGAACGTGCGGCTAAGAGTATCGAATCCTCGCTGCGCAAACTGCAGACAGACTATATCGACTTGCTTCTGATTCACCAGGCCTACGGCGATGTTTTCGGCTCCTGGAGAGCAATGGAGAAAGCCTATAAAGACGGTAAAACACGCGCTATCGGAGTTAGCAATTTTCAGGCCTGCCGGTTCTATGATTTTGCTTCCTCGGTGGATGTCAAACCTGCTGTTAACCAACTTCAATGTTGCGTACTTTCCCAGCAAAACGGCATACTCCCGGAGATGGCGAGGTATGACACCCGGATGATGGCTTGGGGACCTATTGGACAAGGATCGGATGATTTGCTGGCTAACCCTGTTCTGGCCCGCATAGGCGCTCAATATGGCAAATCGGCAGCGCAGGTGGCACTTCGCTGGCTCGTCCAACGGGGAATCGTGGCAATACCGAAATCAACCCACAAAGAGCGAATGGCGGAGAACTTCGATATATTCGATTTCTCACTTTCCGATGCTGACATGCAAGCTATCGCACCCCTCAACCAAAAAGATACCGGTTTCCGCGATTTCGCAGACCCTGATTATTTGCGAAAGATCATAGGCATGTTCCCGAATGTATGAGCCCAAATGAACGCTTAATACAGCCTTTGCAGCGAATTTTAATGCAATACCTATGAAACGTCTCGTCCCCATTCTCCTTTCATGTCTCTTGCCCTTCATTGCGCAAGCGCAAGATACTATTTTTGTTGATTCTGATGGAGAAGAATATATTGTAGATAGACTACCTCCTGTGCCCCAGTTTCCGAGGGGACATAAAGCACTATTCGAATATCTGTCAAACAACGTGCACTATCCGGAACAGGCTGTAAAAGATAGTATTGAAGATCGCGTCATTGTACAATTTTTAGTGCAGGCAGATGGTTCCATTACGGATATTGAGGTCATTCGTTCGCTGGGTTACCCTGAGTTTGACGAGGAAGCGGTACGTGTAATCTCTGAAATGCCCAAATGGGTTTGGAAACGCGACCCGGGGAAATATGCTCCCGTGAGATACACCGTGCCCGTTAATTTCAAACTACAATAGCACTATGAAACGCTTCATTCCCATCTTCCTTGCCTGTCTCTGCCTGACAGCTTGCAAAACGCAAGTAACGGAGTCTGCCGCTGAAAATGATTCGTGGCAAATGACCTGTGACACGGTGTCTCTCATCGGACAGATGGAGGTAAGTCTCCAGCCGTATTTTAGTGTTTATTCCCCTTCGGAATCAGAGGGAAATATATATGTGACGGTGAATGCCAACACGGGTCTTTCTCATTATGGCTACCAAATGGGTGAGGATCATCATTTTTGTATCACGACCGATGGGCAGCTAAGCAAAACGTCCAAGGAGCCAAAAACGCCAAGAGAAGGGTTCATCCCCTTGGCGCAAACCAAAGAGTGGGATGTCAATTATGTAGATGTAGGCGAATGGGGTAACTATCTGAGTTTTACTGAAAAAAACAGTGAATATGTCTTTGACCAACCGGGATATCTCCGTGCGCTATTCATTCAGGATTCGGTCTTTCTTACTGTCAGCCAGTCCTCGATTGCACGCATTACGAACCCGACTTCCGGTCGCCTAATGACCCTGCCCAAAACAGGTGGATGGGAAGATGAATACTTGTATTATAAAAATGGAGCGCAAACGCAAGAGGTCCTTTGGTCAACGGATGCATTTAAAATAGAATGGGGTGAAGCAGATACGATCATTCACGGCGCCTTTATGGTGGATGACCAATTGATGCTGGCGATGTATATCGACGGAAACACGGGAATATATGCCTTCGACGGAAAGGATTTTCAGTTGGAATATCACCTGGGTGCGCTTTCATTGCAGGACGATTATTCTACCTTGCTAAACCAATTGGATCATCCGAATTCCCTTCTATTGACCTTTACGGATTCGAATAATCGCCAAGGTATCCTGCATATCAAAGGGCGTTCTATCCGTCTCATTTATTTCCTTTTCCCCGATCGCTCTTTGTCTGTAACACAAGAAGATCCTACCATCCCGATGATCCGTTCCATGCTCGATCTGCCAACACGCACGATCGCACAAATCGATAGTATCGAACAGGTCTATGGAGGTGTTTCGATGGACGAAGAGCAATACTATACCCTATTATCGGATAGTTCGTATTTGTGGCGCACCTATGCGTTTAATGATTCTACCGGCATTGTGGAATATGTGAACATCAAACGTCAAAATATAAACTATTATGATTTTTATAATAAGGAATGGCCCAAATGGCAAGATGCCTTTGTCAACGCCTTCTGGGACGAACTGTCTCCCATCGAATCCGATAATAGCAATTTCATCGCCTACCATTCACCCCGTTTCCATTTACGCCTAAGCAAATATTTCTACAATGAAATACTAATTGACTTTATCAAATAGCGCATAAGGGTCTTATCGGTATCGCATCGGGGTAATGTCGTATCCCACCCATACCTATAATATATATTTATATATATTATCCCGTGAAGTTGAATTTTGCCCCCTAAAGATCCGTATCATGAACTGCAACATACACCCGGTTTTATATCGTTTCTACCTCCGCCTCAAAGAACTACTTGGCGCCGAAATAGTGCATCGTCGAAAACGCACTTCTCGTACAGCCATAGAAGTCATCTTTCATTGCGAAGAGAGTTTCATAATGACAGGGCGCCTCAATACCTTGCCCGAAGCAGAGAAGTGCGGCTTTTGGGTTATGTGCCGACCGCAAACGAAACCCGATCGGATGTTCTATAAAGGTCATCGTGTGTACCAATTATTCCTCTCCCCCGTCCATCCCAAGAAACGCCGCGAAATGACCAAAATCATCACTCCGCTTCACCAGCCTGAATCAATCGCTATCGGTGCATAAAATACACCTTTTGGGGGTCGTATTTGTGTCAAAATGGCTAAAAATGCATAAAAATGGCATACACTATTGTGTATGTCAATTTTTTTTTGTACCTTTGCAGCCGAATTGTGTGCGCGAGTGCGCAAACGCGCGTGCACATATGGAGATTTTGGATTAAAATAACACAAAATATAAGATGGAAGAAAAGTATGATGGCTCGAGTATTCAAGTGCTCGAGGGATTAGAGGCGGTGCGCAAGAGACCGGCGATGTACATCGGCGATATCTCGCAGAAAGGTCTGCACCACCTGGTGTATGAGGTAGTCGATAACTCTATCGACGAGGCGCTCGCCGGTTTCTGTGATGAAATAGCCGTGCATATCAATGAGGACAACTCTATTACCGTGCAGGATAACGGTCGTGGTATTCCGGTGGATATGCATCCGAAGGAGCATAAATCGGCTCTCGAGGTGGTAATGACAGTCCTCCATGCCGGTGGTAAGTTTAACAAGGATTCGTATAAAGTGTCCGGCGGTCTTCACGGTGTGGGTGTGAGCTGTGTGAATGCGCTCTCGAGCCGCATGCATGTGGAGGTTTACCGTAATGGCCAAATCCATAGCCAGGACTACGCAAAGGGCAAACCGCTCGCCCCGGTTCATACGATCACTGAGGCCGAGGCTACCGGTAACTGGGAGCAACGTAAGACCGGTACGTTCGTGCAGTTCTGGCCGGATGATACTATCTTCACCGAGACCGTTTATCATTGGGAGATTTTGGCGAACCGTATGCGTGAATTAGCGTTCTTGAATGCGGGAATTAAAATCGTTCTTAAGGACAAACGTGTTGTAGATGCTGAAGGTAACTGCAAACGCGAGACCTTCTATTCTGAGAAAGGACTCTCGGAGTTTGTGCGCTATATCGATGGTACCCGTACGCCGCTCATCAGTGAGGTAATCCATCTCAATACCGACAAATACGGTACACCGGTGGAGGTGGCGATGATCTACAACACCGATTTCAACGAGAATGTACACTCGTACGTTAATAATATCAATACCATTGAGGGTGGTACTCACGTAGCCGGTTTCCGTGCTGCTCTGACGCGTGTGATGAAGAAATACGCCGAGGAAAGCAAGATGCTCGAGAAAGCCAAACTGAAAGATAAGGACGGTAACTCGACCATCGATCCGAACGATTTCCGCGAAGGTCTGACGGCGGTTATCTCCGTCAAAGTGGCTGAACCGCAGTTTGAGGGCCAGACCAAGACCAAACTCGGTAACTCCGAGGTCGCAGGTATGGTTTCCTCCGCTGTGGCTGAGGCTTTGCAGAACTATCTTGAGGAGCATCCGGACGATGCGAAAAAGATTGTGGAGAAAGTGATTCTGGCTGCCCAGGCACGTATCGCTGCCCGTAATGCACGTCAGTCCGTTCTCCGCAAATCGCCTCTCTCCGGTGGCGGTCTTCCCGGTAAACTGGCAGACTGTGTGTCGAAAGATGCTTCGGAGTGCGAGCTCTTCCTTGTCGAGGGAGATTCTGCAGGCGGTACGGCTAAGACCGGCCGTGATCGCGTGCACCAGGCTATCCTGCCGCTCCGCGGTAAGATTCTCAACGTAGAGAAAGCAATGGAGCATAAGGTGTTCGAGTCTGAGGAAGTGCGCAATATCTTTACTGCTCTTGGTATCACGTTCGGTACCGAAGAGGATCCGAAAGCACTCAATCTCTCGAAGATTCGCTACCACAAAGTGATTATCATGGCCGATGCCGATGTCGATGGTGCCCATATCGCTACCCTGATTATGACCCTTTTCTTCCGTCATATGAAAGAGGTAATCGAGCAAGGCCACCTCTATATTGCTTGCGCACCGCTATATAAGTGCTCAAAAGGAAGCTATAGTGAGTATTGCTGGAATGACCAGCAGCGCATGGCCTTTATCCAAAACTACGGAGGCGGTGACGAGCGGCAGATCAAGACCCAGCGATACAAAGGTCTGGGAGAGATGTCCGACGAACAACTCTGGGAAACTACGATGGATCCTGCACGCCGTGTGCTCAAGCAAGTCACGATTGAGAATGCCGCTGAGGCGGATCGTATTATCGCTATGCTGATGGGCGACGATGTAGCGCCGCGTCGCGAGTTTATCGAGGAGAATGCAACCTACGCAAATATCGATGCTTAATGAAAATTGCGGTCTATTGTTCGGCGAAAGATAGTATCCCGGAGGAGTATCTGGATTTGGGGGATGCCTTGGGAACATGGCTTGCGAAGCAAGGCCACACGCTTGTCTATGGCGGTGCTACGGGAGGATTGATGACGCGAACCAGCGAGGCGTCAAAGGCTGCTGGAGGGTATGTGATCGGAGTAATCCCTCCGAGAATCGTAGCAAGCGGACGCAAAGCTGAGAATTGCGACGAATTGTATTGGGTACGGGCAATGTCTGAGCGGAAGCAGACAATACGGGATATGGCGGATGTGATCGTCTGCCTCCCGGGTAGTTACGGGACGCTCGACGAAATGATGGATGCTACCTCTTCGGGGATCGTAGGCGAACATCATAAACTGCTCCTCGTACTCAACTACAAAGGCTTCTATGAACCGCTCAAACAGCAGATTGAGTATATGCGTCGCCTTCGCTTTATTCCTGAGCAGGAAGCATATAGACCTGTTTTTGTCGATACACTTGACGAACTCTATGAGAAAATAATAAATCATAAATAATAAACCATAACTTCTACTTTTTATGAACCTGTTTACGGCCAGATTAACCGGCAAAATGCTCTCGGCAGAAGCGTTCGAGAAAACTATCCACGACATGCAAGAGCGTGTAAAACGCTATCGTTTGATTGAGAAATCACCAGAACTGGCGGAGTACCTAAAGTTGAAAAAAATCGTGGAGAGTTCGGACTTCCAGGAAAAGAAGAAAGAACTTATCAATCGTAAGTATCAAGATACAGACGAGGGACGCAAAATGACTGCTTACGAGCGTCTGGTGACTTCGCGTAGTATCCGCCGGTATAGAAAAGCACTGGAAGATCCTACTTTCCAGGCTTTCCTCCGATTCCGCGAGACAGAGGATTTTGCGAAGATCAAGAGCGTGAAGGAATGTCTGCGCTCAAGCGAGATCCGTACCTACAACATGTTGTACCACTCGTCGTATTACAAAAACTACCTGAAGGTGCTTAATTCGCCGGAATTGCGCCAACTGGCAGAACTGGAGAAAGAGGTGAAAACGGAGGATTTCCAAACCCGACACGCGCTCTGGGCGGATGCCAAACGATGGCAACACTCCGAGGAATATAAGGTCGAGCAACGCTATCTGGAACTGGCTAACTCCGATGATATCAAGTTCTATTATACCCAGCGCGAGGAGAAAATTGATTGGGCTGAACTCTTCCGTCCTTCCTTTGAGGATGATATGTCCTCGTCCAAGAATTGGCAAGCGGGCTTCGGCTATGCTAATCCCGCAATGAGAGATGGCCATTCCCGTACTTCCGAGCGTCAGGCATACAACGGAGGAAAAAATACCTTCTTTGTGGATGGTCGTATGGACCTTGAGACACGCGAAGAAAGCAAACTCGCTATCGCATGGGATGAGAAAAAAGGATTCATCGAGCATGTATTTGACTATACATCCGATGTGATGAATACCAAAGAGGCTTTTGCACAGGAATCAGGTATGTTCATGGCAAAAGTGCGTAGTCAGGGTGCCGGACATCATTTCTTCGGACTTACTACCGGCAAACTCAATAGTCCGATGGTGGCGCTTTACCACTATAATGGTAAGGTACATCAGTTGGGATTGGTTAATGGCGCTAAAACCCAGATGGCGGACCTCACCGGTATGCTCCGCTCGATGTATTATGTCTATACCTTCCGCTGGACCAAAAACGAACTGATATGGTACGTTAACAACTTGGAAATCCTTCGCTTGCCGAATCGCCTGCCGAAAGAGGCAATGTTCTTCCTTGCGCAAAGTTGGCTGCCCGGTAAAGAGAAGGGTGGTGAAGGTAAACTGAAGATCCAGTGGGCACGTGTATTCCGCGGAGTAGATGATTCTGCTCTCGCGCAACGCAAAACAACAGCTGAAGAATAAATAGTATGTTCCTTATTGCCGGCAACTGCGCGATAGAGAGTCGTGAAACGACGCTTAAGACGGCTGAGACGCTACGCAGCCTCTGCTATGACTTGGGCATCACGCTCTATTATAAATCCTCGTTTGATAAAGCCAACCGCACTTCCGCTTCGCCGCGTGGAGTGGGGATGGACGAGGGGCTGCGTATCTTGCAGGAAGTGAAAGAGCAGTTGGGCTTGCCTATACTTACCGATGTGCATGAGAGCGCTCAGTGCACTCCTGTGGCGGAAGTGGCAGATGTGCTCCAGATACCTGCTTTCCTCTCTCGGCAAACCGACCTGCTACAGGCAGCAGCAGCTACGGGACGCATCGTCAATGTCAAAAAAGGACAGTTTATGGCGCCGTGGGATATGGGAGGAGCAATCGCTAAAATTGAACAGGTATCGCCTAATGCCGCTAAAGAAGGACGAGTATGGCTTACTGAACGCGGTTCCTCCTTCGGTTACGGTCGGCTCGTCGTGGATATGACTTCGTTGGTAGAAATGCGGCGGTTCGGATGCCCTGTCATCTTTGATGCCACCCATTCCGTCCAGCAGCCTTCTTCGCAAACCGGCATCACCGGAGGAAATAGAGAGATGGTTCCTTATCTCATGCGCGCTGCGCTGGCTGTCGGAGTGGACGGCTTGTTCATTGAGACCCACCCCGATCCCGATAATGCCATCTCCGATGCCGCTAACCAGGTACGACTGGCCGATATGAGAAACCTCCTGACTCAAGCGCTTAGACTAGATGAACTGGTCAAACTGGAATAACTGGATAAACTAGACTACCATATGGAACAAACAATCACCATCTATTGCAAGAACACCCACACCTATCACAAGGTACCGCGCGGTATTTCGTTGATTGAACTCAAAGATCTTTTGGGCATTCAGCTTCAATATCCGATCATTGCAGCGCATGTGAACTATAAGGTGGAGAATCTGGATTTCTTGCTTTATAAACCCAAAGATATAGAGTTTTTGGACGCCAGTTCCCCTTCCGGAATGCGCGCTTACGTGAGGACGCTGAATATGGTGTTCGCTTGCGCGGTGAATGAGTTGTTTCCTGAAATGGACCTGCGTGTAGAGCACCCGATCAGCAAAGGCTACTACTGCACGCTGCAGTGGCATCAGAGCAAGGACTCCAGGATAGAGGAAGAGAAGGAACCGCCGGTAGTGACACGAGAGATAGTGCAGGCAATCAAAGAGCGAATGCAACTGATTATCAGCGAGAACCGGCCGATTATTGAGGAGGAAAGGCAAACAAAAGAGGTGATTAAGATGTTTGCGGAGCGCTATAACAACGCGTCTTCCATCTTCGAAGCGCTCGGAAACCCGTACTGCCGCTATTTCAGTATGGGCGATTTCATCGATTATTATACAAATGTCCTCCTCCCCAGTTCCGGATATATCAATGTATTCGACCTCGAGCCTTTCAAGGATGGATTGCTTCTTCGTATTCCGAATCGTAATAAACCTACTATTCTTGAGGACGCTATTCCGCAGGATAAGATGTTCTCTATTTTCCAGGAATATAACCGTTGGAATAAACTGCTGAGAATCAATAATGTTAGTGACTTTAATATTGCTTGCAAGCAGAATAAATCTTTCGGACTGATTAAACTGGCTGAGGCTCTGCATGAGAAAAAAATTGCGCAGATAGCGGACGCAATAGCAGAGAAAAAACCAAGAATCGTATTTATCTCCGGTGCTTCATCATCCGGTAAAACCACCTTCTCCAAGCGTCTGCAAATCCAGTTGCTGGTAGACGGTATCCGACCCGAAGTGCTTTCCATGGATGATTATTTCGTGAATCGTGTGGATACGCCGAAAGATGCAAACGGAGAATATGATTTCGAGGATGTCAACGCGGTGGATCTGCCTTTCTTCCGCGAGCAGATGCATGACTTGTTGGACGGAAAAGAGATTAATCTGCCTACCTATGATTTTACCAAAGGAGAACGGGTCTTCCGCGGTAATAAACTGAAACTTCAGAAGGACTCTGTCCTTGTGATCGAGGGACTCCATGCTCTGAATCCATGTATCCTGCCCGATGTAGATAAATCACTGACGTATAAGATTTATGTCTCTACGCTGACGACGATCAATATTGATAATCATAACTGGATTCCGACGACCGATATTCGTCTCCTCCGCAGAGTCGTTCGTGATTATAAATACCGCGGTTTCTCGGCCCAGCAAACGATTGCTCGCTGCCCCTCCGTTATTCGTGGCGAAACCAAGTGGGTCTATCCCTTCCAGGAGGAAGCGGACGTTATGTTCAATTCGGCCCTGATCTTCGAGTTCGCGGTGCTCAAACGACATGCGGAGCCGATCTTGTCCGAAGTGCCTAAGTTCTGCGAAGAATACAGTGAGGCACACAGGTTGCTTAAGTTCCTCCAGTATTTCGTGCCTATTCCCGAGAAAGAGATTCCGCCTACTTCATTCCTCCGTGAGTTCGTCGGCGGTTCGTCCTTCCGCTATTAATGGCACAAAAATTGTAAAACTAATAGCTAATAGCCAAAAGCTAAAGTAAAAATGAAGATCATCCTTGTTATATTGTTGACGATTTTTGATTCGCTACCCGGGCTGCAAATCGTGCAGGACAGCGCAATGTATGTGCTGCTGGATGAAGCGGTGAATGGCAAACGTGAGTTAGTGGAGATTGACGGATATCGGGTGCAGATATATTCCTCTAACCGTCAGCAGACTGCGAAAAGTGAAGCCCTTGAACTCGAGACTAAGTTGAAAGATAAACTGAATCAAACTCTCTACGTGCAATATCTCCCGCCGTTCTGGAAAGTGCGCTTGGGCGATTTCCGTAACTATGAGGAAGCGAAAGAGTATAAGAAACTATTCGTGCAGCAGTACCCCGAACTGATGGGAGATACCTATATTGTGCGCGATAAAATACTGGTGATGCAATAATGAATCTGCAGGATTTTCATTCTAACCCGGAAGTGACGGCTGCTATTGAGAAGGCCGTCCAAGAGACGCTCAAGCAGATAGGAGAAGATCCCGCCCGAGAAGGTCTCGTCAAAACCCCGCATCGCGTCGGGGAGGCGCTTCAGTTTCTCTGCAAAGGATACAACGAGGATCCGGAGGCTATCCTCCGTTCTGCGCTTTTTGAGGAAGATTACCGTCAGATGGTTGTGGTCAAAGATATCGATTTCTATTCCCTCTGCGAGCATCATATGCTGCCTTTCTTCGGAAAGGTGCATGTGGCCTATATCCCGAACGGACGTATCACGGGCTTGAGCAAGATTGCCCGCGTCGTAGATGTCTATGCCCGTCGGCTGCAAGTGCAGGAGCGACTCACGACTCAGATCAAAGAGTGTATCCAAAATACCCTTGATCCGCTTGGCGTGATGGTCGTTATTGAGGCTGAGCATCTCTGCATGCAGATGCGGGGCGTACAGAAACAACACGCCATGACGGTTACTTCCGATTTTACCGGTGTCTTTAATCAGGCCAAAACTCGAGAAGAGTTCATGAAATTAATCAAAGGATAAAAAAAGCAGGCAACCGCCTGCTTTTCTTTTTTATCGAATCACTAAAATCTTAACGACTGTATGTCCGCCGTTGGCATTGCATAGCGCGGTATAAACACCCGGTGTCGCTCTTCTGCCATCCGGCAGTTTGCCGTCCCATACTGCTGTACCGCCATGGCTCTTGGTCTTGCATACCAGATTGCCGCCTGCATCAACGATGTTGACTACTGTATTCTCCATCAGTCCGGCAATACTGATCATACCGTTGTAACCGGGTCTTACCGGGTTCGGGAAAGCGTAAGCGCTGCTCATATCTTCTTTCGCTTCGCTCGCATCGCTACGATAGGACGCTATACCTCGGTCTGTACCTACAAACACTTCACCGGTCTTCGGCATGATGGCTATGGATTGGACGTTATTGGCCGGCAGAAGGGAGTTGTTCTCCGTGAAATGCGCTACGGTGATGGTATCGTCTTCGATCAGATATAGACCTGAGTTAGCTGTACCGATCCACATCCGGTTTCCGCCATCTACCGCCAGACAGTTGATACGCTCGTCGCCCAATAGGTAATCGCCTAATTTAGTACCGTCATTGCGCGGGATGATAATCCGTTTGCAGGCATTGGACGAGAAGAAATCCACATCCTTCGGGATTAGTATCACTCCTTTGTCTGTGCCTATCCATATGCGCCCCGTGTGGTCTTGCGCAAAGCAGCGGAAGTTAGCCGGTGTCAGCGTGTTGCCGTTTTGATCTACAAACGAACTGCGCGCCATGCTTCGGTCGTCGCTGCTGATAGTCGGGGTGCCTCCGTCATCCAATAGTATTATCGCAGGCTCCGAACGTTGACCCATCATCCATTTCCATTGACCTTTACGCTGATCTACCCATATGCCTGCCGGAGTCTCCAGATGTAGATTGTTTCTTAATCCCAAACCGTACCATTGCCCTTGTGGCGTCCGTACATGAATCGGCTTGCCTTCTTCGGTGGCATTCAGTACCCATAAATTGCCGTCCGCATCCATCATTGCGCCGTCCGTGCGCGTGTAATAGTAATCGTCTCCACCCGTTTGTGCTGCGCGTAGCGTACTGTTGGAACGATCGTAATGTTGCGTTGCTTTGTAGTTCTTAAACTCAAAGACACCGGTGCCGAAGGTGGCTACGAAGAAATGTCCCGGATCGTTGGCATCCACCGCATATTGTACTGCATCGCGTATATCATGATTCGTGTAATACCAGGTGTCCGGCCATGGAATACCTCTCCATTGATGCCCGTCGTAGATACTCAGGCTGCTTTGCCTGCCGAACTGCTCCGACCATCGTCCGCCGGGAGAAACGTATAACTGATCATGAGCGATATCCAGATGATAGCCGAAATTGCTTAGCGGACCTTCGGGACGGAAGAAATCATCTCCTGCTGAACCTAATCGGACGAGACCTTGTCCCTCTTCTGCCAACCAGTATTCGCCGTTTGTATAAACGGCATCGGCGGCTGTGTAATGATCGCTCAGCCCGCTTAACGAATCGTCGTCTGCCAGCCGGAAAAGACCTTTGTTACCGTGATATACCAGCATCTGCCTGCCGCTCACGTGTATCCATTTCAGCGGCTCTGAAACGACTAACTCCCATCCAGCGCCTCCTTGGCGGTACAGCGAGTCGTGAGCCAGCACATAAATCAGCCCGTTATAAACCTCTGCCTGCTGAATCTGATCGAACGGCAGCGATTCGGCCTGCCAGAAAGTGTAATCAACCAAATTGTCATTCAGGCTCGCTTTGTACATCCTGTCGTACGAGAATGCATAAATCGAATCGCCTTTTTCTACGATCTGCTGTACCTCTACGCTTGAGGCGTTTGCACCGATATAATAGGTGTCGCTTACCTCGCCTCTGCGCGGCTGGATAGAGATGATACCGAATGGCATCGCCAGATAGGTATGGCTTCTGCCGACGTAGATATCATGGATAGTAACATCGATCGATCCTGCTTTCATCGATATATCCGGCATCTGGGTCACATCTCCTTCGTCGCTCAGCAAGTCGATCTGCCCGTTTTCATAAGCGATGATCAGTTGTCCGGCATTCGGATCATGGGCGATATGCACGATGCCGGTGCCGTTCAATCCGGTTGCTTTGTTCCAATATACGATACGCTCGTCGGCTCTGTCCACGCTGAATAGTGAACCGTTTGCTACGGCATAGATGGCTTCCGCGGTAGCGGCTATCTCCGTCGGATTGGAGTAGGAGAGATGAAGCCGCCATTGCTGCATCACACCATTTTCACTGGTAGACGAAGCATCATCGTTCTCACCATCCTTTATTCCTTCGTCCTGTCCGTTCGGGTCGTATTCCACCAGCCCTTCTGCGGTACCGATCCATAGATGGCCGTCATCTCCTGCAGCCAGCGACAGAATGCCGTTCGCGCTCATGGCGGAGTTATCGGTCGTATAATGCCCGAGAATCTCTGTCGCATCTTCGTTCAGTTCATATACCCCCAGCGTCTCCGAACCGATCCATAGATGGCCGTCCGGCGTCTGACATATAGCTTTCATTCGCAGGGTCGTAATTGGATTCTCGCCGTTGTTATCCATCAAATCGGGTTGCACAATGGCGTCGGACGTGAAGAAATCGGTGCCCTCGTCGATATATGCTGCGCCTTGCTCGGTCGCTACCCATATACGACCTCGTCTGTCCTGCATGATGGCAAATAGGTCCACCGGAGTAAAACTCCGGCCGTGCTGGTTGGTCCATTCGCGGCGTAAAAAGGCACGATCGTCCGATGCATCCGTTGGAGTTCCTCCGTCGTCCAGAATCATCAAACCCGATGGTTTGTAAGCAGAGGTGATCCATTTCAGGTGCTCGTTGCGGCTGTCAATGATAATATCGCCGGGAATATGGATGGTTATCGGTTGGTTGTCTGCGACGATGGGCAAACCGTAGAAACTATCGCCCTCTTTGACTATTACCGGAGTGGCATTGGCAGCGTTTAGAAACCATAACCTGCCTGCGCTGTCGAATGTGCCGCTGATGAGTCGCGTGTATATCTGCGGACTGCCTGGAACGGCTGAAGTGATCACATCGTTTTCCGTCGTATGGCCTACGCATTTCTCACCGATAAATTCATATAATCCGGTACCGTAACTGCTGATGAAATAGTGGTTGGAGTTATTCGGATCGATGGCGGCTGTCATGAAATCGCGCACGATATCCAGACCGGTCTGTGCTGCAATGGAGTCGCGCGTTATATTGCGCCATATGCCCTCCTTGTAGCGCATCACATGCCCCGGAGTGTTGTCTTGCTCGGTCCAACGGCCGCCGGCTAATACAGTTACCGTACCCCCGGAGGTGGTGATATAATACGGTTTGTTGACGATCGGTCCGTTTGGTTTGTAGGTCGTGCGCTTGCCGCCGCTGGGAAAACGTACTATCCCTTCGCCATGCCCTGCATACCAGTGGTTTGTCGCGTCTTGATAGTGCTTCCCTTTCTCGCTGTCCGGTTCTATTCGACCCGCTTTCTCTCGTCGCCAAACGGTGTAATCCACTATATTGTCTCGTATCGCAGCGCAATACAAGCTGTCGTCCGTGAAGGCATAGATACTGTCGTTCTGAATCAGCACATCTTTCACATCCGTCTCTTCGCCACCCGGACGCAACCAGTAACTGTCAACCAGCTTGTTCTCCCTCAGATCCATCGTCTGAATGCCGAAGGCCGTAGCCAGATAGGCGGTTCTGCCGGAGATGGTGATATTGTGGATCGTCTTGCGCTGAGTCATATCCTTTGTGTATAACTCGCTGATATACTGTACGCTATTCCTTTTTAATATGTCTATCTTGCCTGTACCGTAACCGATCAACAACTGTTTGCTTGTTGCGTCATAATGGATACAAGTGATACCTGTGCCGTGCAGACCCGATTGGTTGTTATATACCTTGATCTGCTCGCTTTGTTTCTCTACGCTGTACAGACTGCCATCCGAAATAGCATATACCTTGTCGTCGGCCATTGCTATTTGGGTCACATTGTTGTACGCCAGATGCGTCCGCCATTTCTGGGCGGAAAGAGACATAGCTGCTATCACGCAGACAAGAATCAATATATATCGCTTTTTATTCATTAAATTGTGATAGGGGTTAAGTACTGGTTAAGTGCTGGTCAAGTACTGGTCAGGTGCTTAAATAAAACTCTTTTTTAATACCTTTACCAATTCCTCTACGGCGCGTGCGCGGTGGCTGATTTGGTTCTTTATTTCTGCCGGCAATTCGCCGAAGGTCTTGTCATATCCTTCCGGAATAAACACCGGGTCGTAACCGAATCCTCCTTCGCCAAACTCTTGCTCTGCGATTCTGCCACGTACAATACCTTCTACCTGCGTCGTCTCTCCCTTGCGGATAAGCGTGATCACCGTGCGGAACTGACATCCTCTGTCTTCTTTCCCTTCCAGTTCCCGAAGCGCTTTCGCTCGGTTGCAGTGGAAAGTCAGCATCTCGTCTGTCATTCCTTTCTCTTTAGGGAGAGTTAGGGTCGGCTCTAGTTTGTACCATCTCGCCGTATATACTCCTGGCTCGCCGCATAAGGCATTGATTTCCAAACCCGTATCATCCGCAAACACGCCGTCTATCATCAATCCACCATTCCCACCATTAAGCGCAGCGTCACCATTCCCACCATTAATAAACTCCCATACCGCCTCGGATTTTATCGCGCTGTTCTCTTCCAGCGTCGTGCCGGTTTCGTCTATCTCGTGCTCAAAACCGATCTCCCGAAGACTCAGCACTTCCACGCCTGCCGGCATCATAGCCCGCACTTCCTCTAACTTATGCGCGTTATTGCTCGCAAATACTAATCTCATACCTCTTTCCTTTCTCCTTTCACCTTTCACTTTTCACCTTTCCCCTTTCACTTCACCCAGGTTTGATTGCGTCCTAAAAAACCGCGTTTGTCCAGACTGCCGCGCAGCACAAGCTTGCCGTCTTTCAGGTATATCTTGCCGTAATAGAACTTACCGCTCTCCGGGTCCAGCACTTTGCCGCCTACCAGTTGTCCGTCCTCGGCTTTCATGCCGCGGATAATCACCAGACCTTCTATCGGAGCATTGTGATCTTCCCCTTTGCATTCCTCGCATTTCAAATCCAACTCCTGATACATCAGCATCTTGCTGATTTTGCCGTAGTACAAACCGTCGCTGCCTTTGTATATCGTTACTACAGACCTTTTCTCGCCGGTCTTGTCATCTACGGTCTTCCAGTCGCCTAAAATAGCGCTCAACTGTGCACTCGCGCTCACACTCATTACCAGCGCCAGCAGCGCTAAAAGAATTCTACTTCTCATCTTTTGACACAATTTAGACCGCAAAATTACTATAAAAAATCCGAATATTCAAGGAAAATCACTTTTTTTTGCATTTTTTTGCTGAAAAATTTGGTCAATTCAAAAAAAAGCAGTACTTTTGCACCCGCTTTTGATCGAGAACGCTCGTTCGAGAAAAATGAACGCTTTAAGCGCTTTCGGATGAAGAGAGCATTTGATCTTTATTTTAGAGTCAAAAAGTTGCGGAAATAGCTCAGTTGGTAGAGCACGACCTTGCCAAGGTCGGGGTCGCGAGTTCGAGTCTCGTTTTCCGC
>OCTX012270693.1_pt1 | contig 21770 bp, 19 predicted proteins | sample 1539691 | NCBI WGS metagenome assembly OCTX01 (sample SAMN02144231, study PRJEB22623) | gut metagenome | biome: sheep rumen | host: Ovis aries | place: New Zealand
CCAACTCCCATTCGTAAAATCAGGCCCCTGCTATAGCCTAGTCCAAAATTGGTCAGCAGGTGCCCACTTTTTGCCAGTCTCTCGATGGAACCGTCAATGTCAAAAGGGCTTATGCGAAGGTTCGCCTCCATGGGGCCGTCCTTCCCCACCTTTTTACTCCCGCAACCTGCAAAATAGCAGCCCTCCTCCACGGTACTGTAACCGTCAAGTGCATAAGACTCGTCCTTCCCCACTTGAACATTCACATTGGCCCGCCATTCGGACTCGCCGTCTTGCATATAGCGGTTCGCCCCGTGCACATCGGGCGCAGCCAAAACCTTCGCATCAAAGGCTTCTATCCGGTTGGTAGATTTAACCGCACAGCCCGTAAAAAGTGAAACGAGCATCAGAACAAAAATAGGGCTTAACTTTCTCATATTCACAACTGAATATAAATTATTTTTTAGTAAATACGTTATTTTCTCAAATGGTCACGAAAATTTCCCAGACCGTAAAAAATCCCGGAATCATTTGCAAATTCAAAGATAGGGAAAAAACCTTTTTTGGCAACTCGGGCTCAAACGTCCTTGCCGCTGCGGGCCAAAAAGGCAAGCGCCAGGAACGCTCCGGCGATCATCCCGATGAGCGGCAGGTCGGCCTGGCTCCGCAGGAACATCTTGAGGAATCGCACCAGCTGCGACGACGCAAAAGCGTAACCGGCGCTGCACAGCAACACAAACAGGGCGAACCGCCCCACAAACGGGATGCTCTTGGTAATCTTTTTAAAGTACCCGTTGATTTTGCCGCCGTAAATAATGAGGAGCGTTGCCACCAACCCCACCGCAATGGAATCCATGTGCAAACGCAAAAAGTCGGCGAATTGGTGTATATAGGGCTGCATGGCTCGAAATATAAAAAAGCAAAAAACAGAATAATCTATATTATTGAAAAAAATCCCCGGATTTCAAATGCTGCTCTCCATCATCATACCCGTCTACAATTCCGAGAAGTATGTGCGACATACGCTGGAGAGCATTTACGGGCAGCCCTTTGACCAAACCCTAGTCGAGGTCATTGTCGTGAACGACGGGACGCCCGACAACTCCATGCAAATCGTGAACGAGTTCGCAGCCAAGTCCGCCACACTCAAGGTCATTGAGCAAGAGAACCGCGGGCTGAGCGCCGCCCGCAACGCCGGGCTCGGCTTGGCGCAGGGCAAGTACATTTGGTTTGTCGACAGTGACGATTGGATCGAAGACGGCTTTTTGCAAAAGGTGCTCCCCCTGCTCAAGGAGCGCAACGACGATGTATTCTTGTTCCGCACCCGCGAGTACTCTGAACAAACCGGGGAACCTACCCTGGAGCGGCACCTTCTCTCGGACACCCAAATCGTGGAGACGGACTTGTACGAGATCATGTGCAAAGAAGTTTCTTTTTCGCCGCTCCAAATTTACCTCATCCGCCGTGACTTTTTGGAACAGAACCACCTGAGGCTCGTCGAGGGAATCATCCACGAAGACATGGAATTCGCCCCGCGCATGCTCGCCATGGCAAACAAAGTAACATGCGTCCCCTTGTTCCATTACAACTACCTCAGGCGGAACAGCGGGAGCATCACCAGTTCGCCAGCCAACCGCAAGTACCGTGTTGCAAGCCTCACGCGCATCATGGACCTGCACGACGACCTTTTAAAAACGCAGCTCCGTCCCAAAAGCAAAAAAGCCCTGGACATGGTGCAATTCTGGCTGTTCCGCAAGATTTTCAACTTCATTGAGCCCGAAGAATTTCAGGAATGGGATGCAGAACTCGGACTCGGCAAACGTGCGAAGGCAGCAAAAAAACGGGTGTTAAAGCACCTGTTTTACCACTGCACCTCGCTCATGTTCTTACGTCGGCTCATGTTCATTGCCTCTCCCAAGTGGCTCAAGTCCAAAAGAAAGGGCATTTAGCCCTAAAATTGGGCTTTTGATAAAATCCGTAAACCTCTGGACACGGCAGTAAACACGCTGGTTTCTGCTGAAAACACTTTTTAAGGGTCCCCGTATACTAAACTGGCGCTCCGGGATTTAGTTTTAGGGTATCAAAAGGAAGGTTCCAATGTCTTTGAAAAACATTCTCCTTATTACCGCGAGTGCCGCAACAGCCCTGTTCGCCGCCACCGCTTACCAAAACCAGGTCGGATTCCTCACCAACGGCATCAAGCAGATGGCCGTTTTGGATGCCGCCGGTAAAGACGTCGTTTTCAAGGACGCCCAGGGCGAAACCGTTTTGACGGTCACCGCCCCCGAGGCCCAAAAGTGGTCCCCCGCCGGCGAAAACGCCTCCCTGGTCGACTTCTCTGAACTCAAGACCCCCGGAACCTACCAAGCCTACGTTGGCGACTCCGCCGTGGGCCACCCCATCGTGGTGAGCGACTCCGCCTTTGAAGGCGTCACCAAGGGCTCCCTCAAGTTCTTCTACTTCCAGCGTTCCTCCACGGCCCTCGAGGAGGAATACGCCGGCGAATACGCCCGCGAAATGGGCCACCCCGACACCGCCGTAAAATACCACTCCTCCACCGGCATCGAAGACGCCAGCGCCACGTTCAACGGTTCCAAGGGCTGGTACGACGCCGGCGACTACGGCAAGTACATTGTGAACTCGGGCATCAGCACCTACACCCTTTTGCAGCTCTACCAGCAGAACAAGGAATACTTCAAGACCCTCAACCTGAACATCCCCGAAAGCAAGAACGACGTGCCCGACATTCTTGACGAAATCCGCTGGAACCTGGATTGGATGATTACGATGCAAGACACCGATGGCGGCGTTTTCCACAAGCTCACCACCAAGCAGTTCGCCGGCATGGTGATGCCCGCCAAGGCCACCGCCCAGCGTTTTGCCATTGGCAAGGGCGTCGAGGCCACCTGGAACTTTGCCGCCGTGATGGCTCTCGCCTCCGACATTTACGCCCCCTTTGACTCCGTGTTCGCCGACACCTGCGCCAAGGCGGCCGTAAAGGCACGCTGGTGGGCCTACACCCACCCGACCGCCATTTACACCCAGCCCAAGGACGTGGGCACGGGCTCGTACACCGACGCCGTCGCATGGACAGGCAAACTCTGGACCAACGCCGAACTCTTCCGCATTACCGGCGACAAGGTCTTTACCGACTCCATCCACACTCTTAAAATCAACCGCAAAAAGGCCAGCCTGCAAACCTGGAGCAACGACCTGATGCTCGAGGCCTTCACCATCGCGACCAACCCCGACATTTTTGACGAAGCCGACGTGGACACCGCCGAGGCCATGATCTTTACGCTTGCCGACAGCTACATTGCCTCCCTCGAAGGCAACGGCTACGGCGTCGCCATGACCGACAACGACTTTTTCTGGGGTTCCAACAGCGTCGCCGCCAACAAGGGCATGGTCCTGATCCACGCCTATATTCTCACCAAGGAGCAAAAGTACCTGGATGCGGCCATCGGCCTTGCCGACTACCTGCTGGGCAGAAACCCGCTCGACAAGTCTTACTTGACCGGATTCGGGGTGAACCAGGTTATGAACCCGCACCACCGCCCAAGCCAAGCCGACGGCATTGAAGCCCCGGTACCGGGCATGCTCTCGGGCGGCCCCAACGCCTCGGCAAACGACATTGGCGCCTGCAAGAACCATGATTACCGCGTCGCGGGAGCCCCGGCCAAGTCGTTCTACGACAACAGCTGCAGCTTTGCCAGCAACGAAGTCGCCATCAACTGGAACGCCCCCTTCGCCTACCTGGTCGGCAGCATCCAGGCCATCATGACCACCGGCAAGGCTTACGACGTCAAGTCCAAGGTGAGCAAGACTTACACCGACCTCGACGCCATCCGTGCCAACAAGGTCAACTACAAGCGTGCAAAATCCGGCAACCGCCTGGTGGTCCGCAACGGCGGCATCCAAGTCGAGATGACCAACACCGATGGCACCGTGCGCTACTTTAACCTGCGCGGCAAGTCCCTCAAGTAAAGAGATTCCTAAATACCACACCGGGTGGCGCCCTGAATAGGCGTCGCCCTTTTTTTGCAAAAAAAAACTTAGAGGCTCGTTTAGAGGAGCGCGTCGAGCTGATTTTGGAGGGAAGCCACGTCGCCCTCATTCGTCAAGGTGCAGACAACTTTGCCTGTAAAGAGGTCAGCCTTGCAGGTTTCTCGCTGGTTCTCGATGCGGCGGCGGGCGTCGGCTGGTTCCAGACCCCGAGCAACCAGGCGACGCAAACGGGTGCTTTCGGGAGCGTCCACAATCCAGACCTCGTCCAGCATTTGGAGAATCCCGGGCGTCCGCGAAAGGAGCGCCGCTTCGACAAAACGCACTTGTTGGGCTTGGGGCGCGTTTTCGGGGACGCCCCCGTTCAAAAAACTACCTACCGAACGAGTCAAGTACGGGTAGACGATTCCCTCGAGCTTTTTGAGGGCAACGGCATCGTTAAAAACGAGGTCGGCCACGAACTTGCGGTTCACGCCATTGAGTGCAAGGCAGGCTTCGCCAAAGGCGGCGGCCAGCTCCGAACGGAGTTCCTGGTTGTCGCGGTAGAGTTCGTGCACTTCGCGGTCGGCGTCCATCACCATAAAACCGCGCTCCCGCAGCAGCGCCCCGACAAAGGACTTCCCAGAACCTATCGTGCCAGTGATTCCCACCCGCTTCATTACACAGTCCCGCAAAAGAGGGTTAACCCTTCCCCAGCGATATCAAGCAAAGTCCAATGACAATGCCCAACAGAGCGAGGAACTTGAGTTTGCTCTTCCGCTCCTTGAAAATTAGTATTCCCGCAACAAAGCTCACAAACACGCTAGAACGGCGGAGCACCGTTATTACCGAAATCAAGGCATCCTGGTGGCTCACGGCCAAAAAATAGCAGCGGTCGGCAATAATCAAAAGCGCCGCCACCGCCAAAAAGGACCACCGAAACTGGAACGGCGTTGTCTTTTTACGTGTAGGTAGCCACGTGACCGCGGTCGTTATGAGTTGGACCGCCATCATGTAGATGCCGAACCAGACTTGGACCGTCAAAGGCTCGAAGTTCATGCGTTGCAAAATAAACTTGTCGTAAATGCTGCTGCAACTCGCAAGGATGGTCCCGATGACCATCGAGATGACCCAGCCGTTGCTAAAGAAGTGGCCCATCTCCTTGCGACCCGCCATGCTGAGCCACACGTACGAAACAATGCATACGGCAATGCCCAACCACTGCATGGCGAACGGCCTCTCGCCCATAAAACCCACCGCAATCATGATGGTGAAGAGCGGCGAGAGCGCCCGGATGGTCGTCGAGATGCTGAGCGGCATGTGCGCAATGGCGTTGTAGGTAAAGAGCCAGCTGCCGCCGACAATCACCGCCTTGCCCATCAGGTAAAGGTGGTCGTGGAGCGTGAGCGGTTCGCAGTGCCCCGTGAGGAGTATCGGGAGCATCAAAAGGGAGTAAAACGCGCTGCAGAGCAGCAAAACGGGGCGGACGGCGTTATTCTGGACAGACTTTTTTTTGGCTAAATCGTAAAAGCCTAAAAACAAAGCCGAACCGAACGCCAACAGTAACCATGACATAGCGCACACAATTTAGAAATCCCTCTTGCCAACTTGTCGTTCTATGCTATTTTTTACTTAAAACATCAACATAAGGAGCCTCTATGGGCATTAAAGGTAAAGCATCTTCCCTTTTGGAAGAATTCAAGGCCTTTGCATTCAAAGGCAACATCGTCGACATGGCCATCGGTGTGATCATCGGTGGTGCATTCGGTAAAATCGTAACCTCCTTCGTGAACGACATCGTGATGCCGTGTGTTACCGCCCTCATCGCCATGGGCGGCGCCAAGGACGCCGGCGAGGGCCTCAAGGCGCTCGCCTACACGACCGAAGCCGGCGTGGCCATCCCGTACGGCAGCTTCATTGGCGGCATTGTGGACTTCCTCATTGTCGCGATTGTCGTGTTCATTGTGATGAAGAAGTTCCTCGGCTTTATGCAGAACATGCGCAAGGCCGAAGAAAAGGCGGCTGAACCGCCTGCTCCGCCGGCACCTCCTGAACCGAGCGCCGAAGAGAAGCTCCTCACCGAGATCCGCGACTTGCTCAAGAAGTAGTCGCACCCTACGGGCTAGTTACTAGTTAATAGTTTCTAGCGACAAGAGCATTTAAAAGGCCGCCTTAACAAGCGGCCCCTTTTTTACACTGTCAAAGAAGAACTACACTACACATTCATTTTTATCGCCTTGTCCGCCGTAAAAGGCAGTTCCTCGGCCTGGGGGGTCGCAATCAGCACCTGGCAGGCTTTTTCGCGGATGAGGGCGGCCACGGCGTCGCGACGGTTGACATCGAGTTCGGCAAAAATATCGTCGAGCAAAAGAACCGGCTTGCTCACGTACTGCGACGCCACGTCGACCGCGGCAAAGCGCATGGCGACCGCCGCCGAGCGGCACTGCCCCTGCGACCCCACCGAGCGCATCTCGTAATCCGAGGCGCAAATGCTCAGGTCGTCGCGGTGCGGGCCCGCAAGCGTCATGCCCATCACCTTCTCGGCGGTCTCCAAACTGTTTAGCTTGTGGATGAACGCCTTGCGGAACGTCGCCTCGTCCGGGACGTCACTCTCTTCTGCAACCTCTGGGGCCGCGTCGGCAATGGCGGCATCAATCTCGTCGTCGCTCATGGACTCGGCGAGGTCCAGCGCATCGAGCGCCTTTAAAATGGAACTCTTGTAGGTGCAGGTAATCTGGTCCACCCCACCCGAAAGCTTGCGGTAATAGTTCGTGATAATCTGCGAGACCTCACCCGAGAGCGACACGCGCGCCACCCAAAGCTTGGCGCCCAGCTCCACGAGCTGTTCCGTGAGCACACGGAACATGTCGTCACCGCCCACCGCATAGCCATCGTGCTTGAACTGCCGCAGCCACTGGTTGCGCTGTTGCAGCACCCGGCGGTAACGCCTGAGCAGTTCCCCGTTCCCCGCCGACCTAAAGCACAGAATCTCGTCGAGCCAGTGCCTGCGCACCTCGGGCGCCCCACGCAAAAGCTCGATGTCGGAGGGTTGCATAATGACCGCGGGGCAAGTTCCAAAAAAAGCCGCCGGCGACCGCACCGCCTCGCCGTTCTCCTTGGCAACGGCCTTGCTTTTGCCCAGGCGCTTCACGCTCATGGCACGTACAGTTTCGCGTCCTTCGTAATTAAAGGACCCGCGCAAAACCAGTTCGCCGGCATTCCACGAAACCATTTCCTTCAAGTCTTTTGCTCGGAACGAAAATCCCTGTGCCAGCAGGTGCACCGATTCCAGGACGGTTGTCTTGCCGCACCCATTGGGGCCGCATATCACGTTGATTCCGGGTTCGAACTCGTATTCAATCCCGTCTAAGCTGCGGACACACCCAATGGAGAGTTTCGAAATCACGGAATGTAACCCCGCACCCCAAAGCTCAGCGGGTTCCACAGGTCGGCACCCGATTCGTAGGTCAACGCGTAGTTCACGTCGAACAGGTATTTCTTTTTGCCGATGCGCACGCGGAACTTGTAACCAAGGCCGAGCATCGCGTCCAAATCGTCCATGCCTATGCGAACCGTCCCATCGGGAATGATTTCGCATTCAAAGCCCACGCGGCCCGTCCACACATGAAGTTGCGGGTCAAACACCAAAAGCGTATCGGCCACCTGATAATCAATCGCCTCCATCCAGGCGAACACGGGCTTGCCCATCACCTGGGAGCGGTAGCCGAGGCCCACCTGCAACACCTTGGGGCGCACGCCCTCGGTCGAAATTACCGAGTTGTCGGTGCTGGTATTCTTACTCCAGCGGGCAGAAAGGTTGTGGCTAAAACTCAGGTTGCGAACGACCACCGAGCTGCTCCAGTTCTTGTTCCACTGGCGAAGCCAGCTCAGGTTGATGGTCACCGGGCTCGTATAGCCGTCCACCAGTTCAATGTCGTCGTAGTAGTCCGAAACATCCATGTTGTCGTAGCTCATGGAGAGCGAAAGGCCAAAGGCGTCACGGCGCGTGGCCCTGTAGGCGAACCCCAAGTAGAGCATCGTAAAGTACGGCGTCGCCGTGCCCAACGTTTGGTCGTCCTCGTCAATCACGTCAAAGTCCAGGTCGCCGCGGTAGAGCATGGCAAAGCCCACGCCCATGCGCTTGCCCACCGGGCTCTCGAGGCCCAGGGATCCGCCCATGCGGTCCAGGTCACGCTTTTCGGCGTTGAGCGTGTAGCCAAAATCGTGGCGGAAACCGAGAATGGCAGGGTTCCAGTAAGCCGCGGGCATGCTCGCCGTATCGGCGGAGCCCGTGTTGCCACGGCCCAGTTCCCGGGTGCCCGCGCCCATGCGTTCCACAAAGCCGTCAAAGCCGCCCAGGGCCGCCTTTTTATCGACGACGCCCGCCTGCGCCAAACCCGAGAGCGCTAGCATCAAAAGCAAAAACAGGGAAGCACTCGTCTTTTTCATTACTTGTGCCCTCCCAGCGTCATCACCTTGCCCCAGCCCACATGGCCGTGGTTGTCCTTGACGCGAACATAATAGACGCCCATGGTGCAGGGCCTGCCGTAATCGTCCTTACCGTCCCAAACATCCTCTTTGGCGTTGGTGCTGCGCGAAGCGTCGGCAGAACGCGGAGCCGCCTTCACAATCTTGCGGACCTTTTTCATATCGTAGCTAAAGACCTCGATGGTAATCTTGGAGTCCTTGCTTACCTTGTACGAAACTAGCGATTCGCTGCCCGCCACAATCACCGAGGGCACCATGCGGACGCTCCCCAGGTTGTCGCTCAGCTTGGCGCGGTTCAAAATCGGGGTCCAGGTCTTGCCCGTGTCGGCAGAGACCGAAATGCCGTTGCCGTAGGTCGCCACCGCCAGGCCGGTCACCTTCCCCGACATGGGGAACGCCGTCATCGAGGTGATGTTCACGTCGCGGTCCGTGACGCCCATGTTCGAGCCGTAAAGCCATTCACTGCCGTCATCGCCCTCGTAGGCGCGGGCGCCGAGCGTGTCGAGCCGCAAGTAGCCGCTCACCGTCGTCGCCCCCACGGAGCCCACGCAAACAAAAGCCTCGGCGCCTACAAACGCCACATCGTTCACTGTGTAGTCGGCGTTGTCGTAAACGTCCTTTTTAGAGGCCTTGCCCGCAGTATCCAAAAAGTCGACCTTGGCAAAGTCCTTCGACTTGCCGTCAAACAGGCGCCACAGCGCGCCCTTCAAGGATTCCTTGACCTTGGCCGAAGTCTCTGCGACAACTTGGAGCGGCTTGCCGCCCATCCACACGCCCGTCACGCGGGCCGACTCCAGCGCCTTCGAGGCGCTCTTCAAGGAGCCGTCTTCGTTACGGATCCACAAGCCCGATTCTGTTGCGAGCCACAGTTCCCCCGTTTCGGGGTGCAGCTTCACGTCAAAAACCGCCGTATACTTTTTGAAGTCCACCGAGGCGCTGGACTTGAGCGCCTCCAAAGCCTTCTCGGAAGTCTTGAAAAGGTAGATGGTCTCCTTGGGGGAGTTCACGCCCTTCGAGACGTCGTACTTTTCGAGCCCCAAAACGCCGCGGGCAATCCACAGCACGGAATTCGCGGAGTCATAGGCAAAGCCGCCCACCGCATAGTCCATGGCCGATTCCAATTCCTCGACGGCGCCCGGCAACTCGAGCGGCGAACCAAAAATGCCGTTGCCGTTCAGGTTGCGAATAGAGAAAAACCCCTTGGGCACCAGGTAGTAGCCATCATCGTTCGCCTCGTACTGCGGATAAACCAGGCCAAGCCCGCCCGCCAAAACCGAGGGAATGCGGCGGTGCTCCGCCAGCTCGTCGCTAAACAGTCCATCTTGCACGGCGGTCTCCTCGGTCGAGACCACCTCCTGCCTGGAGTCCGTCACCTGCACCGTGCCGCCGTTGCCCGCCTTGAGCTTTAACAACGTGACGCCACTCGCCGTTTCCCCGCGTGAAAACACCCAGAGGGCGTCCTCGTTACCCGAGGCCGCCACCGAAACGGACCAGTTGCTAAAGAGCGTCTCGGTCGCCGCAAACGCTTGCGACGCCAGCAAAAGAGCCGGCAAAAGCACACCCGTGGGCAAAGCCGATTTAAACCTTTTAAAAAACATCGCTACCTCATGTCGATCTCGTCGACACCCTGGATTGTTTTGTACTTGAACTCGTCGGGCGACACCTTTTTGACCACCTTCAACTTGATGATGTTGTACCAGGAGGAGTTCCCCGTCGGGTCCACCGTGTACAGGCGTACCGGAGAAAAGTCCTTTTTGTTCAGCCACACTTCCATCTTGGTGAACTGGCCCGCGTACTTGGACGGATCCAGCTTGAGCACCCACAGCTTTTGGCCGTTGTAGTCGCCCTCGCCCAGCTCCAGCGCCTTGCAGTTGAGGTACTTGAACAATAGTTCCGAGGGGTGCAGCGAGCTCGAGAGGTCCTCGACCGCCTTGATGAGCACCTGCTTTTGTTCCACATTGTACTGCCAAAGGCTCTCGCCGTCGCTGTAGAACTTGATGCCCGCGACATCCAGCTTAAAGCGGTCGCCGTCGGCCACCAGCAGGCTCCCCTGCTGGCTCGCCACGTCGGGGGATTCCGCATAAAATACTTGCAACTTAAAGGAGAGGTCCCAAGCCTTGCCCGACTTGAACCAGTTCTGCGACTTGGAGAGCGCCTCCTGCGCCGTCAACGCAAAGGCCGCAGACCACGACATAAGGCCCGCAACCATACAGACAATAAAAGTCTTGCTCAACTTCATAAAGCTCCCGTAATATGCACAAAAATACAAAATACGGCAACTGGATTTGGTTTTTGAACCGATATATTTCTATCTTTAGCCTCGAAACTTTTTTGGAAGGATTTTATGCGCAAACTGATTTTGCCCATCGCCCTGGCATCGGCCACTTTTGGCCTTGCCGCCGAGATAGAACTCCACGGTGCGGTCAACGCCGACTACGCCAGCTATTTCGATAGTGATTTTGACCCCACGAACGCAGCGAACCAGGACATTGACCTCGCTGTGACCGCCCGCATGGACGAGAACGTCTCCGTGACGGTCATGGGCAACACCCACAGCACCTACGTGGACAGCAACGGCACCTACGCCTCCGAGACGCACCGCCACTACTACGCCCACAGCACCGCCATGGGCGACGGCGGCCGCTTTACCGAGTTCAACTTTGACGGCGTGCAGTTCCGCTGGGACGTGACCCACGACGTGGGCTTCATCTTTGGCGACCTCACCTACAGCGCAGGCGCCTTCAACTACTTCTACTGGCGCGACCCTTCCCGCTACGCCGTGATTGTCCGCGAACAGAACCTCCGTGGCGTTGGCGCCGAGTTCGGCACCGCCAAGTACGGCGGCGGCAAGGTCTACTTGGGCGCTTCCGAGAACACCGTGCACACCATGGCGCTCTTTGGCACCTACAGCCTCCCGCTGTTGAACCACGTGGACGAGCACTTGGTGCTCACCCCGAGCATCGACTGGCTGTTTGGCGACGAGATTGGCCGCAGCCACACCTACTCCCTCGGTACCGAGGTCGACTACTCCAAGAGCTTTGAGCGGTTCAACTGGGGCATTTACGCCGTGTGGGGCCTCCACCCGTACCAGGGCAAGGGCGTTCACTCCTTCTTGCTCGAACCCAGCATGAACTACGCCTTCTTCAACCTCGGCTTCACCTACTTTATCGCCCTCACCGACGAGGACGAACCCGCCGAGCCGCAGATCTTTACCGAAGACCAGTTGCTCTTTGCCATTGAACCCAGCTTCAACCTCCACAAAAAGCTGACCATGGGCGTGACCTACGAATACCACGACAAGGACACCAACAAGGGCGACGACGACTACAACTTTGGCGGTCTCAACTTCTACCTGTACCCCACCATGAAGACCGAGGTCGTGTTCTGGTTCGGCTATAACTTTAGCGACAACATCGACACCGACTTCGCCATGGGCATCAGCGCCCAGGCCAACTTCTAAGGGGCAGCCCACCAAGGTTCCCCGTGAGGATTCGGGCACTAGATTCCATCCGCGGGCTTCTGCTTTTGCAGATGACCTTGGACCATTTTGGCAAGCCCATATCGCATTACCTTTACCAGTGCTTCGGCTTCTTTAGTGCGGCCGAAGGTTTTTTCTTTTTGTCGGGGTTCGTCGGGATGCTCGCCGCCACGAGCAAGAGCGGCAAGGACCCTCACCAGAGCTGGATGCGCTGGAGGGCCTTTAAAACCTGGCGCTACCACATGGCGACCCTCGCCATCGTCTGCATTGCCGCGGCGACTCTCCTCCCCCGCATATCGCACTTTTTTGACCCGCTCTACCAGCACCCCGTAACAGGGAGCCTGTGGAGCCTCGCCCTGGTGAACACACCCGAGTGGCTCGACGTGCTGCCGCTCTACGTGCTCTTTTTGTTCATCGGCTCCTTTGTGTTCCCGTGGTTTGTGCGGGCAAAAAAACTCCGCACCGTGTTTGCGTTGTGGCTCCCTTTTTTGGCGATTTGGGGAGCAGCGCAGTTCGGCTTGCGCGGCGCCATCAACAGCCTGTTCCCGGGCTGGCTCACCCACGGCGACTTTGACCCGTTCGCCTGGCAGTGCGTGTATTTTACCGGCGCCGCCGTAGCCGCCTGGTGGACTCGCGCCAAGACCGTCCCCGGTTGCAAGGCCACCCAGATCGTCGAGCGCCTGACCCCGGCCGTCATGGTCGCCCTCGTGTTCTGCTTCTTGTGGTCGCACCAGTTCATCCCGCTGGCCTTGCCGGGGGATCTGCTTACCAGCAAGGTGCACGTGGGGGCCCTCCGCTTTGCGAACTTCTTTGCGTTCATGATGCTCGTTTGCTGGATTGTGCGCACCTGGCCGAGCGCCCTCGACTTCCGCCCCACCAACGTGATGGGCAGGCACAGCCTGGACGTTTATACCGCGCACAACTTTGTCATCTACCTGTGGATGGCGCTGCCCGGGAGCATCCGTTACCACGGGCCGTGGAACGTGCTCGCCCCGGTTCTTGCCTGTGTCGCCCTGTGGGGCCTTGCCCGAGTGCGGGAGCCCAAACCCGCGGCTAAATAAAAAAAAGACCCGCGAGGCGGGCCTTTTTAAGCTTTTCGGGAAGTACGGATTAGTAACCCAGGTACTTTTTGCCGATGCCGAATTCGTCCTTGTACTGCACGTAGTCGGGCACAAAGTCCTTGCCGTAAGAGAAGCTCACGTTCAGGGAGCACTGGAACTCGTTCATGAGCTTGCCCTTGGTGCCGGCCTTGATGGCCTGCTTCTTCTTTTCGATCTTTTCGTCGCCCTTCTTGCCTACGAGCACTTCGGCTTCGCACCAGCCACCGGAGGCCTTGGCCACAACGGATTCGCCAGTCGTCGAGACGAGGGTAATCTTGCTCGGGTCAAGCTCGGTGTTGTTGCCGGTCGAGGCCCAGAACTGGAGTTCGCCAGAGAGGCTACCCGGAGCGATCTTGATGGTCGGGAAGGCCATCACGTAGCCCCACTTGTCGATGCGGCGGTTGACCGGTTCACCGATCTGTTCGCCAAAGATGAGGAAGTAACCGCGGGTGCCCTTGCGGCTCTTGTTGAGGGCCGCCTTCACGTCGGCGTTCTCGGGAGCCATTTCGGCAAGCTTCATAATCTGGTATTCGCTCACCACCGGGTCGGATTCGCCCACGGCGTCGGCGAGGTTCTTGGAAACGTAGGCGTTTTCGGCCTCGGTACGGATGGCCTTCACGGTGCCTTCGCCAATGTGACGGGCCTGTGCGGTAGCGAGGGCGGTGTCGATCTTGGCAAACGCGTTAATCACGGTGTTGTAGTCCACGCCCTCCTGGGTGGCCTGCTGCTTGCCGAGGGTGGCGAGCTTGGTCACGTATTCCTCGACCACCTCGTCTTTTTTGACTTCGGGCATGTTCACGCTGGCCTTGCCATAGTAGTTGTCCAAAAGTTCGCTGTTCAGGTCCTTCTTGGCTTCCATTTCGGCGGCACGGACAAGCGCCAACGTAAAGTTGTCGTAGAACTCGTCAGACATGCTGCCCTTCTTCTTGGCGTCCAGGTAAGAGTTGATGGCATTGCGGAAACGGCCTTCTTTAAGATGTTCGTCACCGCGCTTCTCGTTGGTTCCCTTACAGCCGGTCATGGAGAGCGCCACGCCCACGGCCAAAGCTGCGATAAAGAGTTTTCTCATTTTAGTCCTCTATGGTTTATTCTAAAAAAGACCAATTTCCCCGCCCATTCGGGAGTCCTAGTCTACCGCAAACTAATTTAATTAAATAAATTTGTCTTTACTCGCCTTTTAGGTAAAATTTTATTAGTGGAGAAGGTGTTTAGATGGATATTTTAGTTGTCAGCCCTGAAGCCGGCAACTGGGAAGCCCCCAGCCCGCTGGTGACCGCGGTGAACCGAATGACGGATGCATTCGGCAGGGCCGGTGCTAACGTCTTGACCTGCTCCCCCTTCTACAAAGACCACCTGATGCACGTCGAGAACTACAAGTGCATTTTCCAAGGGGTCGAGCGCCTGCAGGGCAAGCCCTTCGAGGTCTGGAAGTCCAAGTCGGACCCCCTGCACACCTACATTTTTAACGAAGACTACTTTGGAAGGCCCCACGTTTACGGGCCGCCGCACAGCGTCCCCTACGGCGACAACCACCGCCGTTTCGCCTTCCTCGCCTCGGCGGCAATGAGCTACGCCATCGAGACCAAGGTCAACTACACCGCCATCCTCGGCCACGAGTGGGGCGGCGCCCTCGCCGGCGCCCTCACGCACACCGTGTACCAAAACGAGTTCGGCAACGTCCCGTTCTTCTTCACCATCCACAACATCACCTACGACTTCCACGTGGGGTCCGGCGAAATTGACGCCATCGGCCTCCCCCGCGAAGACTACAACATGGATGGCTACGAGTTCTGGGGCAAGGTGAGCCTCCTCAAGGCGGGCATTTGCTACGCCCACAAGGTGCTGTTCCCCTCGCCCGGCTACCGCGACGCCATGCTCAACACCAACCTGCCCGGCGGCCTCAGCGGCTTTTTGAACCACAACGCCGACAAGCTCATTGGCGTGCAGTTCGGCGTGAGCTACCAGGTGTGGGACTTTAACGCCCTGGACAAGCTCCCCATCAAGGAAGCCAAGCACAAGGCAAAGGAGACACTCGCCAAAAAGCTGGGCTCGAACTTTGGCAACAAGCTGGTGCTGTACGTGCACCTGGACGAAGAAGCGGGCAACACCTCCGAGACGCTCGCGACCGTGCTCTCCGACATCACCAAGCTCGACGTGTTCATTGTGGTGGGGCTCTCGCCCGAGCACCCCGAGTGGAACTACTTTAACGACGTCTCCAAGCAGTACCCCGACACCATGAAGGTGCTGGAGCTCACCCCCAACTTCGAGAGCATCTCCACGCTGCGCGGCGCCCTGGCAGGCTCCGACGTGCTGTTCGCCGCCAACCTGCGCGAGCCCTCGTCGTCCATCATCTTGAAGGCGCTCGCCTGCGGGACGCTCCCCCTCACCGGGTTCAACGTGGGCGTGGCCAGCAGCCTGGACGACTACGCCCCCGAGACCGCCGGCAACGCGAACGCGTTTTTGGTCGAGGACGCCAACGCGCCGCACCTGATGCTGCGCCGGCTCAAGGACGCGCTCCACGTGTACCAGAACGAAGTCGCCGACTGGGACAAGGCGGTGGTGAACGCCTACAGCGGGTTCCACTACGAGTGGGACCGCACGATTTCGAAATATTTGCTAATATTGGGCGAGCTGGGACTTTAGCTCAATTGGTTAGAGCCGCGGACTCATAACCCGCTGGTTCCCGGTTCAAGTCCGGGAGGTCCCACGAGAAAGCGCTCTCCGCAAAGGAGGGCGCTTGCTTTTTTAAATGGGCCACCGACAAAGACGACCTCTAATCTACAGTTCGTTCATCGTCACTAAATTTCTAAACTGAATGTGCCGAACAGTGCTAGTAGTATAGATTTTATAAAAATTGTCTAGTAGTAGTAAACAATTTCGCAAAAAATTGATAGATTGTCCAGTAAAAACTGTAATCTCTATTAGAGACAAGCCCCGAAAAATTCTTCAACCTTCTTGCAGGTGAACTCGATGTCCTCGGGCTTGAGGCCGTAGAACATGGGCAGGCGCAGCAGGCGGTTGCTCTCGCGGGTAGTGAACCTGTCTTCGCCAGCAAAACGGCCATAGCGCTGGCCCGCGGGTGAACTGTGCAGGGGCACGTAGTGGAAGACCGCGAGGATTCCGTTGTAGACCAGGTGCTTGAGGAGCGCCGTCCGCGTCTGCAAATCTTCCACCTTCAGGTAGAACATGTGCGCGTTGTGCGTGCAGTGTTCCGGAATGCACGGCAGTTCGAACAGGCCCTTCGCGGCAAGCGGCGCAAGCAGTTCGCGGTACATATTCCAGCTCGCCATGCGATTGTCGTAAATCTCGTCGGCGCATTCCAATTCCGCATAGAGGTATGCGGCGTTGAGTTCGCTCGGCAGGTAGCTGGAGCCGAGTTCCACCCAGGTGTACTTGTCGACTTCGCCCCTGTGGAACTGGCAGCGGTTTGTTCCCTTCTCGCGGATAATCTCGGCGCGGTCGCAGAACTTCTTATCGTTTATCAGTAACGCGCCACCCTCGCCCATGCTGTAATTCTTGGTCTCGTGGTAGCTGTAGCAGCCAAAGTCACCGAGCGTCCCGAGCGCCCTGCCCTTGTAGGTGGCCATCATGCCCTGTGCGGCATCTTCCACCACAAACAAATTATGGCGCTTCGCAATCTCGTTTATCTTGTCCATCTCGCAGGCCACGCCCGCATAATGTACCGGCACAATCGCCTTCGTCTTCTCGGTAATCGCCGCCTCGATGAGGTTCTCGTCCAGGTTCATCGTGTCGGGGCGGATATCCACGAACACGCATTTGGCCCCCTGCGAAACGAATGCGTCGGCCGTGCTCACGAACGTGAACGAGGGCATAATTACCTCGTCGCCGGGTCCGATGTCGCAGAGCCTCGCCGACATCTCGAGCGCATGCGTGCAACTCGTGGTGAGGAGCGCCTTCGCCGTGCCGGTGTGCTTCTCGAGCCACTCGTGGCACAGCAGGTTATAGGTACCGTCACCGCAAATGCGGCCGCTCTCGACGGCCTGCTTCACATAGTCAAGTTCTAGCCCCACGAAGGGCGGCTTGTTGAAGGGGATCTTCATGATGCAGAAAATATATATTTTTCGGGCATAAAAAAGATATATTGTCCATAGCATGAGTTTCAAAAAGAAAATGCTGCTCCTCGGGGGCAGCCACGCCGAAATCCCGCTAATCCAGGCCGCGCAGGCATTGGGCTGGTACGTGATAACCACGGGCAACAACCGCGACGGCCTCGGTCACCCCTACGCCGACAAGAACGTTTTCGCAGACTTCAGCGACAAGGATGCGATGCTTGAACTGGCCAGGAGCGAGGGCGTGCAGGCGGTCTGTTCCGGGTGCAACGACTTCGCGCTGCTTTCGACAGTGTACGTCTGCGAGAAACTCGGATTGCCGGGGCACGACAGCTACGCGACCAGCCTCGAGATTCACCACAAGGACAAGTACCGCGCACTCGCAACAAGGCTTAAGATCCCGACACCGCGGGCAATTACAGTCGCCGTCGCAGGCACGGATTTTGCGGCAGCCATCGCGAACCTCACCTTCCCCATCATCGTCAAGCCGGTCGACCTCACCGGCGGCAAGGGAATCCACCGCGCCGCAAACGCCGACGAAGCCCGCGAAGCCTACAAAGACGCCTGCAGCCGCACACGGCAAGACCACATCGTGGTCGAGGAATTCGTGCAAGGAACGAACCACGGTTTTTCCGCCATGCTCGTGAAGGGCAAGGTCGCGTTCGCCTTCGCCGACAACGAACAGTACTACATCAACAAGTACATGGTAAGCGGCGCAAACTCCCCCAGCACATCGGGCAACGGGACTCTCGCAAAACTCCGCGACTACAGCGAACGCATCGCACGCGAACTCAACCTGGTTGACGGCATTCTGCACATCCAGTACATCGAGAAGCCCGACGGCACGCCCGTCATCATCGAAATCTGCAGGCGCCCGCCCGGCGATTTGTACATCAAGTTCGTGAAGTACGCGACAAGCATCGACTACCCGAAATTCATCGTGATGGCCGAAACCGGCGAGGACATTTCCGGCATTGCCGACGTGCCTACGCAAGGTTACTGGCTGCGTCACTGCATCATGGCGGACCGTCAAGCCGGCGAAAACAGCTGTTCCGGCATCGTCCGCGATGTCACTTTTGCGCCCGAAATTCAAGGCAACATCGTCGAAAAATTCCTGTGGTACAAGCCCGGAGACGCAATTACAGACAAACTAACCTACAAGGCCGGAATAGTATTCTTCAAGTTCGACACCCTCGAAGAAATGGCAAATAAGACCGCCCGCATGACGGATTTGGCGAAAATCGAGCTAGAATAAGGACGCATGGAGAAAAAAAATCCTATATTCAAGGTGATGAAAAAGGAACCTTACCAGATTGCGTTTATCGGGGGCGGTATCAACTCGGCCATCGGCGAAGTCCACAAGGCGGCAAGCCAGATGGATGGCCACTTTGAACTTGTAGCGGGCGCGTTCAGCACCCACGCCGAAACGAACAGCGAGACAGCCCGCACCTGGGGCGTCGCCGCCGACCGCACCTACGGCAACTACCGCGACCTGCTGCAAGCCGAAAAGGGCAAGCTCGACGCAGTCGTTGTGCTCGCACCGACAGACTATCACAAGGACATCGTGATCGACGCGCTGAACGCCGGGTTCCCCGTGATTTGCGAAAAGTCGCTCGCCACGAGCGTCGCGGAAGGCGAAGCCATCGCACAAGCCGTCGCCGAGACCAAGGGATTCTTCTGCACCACGTACAACTACACCGGCTACCCGATGGTGCGCGAACTCAAGCAGTTCATCGCCGACGGCAAGCTCGGCAAAATCCAGCAGGTGCAGGTAGAAATGCCGCAAGAAGGCTTCATGCGCTTGGGCTCCCATAACGAGCCGCCCAAGCCACAGGCCTGGCGCCTCAAGGACACCGTCATCCCGAAGATTTCGCTCGACCTCGGGAGCCACCTGCACAACATGATTTACTTCCTGACCGGCGAACGGCCCGAACACATCGTGGCCGACCAGACCACCTTCGGGCTCTTCCCGCAGATTGTGGACAACGTGGGCGCGCTCGTGCAATACACGAACAACGTGCGCGCGCAAATCTGGTTCAGCAAGACGGCGCTCGGCAACCGCAACGGCCTTCGCATCCGCGTGTACGGCAGCGAAGGCAGCGCCGAATGGTTCCAGCTGGAACCCGAGACGCTCAAGACGTGCGACCTGCGGGGCAACGTGAGCCTGCGCGACCGCACCGGCGATGTGAAAATTGCGAACCAGCAGCGCTACAACCGCTTCAAGGCGGGTCACCCCGCGGGCTTTATCGAAGCCTTCGCAAACTACTACAAGGACATCGCCGACTGCCTCGGACAATACTTCGCCACCGGGAATTTCGAAAGCCAGTACGTTTGCGGCATCAAGACCTCGCTCGAGGGGCTCGCCATGATGCAGGCCGCCGCGAAGTCCGCACAAAGCAACAAGTGGGAATCCGTCCAGCAGAGGTTTTAGATGAAACTCTCATTCGTAATTCCCTGTTACCGCAGCGAAAACACCATCGAGACCGTGGTGCAAGAAATCCGCGATATCGTCGCGATGCGCCCCGACACCGACTACGAAATCGTGCTGGTGAACGACTGCAGCCCCGACGGCGTGTGGCAAGTCATCAAGCGCCTCGCCGCAAACGACAACCACATCAAGGGAATTTGCCTTGCGAAAAACTTCGGGCAACATTGCGCCCTTATGGCAGGCTACGGGCAGGCCACCGGCGACTACGTGATTAGCCTCGATGACGACGGCCAGACCCCCGCCAGCGAAAGTTTCAAGCTTGTAGACAAACTAGAAGAAGGCTACGACGTGGTGTACGGCTACTACGAACACGCGGCACAGCACCTGTTCCGCCGTTTCGGCAGCTGGGTCAACAAGAAAATGGCCGAAGCGATTATCGGCCAGCCCAAGACGCTTCGCACCACCAGTTTCTTCATTATGCGCAAGTTCATAGTCGATGAAATCGTGCGCTACCCCCACCCCTTCGCTTACATAAGCGGGCTCGTGTTCCGCGCCACCAAGAACCTGGGCAATGTCGCCGTGGGGCACCGCCGCCGCATCGAAGGCGAATCGGGCTACACCATCGCAGGCCTAATCGGGCTCTGGATTAACGGCTTTACCGCATTCTCCGTCAAGCCGCTGCGTGCCGCCACCTACATCGGGCTTCTCTGCGCCCTTGTCGGGTTTGCGGCGGGCCTTTTCGTGGTGTACAAAAAATTCATGTTTCCCGAAGTCCCCGTGGGTTACACCAGCATGCTCGCCACGTTGCTCTTTATCGGCGGCATGATCATGTTCCTGCTCGGGCTCATCGGCGAATACGTGGGCCGCATCTACATCAGCATTAACCAGTCGCCGCAATACGTGGTGCGCGAACGAACGTTCTAGGCAGGCGCGAGGCAGCAAACGATGAGCGAATGGACCACAGTCATCAAGCCAAAGTCGAGCCTGTTCTCGGTTGATTTTGGCGAAATATGGCAGTATCGTGATCTGTACCGCATGTTCGTGAAGCGTGACATTGTCACGTGGTATAAACAAACTATTCTCGGCCCGCTGTGGTTTTTCATTCAACCCATCATGACCACCGTCATGTTCATGGTCGTGTTCGGCGGCATTGCAAAAATATCGACAGACGGATTGCCGCAGCCGCTCTTTTACCTCGCGGGCATTTGCCTGTGGACCTATTTTTCGGAATGCCTGAACCAGACGAGCAAAACGTTCATCGAAAACGCGAACATGTTCGGCAAGGTGTACTTCCCGCGCCTCGTGGTGCCGCTCGCTACCGTCACGAGCAACCTCGTGCGGCTCAGCATCCAGATGGGGCTCTTTTTCCTGGTATTTGCATACTACCTGATTTTTACTGACGCCCCGGTGCACCCTAATTTGTACGCACTGCTCACGCCCGTGCTCATAGCGCTCATCGCTGCGCTCGCCCTCGGTTTCGGCGTGCTGTTCAGCAGCCTTACCACCAAGTACCGCGACCTTACCTTCTTGCTGAGCTTCATCGTGCAGCTGTGGATGTACGCGACCCCGGTGATTTACCCGCTCAGCACCATCGAGGATCCGCGCCTCAAGATGCTCATGCAGGCTAACCCGCTCACAAGCATCATGGAGACGTTCAAGTTCGGCATGCTCGGTGTCGGCGAATTCAGCTGGGCCGCCCTCGGCTACACCGCCGGCTTCGCCGCATTCATCCTCGCACTCGGCGTCATCGTATTCAACAAGATCCAGCGCACCTTCATGGATACGGTGTAAAGCGCAACACAAGGCCGCACTTACTTTCGTCATCCTCGCGATCTTTCTCGTCATCCCCGCGAAGGCGGGGATCTTTTTTACACCTTAAAGCCCGCATCCGCCATGCACTTCTGTGCGAAGCAGTTGGCCTCATCCTCTTTTTCGGGATAGTTGTGCGTGATTTCGATGTTTTGCAGACAAATTCCCTTCTTACCGTGGTAAAGCACATGCGCCAGCTCGTGGAAGAACGTGAACCACATCGCCGCGCGCTTCTCGAAGCGGTCGTGCAGCTGAATTAAGGGAACGTCCTTGTACCAGCGATACATCCCGTGAACAGGAGCGCTCTTGAAGTTCTGCACAAACAGCACACGGATACCGATTTTGCGGCACAGTTCCTGCAGGCCCGTCATGCAGTCGTCAACCACTTCCGCTTCAGGCGTCCAGTAGGTAATGCGCTTCTCGCCCCTCGGGCG